>Ga0115003_10002152_pt1 | contig 16585 bp, 17 predicted proteins | sample ArcticOcean_MG_C_7_FD_88736 | JGI IMG/M metagenome (GOLD analysis project Ga0115003, IMG submission 88736) | Marine microbial communities from western Arctic Ocean - ArcticOcean_MG_CB11_88 | ecosystem: Environmental > Aquatic > Marine > Oceanic | place: Arctic Ocean: Canada Basin | collected... | reverse complement strand
GTGTTATGAGCGGATGGACATGCCGTCTGCTAATGAGTTTCTATAAGCACGATAAGCAGACACTAGACCAACGATAAAACTGGCTGCAAGTAACATGAAAACCATACCAAGTTCTCTAATATTAAGTGCAGTGATGGGAATAAACAAACCGTAGTTTTTTTCTATAATGGGTTGGGCTAACCAGATGCCTGAATATAGCAATATCAGCCCTAATAAAATACCAGAAATAGTCAATAATACTGTTTCTGTTATGAGTAGGCCCATAATATGCCAGTGACTAGCTCCTACCGATCGTAGAATAGCCACTTCGCGCCTACGCTCATTAAGCCCTGCTAGCGAGACAGCAAGCATGCCCGTAAGTGAAGCCAGCACCACAAATAACGAGATAATCAGTAACGCTTTTTCTGCTACTGACATTAAACTCCAGAGCTCATGCAGTGCAATTCCAGGGAAAATAGCGAGTAATGGCTCAGATGAATATTCGTTAATATAACGCTGCATTTTAAATGAGACGACTTTACTATCCAAACCGATAAGAAAAGCGGTAATCGATTCGGGTTGCAGATTGGCTTCTGTTAGGGCTTTGCTCGCCTTGCGCTTTTTCACAGCTCCTTGCCAGTTAACATGCATCGCTTCTATACCAGCCAAGCTTACATGAATAGTTCTATCGACAGGAGTTCCCGTATGCTCCAAAACACCACTAATGACAAATGGCTTATCCTTATGCTGCGCAAAACTTGTGCTGCCAGTACCGTGAGAAATAATCACCTGGTCACCGATAGCATAGTTCAGTGCATTGGCCACTTCAGATCCGATGACCGCATCAAATACCGCCTCGAACTGAGTGCCAGAAGAAAACTTAAGCCTTCTCTTTTCACCATATTGGTAGACTGAAAAATAATCCCTGCTGGTGCCCATCACACGAAAGCCTCGATGTGAATCACCTAGGGATATGGGGATGGTCCATTTGACACCTTTTTGTTGCGCTATGTCCTGATAACTTTCCCAGGTGATGTTATTGGTGGCGCTACCAATCCGGAACACAGAGTAGAGTAATAGCTGAATAGACCCACTACGAGCTCCAACAATTAAATCTGTACCCGAAATTGTGTTTGCAAAGCTACTTTTTGCGTTGACCCGAACCTTCTCAACACCTAGCAAAAGAACAACACTCACTGCGATCGAAACAATCGTCAAAATGGCAGTGGAGCGCCGATTTTTCAGACTCTTGCTGGCTAATGATCTGAGGTTCATAGATCTGTCTCTTGTTGCGGATTGATGGCTGATATGTCTACGACTCGATTAAATAGATGTTGATGTGTGGGATCGTGGCTAACATAGAGTAGGGTTGAGCCACTGAGCTTTATTTCATCAAATAGAAGATCCATAAATGCTTCGCGCGCATCATAGTCAAGAGATGAAGTAGGCTCGTCTGCTATAATTAATTGAGGTTGGCCAATCAACGCCCGAGCAGCTGCCACACGCTGTTGTTGCCCCACACTGAGTTCACTGGTAGTAAGGTGGAAGCTACAACGACCCTTAGAATACAAACGGCTCAACAAGTAGACAGCCTCTTCTACAACACTGCCCGAGCGCTCAATCGCATTGGCACGTCTTAGTTTTGAGAAACGGCACGGTAAAGTGACATTTTCGAGTATTGATAAATAAGGAATCAAATTAAATTGCTGGAAGATAAACCCAATGTGGTCTGCTCTAAGCCTGTCGCGCTGTAATTCTTTAAGCTGGCAAAAATCCTGCCCTACAATTTCAACCTGCCCTCGCTGGGGTGTGACAATACCACCGATAATATTAAGAAGTGTGGACTTTCCAGAGCCAGAAGCCCCCCGAATAAAAACATGCTCGTGTTCTTCTACGCAGAGGTTGCCAGACTTAATAGTCAGATTTGCTTTGGCATGCCAAGCAAAATCCACTTCTTTTAGCCCTATTATGGTTGACTTAGAGGCAGACTCTATCATTATTTGGCTAATCGAATGAGAGTATTACTGGCGTCTAACTCTTGTTTGATTTGTCCACCAGAATAAATAACCTGAACATCAAGGTCACTAATGTCTGGGAAAAACTCAAACAAATTAACATCGATAGCGGTTAAATAATCAACATGTTTACATGTTAATTGATACTCAGCAATGAATTCTGCATGTTCACTTGCAGGAGCTTCTTCATGACCTTCTTCATGATCATCTTCTTCATGCTTGGTCACCCAGTTCGCGGATGATTCAACTGTTTGGCAGGATGCGTCTCCTACTAATTGAAAAACAGCATCAAAATTGGACAGATTATTTTTGGCCAATTGAATTAATAACAGCTGCTGATCATCATCAGTGGCATATTCAAAGCCAACAATATTCACTGCTGGTGATTCAAATCTCATCTCAATAGTGTTGGTGTCTATTGCAATGTCGAGACTAGCACTACCGTGTTCATGTGCGTCTAGTTCGCTAGCTATAGCATGGTAAAATGGTAATGTGAGCATTAGGCTGGCAACTGTTACAGGTATTGATTTGAATGATTTCATAAGTACTCTTTAAGATATGTTATAACATAACATTTATTTTAGCACACATATAAAAGAGTAAGCAAATCAAAACATCTTTTTATTTTTTACAGTAGTTTTTCATAGCAACGAAATAAATACTGGCCGGCTAGGTTGCTCATTCTTTGCGGTTCTAGCTCCTTGAATCCTAGCTTCTCTAATACCCTTGAAGATGCAGGATTATCGATATGGTGCGCCGCTACCAAACGCTTCATAGCGTATTCCTTTTCAGCTAATTCGAGTATTACTCGGCCTGCTGACTCACAGAAACCCCTATTCCAATAGGGCACACCTACCCAATAACCTAAATTGCCACTACTATTTAGACCCCTAGACATCTGGTCAATGCTTATGGCTCCGACACATTGCATTGTGTCCGAACAAACTATAGCTCTAATAATTGCAGTACCAGATCGATGTTGTGCTGCATGGGATGCTATCCAATCTTGGGCGCAACCTTGAGGGTATGGATAAGGAATGTTGCCCGCCATTTTTGCTACCCTGGCATCACTCACCAAGGTTTGTACCTGCGCACTATCTGCTGCTACAAATGGCCTTATGGTAAGCTTAGGAATTTGCTTCATGAGTCGTATCGCATTATTTTAAAGAATAGTAAGTGTTATTTTTACTTTACCCAAATGGGCAAAGCAACATAAAATCATCCTCCAAATAATTATTTTAGTTGAAACGCTTATGGCCACTATTCGTGTTGATTTAGACACCATTCAAACCACCACAGCAAAAGCGCTAGAGGCTCACGGTGCAAAACCATGGGTCGCCAATTCTGTGGCACATGCCGTGCGTGTAGCTGAGGCTTATGATAACAAGATTTGTGGGCTCTTTTACCTACAGAGCTATTGCAATCAACTAGAGGTAGGCCGAGTTAAAGGTGACGTTGAGCCAGAAGTGCATCAACCTAAGCCTGCCAGCGTTGTGGTAGATGCAAAGTTAGGTTTTGCTCAGGCGGCTTTTTCCCGCGGCCTAGGCACTGCGCTTTTAGCAGCCAAAACTAATGGTGTGGCCACGTTGGCGATTTGTCACTCCCACACCTGCACCTCCATGGGTTACTTCACAGAACAGATTGCTCGTGCAGGTTACATTGCTATTGGCATGACCAATGCGAAATCCTGTGTATCCCCTCCAGGCGGAACTAAGGCCGTACTGGGCACTAACCCGATCGCCATGTCCGTTCCAGACGGCAAAGGTGGCCTAGCCATGCAGTTCGATCAATCCACCAGCGCTATTGCTCTTGGCAAAATCAACATGGCTGCAACTGCTGGCGAACAAATCCCATTTGGCTGGGGGGTAGATAGCGAAGGCCAAGCCACACAGGACCCTAATGCTGTACTGCATGGGGGGTCACTTGTGTCTGCAGGCGGTTATAAAGGGTATGGGTTTGGCCTTATGGCAGAAATCCTTGCTGCAGCCTTTACTGGTGGCAGCACCAGCACTCAGCTAGACCCACTCAAGGCTACTGAAGGTAAACCTCACGACTTAGGGCAGTGCTATATCATTATTGATCCCACTAACGTCGCTGGCGACCTATTTTGGGACAAACTTAGCACCATCTCAGAAGCCGTAACCAGTCAACCTGGTGCACGGCTTCCTGGGTCCAAAAAAGTACTGCCTAATGCTGTAGAGTTGGATACAGAGGTGTGGAATAGTGCGGTACGTCTCGCCAGGGCCTGATGCTAGCCAATTAACTATTTTTCAACAGCACTATTTCGGGTTACAATTTGGTGATGTATTTAACTTTGTGACCTAAACTGAGAATCCTCCATGTCCTCTATTAGAATGCTGGTAGTCGAAGATGACGCCATCAACCGCGAAATCATCTATGAATTTCTCACCTTTGGCGAAGTGAATATTGACCTTGCTGCTGATGGTTTGGAAGCCATCAGTTGTGTGGAAAATAATCAATATGACATTATTATTATGGATTTAATGATGCCTAAATTAGATGGACTTTCCGCCTCTCGAGCCATTCGTGCTTTAGGCGTGAACAATAGCGCAGATGTGCCAATTATTGCTGCCACCGCAAGGGACCCCATTACCGAATTAGCCCACTGGCAAGCCGCTGGCATCACAGATTATGTGCACAAGCCATTTTCTGAAGATGAATTGTGGGCAGTCATCAACACCTACGTTTAAGCTAGAATACAGTGGGGGCTATTTGCGTCAGCAAAGCTCCAGTTGATGGATGAATAAAACTTAACTTCCAGGCATGTAACTGCAAGCGTCCTGCTTGTTCTAGGGCTTCAGGGTGGGCATAAAACTCACAGCCACTTATAGGATGCCCTAGTTCCGCCATATGTACGCGCAGTTGGTGAGAGCGTCCCGTTACGGGTTTCAACAACACCTTAGTTTGTAATGTTGCAGGCTTCCTCTTAAGCACCTCAAAATGTGTTACCGAAGGTTTACCTAAGTCATGGTCTACTATTTGTTTAGGCCGGTTAGGCCAGTCACAGCGTAAAGGCAAATTAATTTCGCCTTCATCATCTTGTAACACACCATACACCCATGCCAGATACTCTTTTTGGGTTTGCCGTTCCTGAAACTGGCGACTTAAGGCCGATAGGTTCGCCTTACCACGGGCCAACACCATCACCCCAGAGGTATCCATATCTAATCGATGAACGATACGTGCATCGGGGTATTGTTGCTGCATCCGAGTAATTAAGCAGTCTTTATTAAGTGGATTTTTACCCGGTACAGACAATAGGCCGCTGGGTTTATCAGCCACTACAATATCGTCGTCTGCATAAAGGATAGTGACCTTTTGTTCACAAAAGGGCACAATGAAATCAGTCATTATTGGGTGTGACTCTATGCCCAGAAGCTTCTAAGGTGACCGCTTTTGACCTGATGTAGTGTAGGCCAAGACCTATTCCAACAAACAATACATAGCTCCAAAACCACCACCGACTGTGTCCATTCAGCTGCACTAAGCTAGAGATTAAGCCCCCAGAAAAACCTAAAGTTAAATACAATATCCACTGTTTCCATGTGGGTGCAGCACTTCTTGGCAAAATATAAAAAGTGCCACAAGCAGGGCAACCATAAGCTCTCTCAGGGTCCTTATAATCCTCACACAGCTGATTACGTGAAGTGATTTTAAAATCACAATGTGGGCATTTATTGGCCATTATCTGCCCTCGCAGTAATACTAAAGCCTTGCCGTTGCGGCAAACCATCAGTTATTTCATAATAATCAGCCTTTGCATCGACATAAATATGTTCCACCAATTGCAATCCACTCGGTTGATCCAAGGTACCGGCAAAGATCGAAATGCTAGGTAATTCAGCCTTGTCCCAAAATAGATTGCCGCCACATTCCTGGCAGAATCCACGTCGAATTCCAGCCGACGAAGAAAACCACTTGAGCCCGTGTTCTTCTAGCAATGCAAAGTCTTCGCGCTTAGCAGATGTTGCCGCCACATGGTGACCACTAGACTTTCGGCATTGTCCACAGTGGCAAGCTACCACGGGGCGTAAGGGGCCCAGTACTTGATATTTAACTGCGCCACATGGGCAGCTTCCTGTGGAATTATTTATCATTGTTATACACCTCTGGAAACCAATTTAGCGGCATTTTGTCACCGTCACTTTGTACTAGTCCGTCGAACGGTGGCGAAGTTGGGCCACCTCGATTTATGTAACGCACATCATCACCCATAAAGCGGGTGGAAAAAGCACGCCGGCGACTAGTTAATGAGTTGCCCGGTGCCCCGTGTACCGTTTTAAAGTTAAACAACACACAATCTCCTAACTCTAACTCTGGTACCATAATATTTTGTCTTGCATCAATCACTGGCATATCCATGTAATCCACATCGCTGTTGTACCAAGGCTCATTGGTAGACCAACGCGTAGGACGCACTAGTTTTGGCCAAAGGTGAGAGCCCAATACCACCTGCAGTGTGTTGGTTTTAGTCACCGGATCAAGAGGAACCCAGTAACTAGCCGTTTGTTCACCCGAAACACAATAATACGGCATGTCTTGATGCCAAGGTGTGGCTTTTGCGGTGCCAGGCTCCTTGATTAAAATATGCTCATGGAACACTTGAATCCGCTTTGATCGGGTGGCTTCAGCCGCTATTTCTGCTGCGGGGGAGTCAACAATCCAACGCTTAAACTCTTCAATACGCTGCCAATTACAGTAATCTTCAAAAAAACGCCCTGCATCGCCCTTAGCAACATTTTCGCGCCCGTGCTCACTTGGTTCAGCCAACACTTTATCAAAACCTGTTCTTAGGCAATCAATCCAATCCTTAAACACACCTTTAATAACAATAGCGCCGTTACGCTCGTAATCGTTGATTTGTGATTCACTCAAATACATTAAAAAATCTCTTATTAGTTAGTTAGATCGCAGCTTACAAGAGCTTCAATTAACGCCTTGAGTTGGGGTTGAAGTTGCTTACATTTGTTGTTATCTACTTCATAACCAACGGTATCTTGCATATAAGTAGCTTGTGACAATTCCAACTGAAAGGCATGTACATGATCACTGGGCTGACCATGGCGGCGGGTGATATAACCACCCTTAAAACGTCCATTACTCACCTGGGTGTAGGAGGTTTCAGACATAGATTGCTCCGCCGCTTGTAATAGCTTTGGAGAACACGCTGCACCGCCATTGGTGCCCATATTAAAATCCGGTAAGGTGCCTTCAAAAAACATAGGCACTTGTGCTGGAATTGAATGCGCATCGAATAGAATGGCGTAACCAAACTTTTGTTTAATCCGCACTAATTCTGCAGCCAGCTGTTGATGATACGGCCTCCAGATGTGTTCTATACAGGCTTGTTGATGCGTTTTATCTGCCACTGTTCCTGGTTTGAACATAGACTTTTCGTTGAACAAAATGTGAGGGAATAAGCCAGTCGTTTTGCCCGCATAGAGTGGTTTATTATCTTCTGGTCGATTGAGGTCAATGACATAACGAGAATAATTGGCCTTAACCACACTCACCCCCATGGCCTCTAAAAAATCATACAGTTGTGGAATGTGCCAATCGGTATCGGGTAAGGCCAAGGCTTCTGGCATTAAGGTGTCGGCCACTTCAGACGTGAGCAGCAATCCAGAGTGGGGCATGCTAACCAATAATGGAGAGTCTCCTTTAATAAAGTCATAAGACACAGAAAAAGTCATAGTGTTAAACCTGTGATGTGTATCGCCAAGCTGGTCCAAAAGGTTAACCCTACCAAGCTAGCTAAGGTTTGCAAGGTAATAATGTCTGCCATGAGTTTTGCGTTGCCGCCCATCTGCTGGATAAAGGGGTAAGCCGACACTGCCGTTGGCAAAGCACCAAAAATCACCAGGCCTACGGTCACTAAAGGGGCGAGATTAAACCACAATGCACCACCTAATAAGAGCGCCGGAAACACCAAGAGTTTCGTGCTAAGGGAAGCAATCAAAGGCAGCCAATTACCCTTTAAGGCACGAATCTTTAGACTAGCACCAATACTAAGCAGCAACAATGGTAGGGCGGCACGGCTCATAAGGGCCATGGACTGATCTAATATAGCAGGTATAGAAATGGCTAAAATATTAAGTAAAAGACCAATAGCAACTGAAATGAGCATTGGATTACGCAACAGCTCTTTGAGAATTAAAGCAGTCAACGATTGGTGTTGTTTTTTACTCACTAACAAACTGACAGAAAGTACCGACAAAACATTAGTGGGAGGCACCAGCACCGCAATCATTAAGGCGCCCAACTCTTGACCAGGCAGGCCAAACATATCAAACAACACTGCAAGACCAATAAACCCATTGTGACGCACACCACCTTGAACAATAGATGAGGTGGATGGCCCATCTTGACCGAGCAATCGAGCCACCACCACACAATAAATCAAAATTAATATGAGCGCCCCAATAAATATGGTGCACAAGGGCAAGAGCAATGCTGCATCAATAGTGGCGTTAGCTAAGGTGTGTACAATCAATACTGGGAATAACACCCAGTAAGATAGCTTTGAAATACCTTGCCAAAAACTGGCTTCTGTAAGGAGCTTTTTAGAGAGGCCATAGCCTAATAACATCACCAGCAGAATGGAACTGATAATAGGAAGAATCGTGTTCATTAAATAAGCCAGTACAGCGAGTGTATAACCCCATCATACCAGCAAGCACATGACTAACTAACAGTTTTTGCCGCATTAAGGTACAGCTTACAGTTTTTACAACTAAACCTAAGTAGTTACCAATATCTACACTCGACATGGTTAAACAAAATTGATTAACCTAACTGTTTTAGACGTTCATCATGTTGGTTCAATAACTCACCTACTCCCCAGTTATTGTCTTTTTGCACACGCATAATACCAATGAGATTTTTATCACGAATACGCTCTAGCTCGCGAATAGAATGATGCCCAGATTGCGCATCTGACTGCTCTGCAATGGTAGCAATGAGTTCGTCTGTAAGCTCCGGCACATCCATAAGTTTAGTCCACGGCCACTCTAAACAAGGTCCAAATTGAGCAATAAAATGCGCCATGCCTGCTTCACCACCAGCAATACGATAAGTTTCAAACAAACCCATTTGCGCCCAACGCAACCCAAAGCCATAACGGATGGCATCGTCTATTTCTGTGGTAGTGGCAATGCCATCTTTGATCATCCACAACCCTTCGCGCCATACAGCCTCTAAAAAGCGATCGGCAATATGGGCGTCAATTTCTTTACGTACATGCAACGGCTTCATGCCTACGCTGGTTAACAGCGCTTTAGCCTGCTCAATAATGTCTGCACCATTAGCTGGGCTAGGCACCAGTTCTACTAGAGGTAACAAGTACACCGGATTAAACGGGTGGGCCACCATGATTTGTTGTGGCCTTAGGGCATTCTCTTGTAATTGCGAAGGCTTAAAGCCTGAAGTAGATGAGCCGATAATAGCCGATTCAGTGCAGATAGCCTGCACTTGAGCAAACACCGCATGTTTGATCTCTAAACGTTCTGGCACGCTCTCTTGAATCCAATCGGCATTAGCCACAGCTTCTTCCAAACTGCCACAAAAGGTAAGTTTACCTTCCCGGGGCATCGCTACGTCGGCTAACTGAGGCAAAGCAGCACGGGCATTGTCTAGCACGGCATCCAATTTACGTTGGGCATCGGCTGCAGGATCATAAACATTGACGTCCCAACCGTGTAACAAAAACCTTGCTACCCAGCCACCACCTATGACACCACCACCTATACAAGCAGCTGTTTTATAGTCCTTATGTACCATATCGATCATGCTAAAGGAGCCCGTTTTTCTACTTTGATCAACTCACGCACCTGGGCTGGAGTCATCAATTTAGAACCCATATTAGTGGCAATGGTTACTGCCCGTTCAACTAACTGCGCGTTAGTCGCCAACACACCTTTTTCTAACCAAATATTATCTTCTAAACCAACACGAATATTACCCCCAGCCAACACCGCAGCTGCCACGTAATTCATCTGATTACGACCAATAGAAAAGGCCGACATAATCCATTCTTTAGGGACGTTATTAACCATGGCCATGAAGGTATTGAGATCGTCTGGCGCACCCCAAGGAACACCCATGCACAGTTGCACCATGACTGGCTCAGCCATTAAACCTTCCTCAACCAGTTTTTTAGCCAACCATAAGTGGCCCGTATCAAAAGCTTCAATTTCAATACGTGCACCCATCGCTGTCATCTTTTCTGCCATAGCCCGCAACATGCCAGGGGTGTTAGTCATGACGTAATCGGCTTCAGCAAAGTTCATGGTGCCGCAGTCTAAGGTGCATATTTCTGGTTGACACTGGCGTACATGTTCTACACGCTCACTGGCCCCTGCCATATCTGTACTGGCTTCTTGCAAAGGCAATGGGTTCTCAGCATCACCAAACACCATGTCCCCGCCCATACCCGCGGTGAGGTTAAGCACTACGTCCACTTCCGAGGCGCGAATGCGTTCAGTCAGCTCTTTGTACAAATCCAAGCGGCGGCTTGGCGCACCTGTTTCGGGATCACGTACATGGCAATGTACCACTGCAGCACCGGCCTTAGCTGCATCAATGGCACTATTGGCGATTTGCTCTGGGCTGCGGGGCACATGGTGAGAGCGGTCTTGGGAACCGCCACTCCCTGTTACTGCACAGGTAATAAAAACATTTTGACTAGCTTGTAATGGCACGGTTAAGCTCCTCTATTAATTAACATCAATTGCATGGCGCAATGATGGCATTGCCCATACAGATTTAATTGATATTTTAGGAGCAATTATTATTTAATACCGAACAATCTATTGTCTTGTTGTTTTTTGCTAGTACAGATTTTGGGCTAGGGCGGGCTTACTTATGGGTGTAAAAAAATCAATCCGACCTTCGTTAATGGCTCCACCAAGGCCTTTAAGATTTTGAAGTCCCTATTTGAGCTGCACGAGAGCTCGAGCTAATGTTTTGAGGAGACTAAAGCAGCTTTTCCCTTGACCTGAGCCAAAAACATGTCAGAATACTGTATATATATACAGTATTTGTGATTTTACCATGGTTCTCTTACAACTCGAAAAAGAGCGCTTGGTCTGGCGAGCTCGGCAAGTGGCAGGGCCAGATCATCGCCGTCAAAGCAGCTTTTACCCTACCTTAGATGCACATCTACAAGGAGGCTGGCCCCACAGTGGGTTAGTGGAATTAGCCTGTGGCCCTGCAGGTATTGGTGAATTACGTTTGCTGTTACCTTTATTGGCCCAAGCTCAATCACGCTTACAAGTGTGGATCAATCCACCGGCAGAGTTAAATGGCCAAGCTTTAGCACAACATGGTATTGATCTAAGCCAAACTTTATTAATACGCTGCCAAAATCCCCAACAAGCCCTTTGGAGTGCCGAACAGAGCCTTAATAGTGGTTGTTTTAGCCACCTTATTATGTGGGCACTTAGGTTAACGGCTCCCCAAGCTAAACGTTTACAAGTGTCTGCCAAAGACAACCAAGCCCTCATGTTTTGGTTACACTCTCAGGCCGAACCTAGCACCAGCGCTTTACCGGTTAGTGCACGTTTATCACTCGCCCCTGTAGCCACAGGGTTGCGCCTACAAATCTATAAATACCAAGGCCTGTGGCCACAACACCCATGCCAAGTAGATATGCATGAGCTTTGGCCATCTTTAGCAACACCTGGCCATTCATCCCCTCATCATGTCCCTGTACTGATGAACAACATTGTGGCACTGCCATCTAAACTGTGGTGATGTATGCAGTGGCTTTATTTATACTTTCCTAGCCTTCAACTAGATAGCCTTTTACATCAACAAGCTTATAACCAAGCCTGCGTTTTAGTTCATAAAAACGAGGTAGTGCAAACCAACCCAGAAGCACGCCAACTAGGCATAAAAATAGGCACAGGGTTAGCCCAAGCTGCACTTTTATGCGCTCAACTTAAAGTCATTGCCTACGAATCCAAACAAGAGCAGCGACTTCTAGCTCAACTTGCCCAGCGCTTGTATCAAACCAGCGCCACCTTATACCTTGATCCACCCCAAGGTTTGTTGTTACAAACCAGCGATATGCTAAGGTTATATAAGGGCCTTGCCCCTTACTGGCAACAGCTGCAGCAACCTCTTATGGAGCGCGGCTTACATTATCATTACGCCAGCGCTCACAGCCCCTTAGCTGCGCAGGTGCTGGCCCGCGCAGGCAACGATCGTTTATTAACAAACCAAGACGAAGCCACAAGATTGCTCAGCCAATTACCCATCCATCGCGCAGGTCTAGACCATAAACTATCCCTACAATTAGAGCGTCTTGGTCTTAATACCCTGGGTCAAGCTCAAGCATTACCTCGATCAGCACTAGGCCAACGGTTAGGCCAAACCCTAGTCACTTTTTTACAACAACTAGAGACCAGCAGCGCACCTAGCTGGCCTGCATACCAGCCCCCTGAACGCTTTCGTCAACGTTTAGAATTACTTTATGAAATTGAACACAGTACAGCGTTACGTTTTCCATTAAAACGTTTGTTAAGTGACCTAGAGGCATTTTTGGCTCCCCGACAACTACGGGCTGCAGGACTTAGTTTGGGCCTAGAGTACCAAGAACATGCCTCTGAACGATTACACATAGGCTGTAGCGATGGCGAGTACCGTGCAGAATCTTGGTTAGCTTTATCCATGCTGAGGCTGGAGCAGTTAAAACTACAGGCACCCATTATTGCCGTTAGCCTTAAAACCAAAGGGCAAATGCCATGGGCACCCTTGTCAGCACAGTTATTTGAGCCCCCAGGAGGAAAACTCACTGCAGGACAACTCATTAGTCGCTTACAAAGTAAGCTTGGAGACCATGCCGTACAACAAGTGTATTTGCAGGATGATCATCGCCCCGAACGAAGTTTCTACCAAGGGCTGCCCCAAAGTCATTACCAATCACAGCAAGCCACAAGAGCCCTACGCCCAAGTTTATTATTCACCCTACCCCAAGCCTTAAACCATAAGCCTGATCACCGTTGGTGTATCTTGTCTGGCCCTGAACGCATTCAAAGTGGTTGGTGGGATAACGTGAGTATTTGCCGTGACTACTTTATTGCTCGCAACCCCATAGGACAGGTGTGCTGGTTATTTCGCACGCCTAGGGAAGAATGGTTTTTACATGGGTATTTCTCATGAGTACCGAGCCTGTCATCGATTATGCTGAGCTACATTGTTTAAGTAATTTTAGCTTTTTACGGGCTGCTTCCCACCCACAAGAATTACTCCAACAAGCAGATGCTTTAGGCTATAAAGCCCTTGCCCTCACGGACGAATGTTCAGTAGCAGGAGTAGTGCGAGCTTATCAGCATAAAAAGGATAATGATTTAAATATTAAACTCATTATTGGTAGTGAGTTTTTACTTAAACCCCATCAATCTGAGGCCCAAGAAAGCTTAGTAGTGTTGGCAAAAAATCGCCAAGGGTATGCTCAGTTATGCCAGCTCATTAGCCTTGCAAGGCGGCGTTGTGAAAAAGGTAAATACCAAGTTTATGGAGATGACTTCAATAACTTAAGTGAGTGCTTACTTATCTGGAACCCCGACCTCAACAGTACTAATGAGTTAGGAGAAAAATTAAGTAGCCAACATAAAGAACGCCTATGGATAGGCTGCCACCGACGTTTAAGCGCCTTAGATCAGAGCCTACACGCCCATTGTCAAACCATAGCTAAGGCTTACGATTTGCCCATAGTCGCCCTTGGTCAAGTAGTTATGCACAGCCCCGATCGACAAATGTTACATGACACACTCACCGCCATTCGTGTTGGTATGCCTGTACATGCCTGTGGCTATGCCTTACAAGCCAACCGCGAACATAGCCTGCGGCCGTTAAATAAAATTACCAAACTGTATCCGCTCCAATGGATACAAGCCAGTGTAACCATTGCCCAACAATGTAATTTTTGTTTATCAGAACTCAGTTATGAATACCCTGCCGAGCTGGTACCTAGTGGTTATGATGCCAACAGCTATTTGCACCATCTTGTAGAGCAAGGTAAAGGCATCCGTTTTCCCGCTGGGGTACCCCATGACATTGCCCTGATCATAGATAAAGAGCTTAGCCTTATTGCCTCAGAAGGTTATGCACACTTCTTTTTAACGGTGTACGACCTAGTTCAATTCGCTAAAAGCCAGCAAATCTTATATCAAGGCCGTGGCTCTTCCGCCAATTCTGTAGTGTGTTATTGCTTAGAAATCACTGCTGTAGACCCTCGCCAAATACAGGTGCTATTCGAGCGTTTTATTTCTAAAGAACGGGCCGAGCCGCCAGACATTGATGTGGATTTTGAGCATCAAAGGCGTGAAGAGATCATTCAGTATATCTATCAAAAATATGGCCGCCACCGTGCAGCTTTAGCCGCCACTGTAATTACCTATCGTTTTAAAAGCGCTGTACGTGAGGTAGGCAAAGCCCTGGGTATTAACCTGCCCCAACTTGAACTGTTTATCAAGAATGTAGACCACCGAGATCGCAGCACAGGGTGGGATAAGCAATTACAAAGCCTAGGTTTAGACAGCCAAAGCCATGTGGGCCAATGCTTCTTACAGCTGGTGCAAACCCTGCAAGGGTTCCCCCGCCATCTATCACAACATGTTGGGGGTTTTATCATTAGTGCAGGGCCCTTAAGTGAACTGGTGCCTATAGAGAATGCTGCCATGGTTGATCGCACAGTGATTCAGTGGGACAAGAACGATTTAGAAAGCCTCGCTTTACTCAAGGTAGACGTTTTGGCCTTAGGCATGCTCAGCGCTATACGGCGTGCATTACACATGGTGCAACACCACCACGGACGTAAACTTAGCTTGGCCGATATCACCCGCATGGATGATGATGCCAAGGTGTATGCCATGCTCCAACAGGGCGATAGTGTAGGGGTATTTCAAGTAGAATCCCGTGCCCAAATGAGCATGTTGCCACGCCTACAACCAGCTTGTTTTTATGATCTTGTAATTCAAATTGCCATTGTTCGCCCAGGACCGATTCAAGGGGACATGGTGCATCCATTTTTGCGCCGCCGAGCCGGTAAAGAAACCGTGGATTATCCATCAAAGGAAGTGCAAGAGGTGTTAGAACGCACCTTGGGTGTGCCTATTTTTCAAGAACAAGTCATTAAGCTGGCCATGGTGGCAGCTGGTTTTAGTGGTGGAGAAGCCGATAGTTTGCGCCGCGCTATGGCCAACTGGAAGCGTCATGGCGAAATGGATAAATTTCACCATAAGCTGGTAGACGGTATGTTGGCAAGGGGTTATGAGGCAGAGTTTGCAGAGCGTTTGTACCGACAAATATTAGGTTTTGGTGAATATGGTTTCCCCGAATCACATTCTGCCAGTTTTGCCGTTTTGACTTACGCCTCAGCTTGGCTTAAATACCACTATCCTGCAGCCTTTTATTGCGCCATTCTCAACAGCCAGCCCATGGGTTTTTATAGTGCATCTCAGTTAGTGCAAGACGCCCGCCGCCACGGTGTAGAGGTGTTGCCCGTGTGTATTAATCACAGTGTTTGGGACCACAGCTTAGAAGCCACTGAGACTGCAGAATTAGCATTACGTTTAGGCTTAAGACAAGTGAAGGGGGTGCGCCAAGATCATATACAACGGTTATTAAAACACAGGCCCAAACAAGGATTTAAAGACCTTCCCCAAGTGCAGTCATTACACCTTGCTAAAGGCCAACTGGAGTCCCTCGCCAGTGCTAATGCGCTCACCTGTTTTAGTGGCCACCGTTACCAAGCCCGCTGGCAATTGCTCGATAATCATCAAGATCTACCATTACTACGGGAGGTTCGAGAAACCAACCCAGATCAATTACCTGGACCTGCCGCCTTAGATGCATTAACAGAAGACTATGCCAGCCTACACCTAAGTTTAGAACAACATCCCATTGCCTTATTACGCCATGCAGGTCTGCTACAGGGTTGCCTAAGCACCAGCCAGATGACCGATAAACCTCACCAAAGCCTCGTCACTGCAGCGGGATTAGTTACTGGCCGACAAAGACCCGGCACAGCCTCTGGTGTGACTTTTATTACCCTAGAGGATGAAACTGGCAATACCAATCTAGTGGTCTGGCAAGGCACCGCACGCGCCCAAAGACAGGCTTATTTGAATGCCAAAATATTGAAAGTAAAAGGCATTTTAGAGCGCGATCCAGACAGCCAAGTAACCCACATAATTGCAGGTAAACTCATCGATTGCAGTCACTTACTAGAACAACTAAAAGTCAGCTCTCGGGATTTTCATTAATCTTAGCAAGTGCATATCACAGGCTCTATATAATTTCTTATATTAGCCCCCACATAGCTCCTACTAACTCATCTAACTGAAGTCTTTAGCGCCAGAAAACATTTCTCCAAACATAGCACTGTTGAGGTCAGTGAACTTAAATGGTAAGCCATTATCAGTGTCATAGACGTCAAGAGTTCGCTGCTGTTGGTTTTGGAACTGGATCTGCTCCATCATTGAGCGCTGGCCCTTAGCCCCTTCAATTTTTGCTTTCTTAGCCTCTCCTTGAGGGTCGTTATCATCTGAAAAATTATATCTTTC
>Ga0115003_10002148_pt1 | contig 16603 bp, 22 predicted proteins | sample ArcticOcean_MG_C_7_FD_88736 | JGI IMG/M metagenome (GOLD analysis project Ga0115003, IMG submission 88736) | Marine microbial communities from western Arctic Ocean - ArcticOcean_MG_CB11_88 | ecosystem: Environmental > Aquatic > Marine > Oceanic | place: Arctic Ocean: Canada Basin | collected... | reverse complement strand
ATTAAAAAAAAAATTATCCTAATTTAAAAGTCTTACTTCTTGAAAAAAACGAGAGATTTGGTGGAAGAGTTTATACTCATCATGAAAAAGTAGATAATGTGGATTATGTTATGGATTTAGGCGCAGGACGAATTGGGTACCATCACAAATTAATGGTTAATCTAATCAAAGAATTGAAATTAGAAAAATATATGCATTCCATAAACAATACCGAAAATTATATAGAATATAATTCTAATAGTGGAGAGAGCAGTAATAAAAATTCAATTAAAGAAAAATATAGTAAGCTATTATATACTTTTTTTAATAGTAAAAAATTAAGTGAATTAAAACAATCATTTTTAGAAAGTTTAAGTTTAAAAGAATTATTAATGAAATTTTTCAATAAAAAAGATTATAATAATATAGAAAACACTTTTGAATACAAACAAAAATTAGAACATTTTAACTCATATAATGCAGTTAAATATTTTAAAGAAGATTATAATTTGAAAAGTAAATTTTTTATAATGACTAATGGATTAAGTAGTATAATTGATTCTATGGTTTCTATTGTCTCTCAAAATAAAAATTATAAACTTAAAAAAAATGCATATGTTAACAATATAAACTATAATAGTGATATTAAAAACTATGTTATAAAATATAAAAATAATGATAAACTGGTTACTGCTAGTGCTAATTATATAATATGTGCATTACCTCGTTGTGATTTAATAAAATTCAATATTTTAAAAGATTATTTGAGAGATCTAAATACTATTAATGAAATTAGTAAAGTGCGTATTTTTGAAATATATGATAAAGATGAAAACGGAGAGATGTGGTTTAAAAATATACCTAAAACAGTAACAAATGAAAAATTACAATTTATTATACCTGTTAACGTTGAAACAGGTTTAATAATGTCTTCATATAATGAGAATCTCTCAACTCATAGTAATTATTGGAATGAATTGAAAAAAAAAGGCACTTCTATTTTAGCAAATATATTAAATAAAAAATTAAGTGCTATTTTTAATATAGATGTTCCTAAAAGTAAATATATTAAACTACATTATTGGCAATCTGGCGTTGCTTGTTGGAAAAAAAATGTACATAGTTATTATGTCTCTCATAAAATATTAAATTTAATGCCTAATTTTTATATTTGTGGAGAGAACTATTCTAATTATCAAGCTTGGTGTGAAGGCGCTTTAAATTGTTCTTTACAAGTTATTGCAAAATTAGATTGTGTTTTAAAACATAAGAATAATAAAAAAACAAAAAAATATAAAAAAATTAAAGTTATAACTAGAAAGATTTGAGAGAATGCTATAAAAATGTTTTATTTTTATATCTTTGAACATTTAAAACTCTTTATATTTAATTATCATATTTTTTATGACAAAGATTACATAACATGTAAATTGGACATATTTCATGTTTTTGTATAAATAATTTTAGAATATCTCCTGATTTTATTGGGGTATTATTATCAATATATAAATCATTTATTGCCATCATTAACAAATCATATCGAGAATAAATATTACAATGTGCTCTTTCAATTTGTCTAATATTATTATCTCCTATTTTACCATTACAAATAACACATTTATCGGCTGTTTTAAAGAATGTTTGAACAAGATTTTGCGCAAGACCCATATTTAAATGTGTAGCTATTTGTTCTTTTTCACCACAACAACCCATTGTATCTTCAATTATTCTATTTTTAATTGTATTTAGTTTTCTTGAAATATATAAATTTTGTTTTTCTAATGTTTTTTTATAGATTTCACTTTCGGGATTATTTAAATTATCCATTTTGTTTAAATTTTTCATTTGATATTACTTAATTTTTTTAAATCAATTTTTTAATAATTATAAAATTTGAGAGAATGCTATAAAAATGTTTTATTTTTATTATATAATGAATAAAACAAATAAATATATTAAATATATGTCCAAGACAACCCACCAGAAACAATTCCTTTATAATCCTAATGACCCTAAAAAATCATTTGATGTATATATTGATAAAGATCCATCTGATACTATTAGTATTAAATATAGCAATACTGATGATATTAAAAAAACTATTAAAAAATTAGAGAGATTATATAAAACAAAAAAATATCCACATAAACGTATATGGCAAGTTGGTATGATTATGAAAGTAAGAATGGAAGCAATGTTAAAACATAAAAAAACTCGCTATAAAAAAGCGAAGTATGTGAGAGAAAGATATAATTTAACAAAAAAATATTTCAAATTTTTAGGACAACGTAGTAAAGCAAAAACTTTTAAAGAAAGAAAAAATATGAAATTTAAAATATAATTATTATATAAATGTGGATAATTTATATGTTAATAGAATTTCCAAAAATATTAGCTTCATTTTTAGATTTTCTTTATTTTATATGGCGTTATACTATATACTATTTTTTTGCAAGTATAACAAAAAATCCTGAAAAAATTCAAACAATAAAATGAAACAATAAAAAATATTTAATTTATATTTTTTATTTTTAAAATATAAATTAATGAGAGATTGTTGTAAAACTGGAAAAAAAGCAAAAAAATGCAAAAACAAAGATGGGAAAGTTTTTAATCTTCCACGTCGCTTCACTAAAAAACGCTGCTTAAAAAAAATAAAAGGCTTCACAATGAGGGCATCTTGTGCTCCGTATAAATATTGTAAAAATAGGATTAATTAGAATTTTTAGCATACATTTTAAATAGAGTTAAATCTTTAAATAGTTTTAAATAAAATTGATAATAATATAAATAGTATTTAATAAATTTATTACCAAATAATAATTATATTAAATAAAAAATGTCTTGGATAATGCTCCCTACAGAAATTTGCATATATATTCTTAAAATTAGAAATAATATTAGAAATAATGCTTCAAAAAAAATTCAAAATGCTTGGATAAATTATATTTTTAAAGATTGTGTTGCCATTGATTTTGCATTAGAAATAGAAAGTGATCAATATAATGAAATAATGGTATCTATACCATCAACAACAATAATATTAAAATATTGTTTATCAATGTGTAGTGGAAAATTTTATTTAGCGTTTTGGAAAAAAATAGCAAAACAATTATATACTAGTTTGAAATTGAACAAATATCCGGATAATGAATGGAACACATTGGAAGCAGTAAATTATAGAAAAATAAGGGTACAATATAATAAATTATTAGAAAAATTTAATTTTAAACATTTTCATAAATTTTGATATTATTATACTTTGGGGGTTCTCAAAAAAATTGATAGCAATATTATTATATAATTATATTTACCCAAACACAAAAAAATGCTCTCTATCTATGCTACAGCAACATATGCGCTAATTATGTCATCATATATGCCCAAACCAACTATTCAGCGGGTTTCAATGATACAAGCCAATCTTGTTGGAAAGATTACACCAACTCGCGGAATTAGCAACCCACAAGTTTATAATAAAATCCCGACAACTCCTGTTAATTTTCGGCTCATTACAGAAATTCCTCAACTTAAAAGTATGGTTTATGATACAAAGTCAACTCGTTTATCTCTTCTTTCTAATATGTTAGAGAATGTGTATATGGATTTGGATATTAATACAAATGAAACAAAATATGAATTTTGATTTTTACCATAAATATACATGACTTAATATTTTCGGAGTATAATAACCTTTAGATTTTTTCTTTTCTAATGCTATTGCTTGTCCGCGCTTTTTTGTTCCTGAATGTCTTGAAAAATAATTTTGCATTCTTTTACGAGTATTATGATTTTTATGAGCATATAATTTTAATGGTGTACGGTCTTTAAATTGTTCATAATCGGATGCTCCAAAATGAAGTTTGCGTATTTTTTTTGTTTTTTTATCTCGAATAAATGCTGTATATTTTTTTCCAGGAGGACCTCTCTCAAATCTTAATATTTTTTCTTTCATTTTTATTAATTTATTTTATATTATAAAAACATATTATTTATGAATTATTATTTTATAAATAATATATAAAATAGAATTTGTAATTATGAATGTTCCCGTTAAATATTTACCAAAACGTCTCTCCAAAAAAGATAAAGCAAAACAAAAAAAACAACTTCAAAAATCTAGAGCCGCATATAAAAAAGGTATCTATATTAATAGAAAACCATTAAAATCATTTAAAAATAAAAAATCACAACATCTTATAAATGCCGAAAAAATATATAAAGTTAATAAAATCGTTATCAATAATAATTTAGCAAAAAAAACTGGTTGCTCCATTAAAGCATTAAATAAAATTGTTAAAAAAGGAATAGGAGCATTTTATTCATCTGGGTCTCGTCCAAGCCAAACGTCATATAGTTGGGGTATTGCACGTTTAGCATCATCAATAAGTGGAGGCAAAGCAGCCGCAATAGATTATAATATTTTAGTAGAAGGTTGCCTAAATAATTCAAAAGCATTAAAATTAGCAAAAAAATCACGTATTAAAAATGGATATGGAACACGAAAAGTTCCCAAAACTAAATTATAGAATGTATATTCATTTTTTAGCATATTTACGACCATATTTCATCCAAAGTAAAACACTAATTGTAAAACCTAATAAAAATCCTGCTATACATTGGTCGGGATGTTCGGCTAAAAACATTTGTGTTATCAAAGGACCTATGAAAAATGTTAATATTGAATAAAAAATCATTATACCTATCATTGTTGGGTTACTTAAATGAACCATCGTTTATAATATATTAAAAATATTAAAATTTAATATATTAAAATTAAGAATAGAAAATAAATAATTATCGGGAATATTCTAAATTTGCTGTTCCACTTTGGAAATATAAGATATTATAACGTTCCTCTATTATATGTAACTCATAATAATATTTATAAATTGACCCCGGGTCTTTTGAAGTAGCAATTATTACACCTGTTTCTGGGTCACAAATTGTTCTGAAATCAACATTGTCTCTATCCAATGGAGGATTAATACCAATATTATATTCAAATTCTATTGTTTTAAATTTATTTGTATTAAATGCTCCATTTGGTTGATATTTATATGGATCAGTAGATAATGCAAAATTATAACAATATAATCCTTCTTTACTATAACCATTGGAAGTATTATATTTTTCTATTTGACTATATAATTCGCTTGGACGAATATCTTCTCTATATTTTCCGTCAACAATTATTGCGAAATTTGTTAAAATATTTTTATGATTTTTTTGACTAAAATCATCTGGTACATTTCCTGTTATATAAATATTTTTTGATAAATCAGATATTTGTTTCAGTTCTTCTAATAAATTTAAATCCGAATTTAAGTTAGAGTTTAAGTATTTTTTATCACCCAGATTATAATTGACATTATTTATATGACTATTATAATATATAAATTCTGGATTTCCACTACTACTTTTATCTAATAATTGCAAATTATTGGGCTCTTTATTTTCATATGGCCAATTCGTATAATTTGACCATTCATTGCGTTCTTTTGCATCATCACGGCGTAAATACCACATCCAACTAGATACTAACCCATTACTATCAAATGTAATTTTTCCATTATTTTGAGTTAATTGTATTGGTGTTTCATATACTAATTTAATCAAATATTCTTGCTTATTATTTGCAAATAATCTACGTTCTTCATCTCCCAAAAAACATTGGGTTGTTATTAAATGTATTTTTCCATTAAATTTCATTATTTTATCTGGATAACTAAAATTGTAACTTATATCTCTTGTCGGTGGTTCTTGGATAAATCTGTAATAGCCATATTGTTCTTTTTTAGATTGATCTGGAAAAATTCTTGGGAATTCATTATAAGTTAAAGGGTATATGTTTTCAGTATTAGCACTAACATCATATAATATATTTTTAATTGTAAATAATTGTGAAATTGGTCTCAAAATAAATTTAATTTCTAATACATCATATTGCAAACATATTAATGGTAACGCCATTGTAGAAGCCATACTATACCAACTATTTATTGGAATATATAACTGTGTTTGTCTTATTGAAGGTTCTATTCCACTTGGATCTATTGTGTCTTTATAATTAAATGCATTAGGATAATTATTATTTCTATTAGCATAATTAGCAGGATCATTTAGATAACTTGTATGTCCAGACATTAAATTAAATAGTTCTTTTTTATTAGCATCAAAATCTCTTTCAACTACATTTTGTATATATGAACCGCTATATTTTTGAATTAAACGACCATTGAATGTAAATTGAACTTCTTCTATTAATTGACTACCTATATTTTTTATCCACTGAAATTCATATGGTCTATATTCTCCACTTATTGTTTGAGAAAAATCTGCAGAAGTATAATGGTAAATTGGACTCCAAATATTTGGTAAGGTTATACCCAAATATGTATCCATTAATAAATCACCATATCTTGGTATTTTGAAACTAATTGTAGTCGGGCTACAAACTTGTAATTCTTGATTACCAGTTTGATCAACTCTAAATTTTTGTAATCCAAAATTTGTATATTTAACATATTTAGATTTAAAAAAGCTTTTACTAGGATTCCCGGTTAAAATTATATTTTGATTTCCAATTGCAATTAAATTTAATAAACCACCAGCCATTATTAAAACACTATATTAATATATATATTATTTTTTTTATTAAATCTATATTAAATAATAATATATATATAATTTAATTAATAAATAATGCAAGAAAATAATATAAAAGATAATTTTAATAAAACAAAAGAGGTTATAGGTAAAAAATTTGATCAATTAATGGGTTCTGAAAATAATGTAGTTATTATATCATTTGTAATAATTTTTTTTATATTATTTTCCGTTTTAAGTTGGATATATAGCACATTAAGCAATAAGTCAAGAAGTTGTGTAAGAATAAATTCAATATATAAAGAAGGCAACGATTTAAGAACAGATGCTGCTGCTTTAAAGCATCAAGGCGATGAAAAGGATATATTAGTCAAAAATTTCTATATCAAAACTGCGTATAATTGTTGTTGTGTTGATGGATATAAAAATAATTGGGTTGATGGATGTGCTCTTAGAAAATGTATTTATCAAGGCGCGCGTTGTTTAGATTTTGAAATATATTCTTATAATGATGAGCCAATTATTGCCGCATCAACTGCTAATAACAATTCTATAAAAGAAACATATAATTATATGAAATTTCAAGATGTATTAACTATAATAAAAAATGAAAATCATTCTAATAAAATAGCTAATCATGGCGATCCATTATTTTTACATTTTAGAATAATGAGTGATAACATTAACATATATAAAAAAATGGCTATTCTTATTAAGAGTGTTTTATTTAATAATAACGATCAAAATCAAAATATATGTAGAATAAAAGAAGAAAAATTAGTAATGTCAAACATTAATGAATTACAAAACAGATATATTATTATGGTAAATGCCAAAAACTATGTTAATGTTCAGCAAACTGACTTAATAGATTATGTCAATTTACAATCTGGTGGTCCAAATTTAGGATTATTAAGATATCAAACATTGCTTGCTGCAGGCGATAATAATGCTTTATTAAAGGCTCAAACAAAAAGATCATTATTTATAGTATTACCCGATTTAAATAATAATATAGAAAATTATGATTGGACAAAAGCATATAATAATGGCTGTCAATTTATTGCAATGAAATTCCAAAACGTAGATAATCAATTAATTCATTATAATAAAATTATGTTTATTGAAAATATAAATAACATTAATGGTGAGGCACTCCGAGCAATTATTTTGAAACCACCAAATTTAATAGAATCAGATCAAAACGACCCAGAATATGAAAAAATTTATGAACTCGGTGGGAATACAAAAGTTGATGCCAGTTTTTGTAAAATTTTAGGTAAAGGTTTTGATGATACTACTAAACAATGTATAAAAATAAAATAATACCCTAATTTAAAATTATTACTATCAATAATAATACAAATAACAAATAATATATAATATTTTAATATATTATATATTGTTTAGTTTAATTATGGATTATAAATCATTTGAAGAAAAAGAATTACAAATTTTAAGAGATGCAGTTGATGAAGCTGGGGAAATAATGGGTAAAAAACTAGCACAAAGTGAAGATATACAAAAAATTATTTCTTTATTAGAACATTATTTACGTACAAATAAAATTTTATGTTATGGTGGAACAGCAATTAATAATATATTACCCGAACAATTTCGCTTCTATAATAAAGATGTAGAAATACCTGATTATGATTTTTTTACTGCAAATGCACATGAAGATGCCAAAAAAATTGCTGATATTTTTTATAAAGAAGGATATAAGGAAGTTGAAGCAAAATCAGGAGTTCATACTGGAACATATAAAGTTTTTGTAAATTTTATTCCAATCGCCGATGTTACACAATTGGATTATCATCTTTTTAATAATTTACATAAAAAATGTATTAAAGTTAATGGTATTGCTTATTGTCCTCCTAATTTTTTACGTATGGCTATGTATCAAGAATTATCTAGACCTATGGGAGATGTTTCTAGATGGGAAAAAGTATTAAAAAGATTGTTATTATTAAATAAAAATTATCCATTAAAAGGACAACAATGTGTAAGACAGGATTTTCAACGAACATATGAAGGTCCGATTGAAGAAAGAAATGCTATTTACGAATTAAGCAAACAAAGTTTTATTAATCAAGGATTAGTTTTTTTTGGTGGTTATGCAGCAAGTTTATATGGGAAATATATGCCACGTAAAGAAAAAAGAGTAATAAATTCTATACCTGATTTTGATATATTGTCTGATGAACCAGAACAAAGTGCTACAATATTAAAAGAACAATTAAACTATGAAGGTTTTAATAATATTAAAATTAATAAAAAACCGGCAATTGGTGAATATGTAGCTGAACATTATGAAGTCGTTATAAATAGAGATACTATTGCTATTATTTATAAAGCAGAAGCATGTCATAGTTATAATTTAATTTATATTGATAATCAAAAAATTAAAGTTGCTTCAATTGATACTATGTTATATTTTTATTTAATATTTATTTATGCTGATCGTCCTTATTTTGATGAAAATAGATTATTATGTATGTCTGAATATTTATTTAAAGTTCAATTAAAAAATAGACTTGAACAAAAAGGATTATTAAAAAGATTTAGTATAAATTGTATTGGAAAACAAAAAACACTTGAAGATATACGGGCTGAAAAAGCAAATAAATTTAAAAATTTATTTGAAAAAGGGTTTAAAAGAGGAACAAAAGAATATGAAACTCATTTTTTAAGATATGTTCCATTTGAAAATGATAAGAAAAATTTAGAAAATAGAGACAATAAAAATCAAACAAATCAAACAAAAAAAGCAAAAAAACCACAAGCAAAAAAACCTTCAAAAAAAGAAGCCAAAAAACGAACAAAAATAAAACGTGCTAAACCCCATAAAAAAAGAAGATAAAAAACTAGATAAATATGAATATTTATATTTATATTTTATAAAAATAACATTTTTTATTATTATCTTTTGAGAGACCATATTTTTTACATTTTCTAGTAATTTTAGTTTTTATTAATTTTTTAAATTTTTTAATTTTGTTACTATTATTTGATGTATATATATTATTTTTATAAATTATACTTTTTTTTACATCTAATATAAATGGTTTTAATAATTCTATATTTCTTCTTTCTGGGTGACCTTGAAAACCATAAAATGGATAATTCTTATATTTTATAATATTCACAAATGATTTATTTTTTTTATCTTTACTTATTGCTACTAAATCTATAGATTTTAAATTTTTTATTGTTTTTGGTGAAATACCCAATTTATTATTAAAAATCATTTTATTAGATTTTTTATAATATTTTTTAAATTGTTTACTGGTTTGGTTTTTACAATATAACGGACAAGTTTTATAACCAAAATATGCTTTTGTATTCATAAAAAAGTTTTTTATATTTTTTTTTGTAGGTTTTTTTTTACTTTCTATTAATAATAAATTTTCAAAACCATGGCATATACTTAATAAAGGAAACAAACGATATTTATTCATTTTTTTTATTATTTTTATTAAATAACTTTGACTATTAAAATGTTCCTTAAATTCTTTCCTACAATAATAATTACCTACTTGTGATCCGGGAAAAATTATACCATCTAATTTTTGAACTATTAATTTTAGTTTATTTTTTGTCAAGTTATATGGTATTATTAATATATCTATGTTTTCCTTTTTTAAAATATTTATTATAGTTTCGCTTAAAAAGATTTCTTTTGATTTTTTTGAATCTTTATGTATATATGGTGTTGCTAATATACCAATTATTGGATTTATATTTACCATAACTTAATTAATATATGTTTATAAAAAAATATATATTAATTTTTTTAGATTGAATCTTTTATATACGTTTCTTTACATAATTTTTTAATTACTTTTTCATCTATAGAATCGGTAGACTTCCCTATTGTTGATATTGTTTTTGTAAAATAATCAGTCTTATCCTCGCTCTTCATAAAATCTGGATTTAACATTTTCCAATCCATTAATGCATTGTAATTTTTTGAAGACGTTTTTTTTATTACATTCTTTACTTTTTCTTTGGCTTTATCTTTTGACCATGCATTGTCTTCTTTAATGTAAAGTGTCTCCCGCTTTGTATCAGTACAATGCATTGGTCTCTCGTATATACTCAATTTACTCATATTGTCTATTATTGTTTTGCTTATTCCATCTGCTAATCCGTTTTTTTTTGTAAAATCTAATTGTTCCAATGTAACATGTAATGATTTTATAAAATCACTTAAGTTTATTGCGTCTTTGCATTGCTCATTTAAAAATACATTAATATTAAACTTATTATTTTGTGTATTATTATTATTATTGCCTACCTTTGGTATAAGTTCGCTTATTTGTTCTTGTTGTTTCATTAACTGATTTTGCTGTTGAAATATAATATTTTTTAATTCTTTATTATCATTTAATATTTGTATTATTGTGTCATTTGATATTGTCAATTGCGTATTTGAAATATCATTATTTGTTTCTTTATTTTCAATAAAATCACATTTTTTTTTATGACGATAATATCCAGAATGAAATTTATATATTTTTCCACACATACAAGGATAGTTAGATTTTTTTGTATCATTTAATGTATCATTGTGTTTTTTGCTGTTAAAATGTTTTGCTAAATCAGATTTTCTTTTAGCAACATAGTCACATTTATCACAATATAATTCAATTGAAGAATTTTGAGAATTATGTGTATCCATTTTATATAATAATGATACATTAAAATTTCTCTAAATTGTTTTAATGTTAAGAGTTTTAATGTATCATTTATGTATCATTTGTTTTATGGTATAAATAACTATTTTTTATAGATTTTTATTTATACCAATTAAGATTATACTTTAAAAATTATAATAAATTTATATATTTTTTTGAGAATTTTGAGAATTATTTTGTATCAAAAAATGGTACATTATTTTTCTCAAAATAATTTGAGAATTTTATGTACCATTTTGTATCATTTTGACAATATGCTTTCGTATCATTATTTATATTTAATATTTTGTAATCTTTTTTCTATTTATAAATATTTTTAATTTTTTTTGAGAGTTTTGAGAATTTTCACGTGTACCATAAATGATACATAAAAATTCTCAAAAATTTGTAAAAAACTCATGGTAAGGACTTTTTATATATTGTTATTTTTTATTTTAAACCTTAAAGGTAATAAAACTGATTTTTAAGGCATTTTTCAACCATTTTTATATAAAGGCTGGCTCATATCAAAATTGGACATTTTAAGAATGTCCCATTCCAAAAAAATTGCCAAATCTTTTTTTGCTTTTTTTTTCATGTTTTTAAAGAATTATATATTTATTATGTAATAAGAGATAAAAAGAAAAAAAGGTGTTTTAAAGCTTTTTTAAGTTTTTCTTCTTCTTTTTTTGGTTTTTTTGGTTTTTTTGGTTTTTTGGTTTAGTCAACCTCCCGGCAGATGTTGCGTGACAACATTCTGCAAGAGCAGCTACAATCGGTCTCTTGTGTCGTTGGCATCGTCAAGTTTTTCCACTTCGCCAAAACTCTTGGTTTGTTCGTTTGGTGTCTTGCACAACACTTACAGCAACCAAAAGTCTTCAACACGTCTCCACGGTCCAAGACCTTGCTTTTGTAAAAGACATTGTAGCCCTTTACATTTGCACCAAGTTTGCAGTCGGTAAATGCAAACTCAATCATGGAAATAAGTTCCACAACTTTTGTCTTGATGAACGAGCGAACAGCTTGCTGCAATACGTTGGCTGCCCACACGTGGTTCATAGTCCAGATGTGGTCAAGAACGTCGTTAGGAAGCTTGCCGAGGAGCGTCGTGTCATATGTCTTGTAGCAAGACATCTGAGTGTTGGTGTTTGTTTTTGTTTGTGTTTGTGTTTGTTTGTTCTGTGTACTATTGTTTAACTCAATTTTTTTCTATTCAATTTTTTCTAGAACCCCCAATCCTTGAAAACCTATTGAAAAAATAATATATTTCAAAAAATAATATATTTAAAAAAATAACAATAATTATCTCAAAAAAAAAATAATATATTTCTTTAAAATATATTATTAAAATAATTGATCCTTAAAATGCTCTCATATTTCAATTTAACCAAGTCGAGGGAATCCAACAAGATTGGCACCTATACCGAAACCAGCGCCCGATCTAGCACTTGCTCCCATAGTTGGAACGAATGTATCTAATATAGAGAATGTAGCGGCAGCCATTAATGCAATAATAGCAATTTCTTCAAATTTTAAAGCACGTTTTTCAGGTGGTATAACAAAGGCAACAATAGCAACCATAAGACCTTCGACTAAATATTTAATGGCTCTTTTAACGAGTTCTCCCATACCTGGATTCATTTTGTTTATAATAAATATAAAGAAAAAAATAAAATAATTAAACTTATTATTTTTCTTAAATTTATTAAATAAATTTATTCAAATAAATTAGTATTAATAAATTAGTTTTTAATAAATTAGTATTAATAAATTAGTATTTAAAATTATTTAAACAAAGTAATCTATTAATATTATAATGTCGGCAAAAAAATCTGCTAAAGCAAAAAAAGAAAATCTTGAAACCGCGGAAAATACTAAATATGTTGATTTATTAGATGAAGATAAACCAATTGCTGGTCAAAAGTTTGCTTGTTTAAGTTTCATTTCTCCTGAAGAAATAATTAGAAATAAACAATTATTTTTCTTTGAAAAATTCTTGAAAAATTTTGAATTTAAAAAGACTTTTGAAAAATATACTCAATTTTTGAATTTCTTAAGTTATAAGTATAATGTGGATTTTGACAAACTTACTAAAGATATGGAAGAATTTGTAGAAGAAGAAAAAGAAAATTTATTTTTAACAAGTTTAGATGATGAATATAAATCTTTCATTGATGCAAAAGAAGAGCAATTGACTAAAGAATATAATGAAAAACACGAATTTCAAACAAATACACGAGGTCTAAAAGTTAGAGGTGTATTTGCTACACAAGAAGAAGCAGAAATGAAATGTAAAATGCTAAGACAAGAAGATACAAATCACGATGTTTATGTGGGACCAGTTGGTATGTGGATGCCATTTCATCCGGAAGCATATAAAACAGGTCGCGTAGAATATTTAGAAAAAGAATTAAATGAATTAATGGCACAAAAGAAACAAAACGATGAAGTTTCTAAAGAAGAATTTAAGAAACGTGTAAAAGATTCTAAACGTAAAGCGATTGAAGAAAATGTTGCAAAAGCAGAAAAAGAAGGTAATAAACTTATGCAAACCATTGATGAAGACGGAAATTTAGTAAATGCAGATAGAATGGATGTTCCTGGTAAAAATTTATTATTTGGAGATGGTGAAAACGATGATGCAGCAACAGCAGATTTACGTAAAGAATTATTTGAAGCTGAAGATGTAATTGTAGGAAAACCAACAGATAATGACCATGGTTTAAGTGAAATTTTACAACGTCAAAAAGAAAGAGAAGAAAAAGAAGAAAAAGAAGATAAAGAAGCTGTTAAACAAGAAGAAACTGATAAAACTAATATAGATTAATAAATAATTTATATATATATATATATTAATTATGGATTACTTAAACGAATTAAAAGATATATTAAAAGAAGTTTATGGTTTAGATTATCATAGTGATAAAACAGATAATGCATATCACAAAAAAGGTTATGATTTTTTTAATGAGCCAGAAACAAAAGAAAATATAGACGCGGCTATAAAATTATTATCTAAAAAAAATGAAAATTTTATTTTAATAGATATAGAAAATATTTATTTTCATTATACAGCATCTCCAACAGATAAAAGGCTACTTGCTGGAATATTAAAACCATATTTAAAAAAATATAATATTGTATTATTTTGTCAAAAACATAGTCTTGAGAATGCTAATGAAAAGGTTAAAACAGATGGACGAATAAAAAATTTAGTAGATCATTTACCAAGAAGACTTGCTAAAAAAGTTTATATATTCTCAGGAGATAAACAATATGAAAAAACACTGTTAGGAAAAGTTTTAAACTTTGGAAAAAAACTTAAAAGATTTCAGGAAGTACAAATAATACTTAAAGAAGTTCCAAATCAAAGTGAAGTAGATGATATTTTATTAGTCTATGTTGCTAAACAACTAATAGAAAAAGAAAAACAAAATATTTTTATAGTATCACGTGATAAATTTAGATGGTTAGCAGGCAATCCTACATTAATGAATGCTATTACAAAAATAAGAAAAGATTCTATTGGTGATCAAGATATATCACTAGATATACCTAATAATAACACAAGAAAAAGACATAAAGCCCCTTCAGACCGTCTAAGAAGAGATCTGAACCCCCCCCCCACCACAAGAAAAAGACATCGTGATAGTTCTGGTTCTAGTTCTGGTTCTAGTTCTGGTTCTAGTTCTGGTTCTAGTTCTGGTTCTAGTTCTACTAAGAAAAGGAAAAAAAAATCGCGTATGGGGCGATCTCCTCGTAAAAAATAAAAATTGAAATAATTTATTTAAAAATATAAAAATAAATTATTTACTTATATTAAGGTAATATGAGTAAAACCGAAACACCCCCTAGCACTTGTAGTTTTATTAATTGCACTAAAAAAATTAGATTAACTGATTTTGCTTGTAAATGTGAAAATTATTATTGCAAATATCATAAAGACCCGCTAAATCATAATTGTAGTTATGATTATAAAGAAACTAATAAAAAACAAAAAAAAATTGATGATTTAATTTGTAAAGCAGTTAAAGTACAAAAACTATAAATATATTAGGGATTTATAATAAATACAAAATTATATATATTATAAATCATAGTAATATTAATATGAAATATAATGATCCAAATTATCATAAAATTAATTATAGCAATTATAGTTTAAAAGAACTATATGAGGAACGAATTAATATAATAAATAATAATTATAACTATAATCCAAAATCATTATACAAAATAGTTGATTTTATTGAAAGTGAAATATTAAAAGACGAAAAAGGAATGATACTTTTGGTTAATTTACAAATAATAGCAGAAAATAGACGCCATTTAGAATATAATTATTGTTCTAAAGAACAACATTATTATCTATTTTCAAAACTATTGGAGTCAGCACATAATTGTGAGACACTATTGAATTTAAAGAAAGATAGTATAATAACACATGAAGAAAAATTTCTTAAGAATTGGTTAAACATAACACATTTTATAGGGAAAATTACAAATAATATTATAAATGAATTTAAAGAATTTATTTTATTATGTGGATGTAATAAAAGTATAAAATAAATATGAAATATAATATTTATTTATTATAATAAATAAATAATGGATGTTAAAGTATTAATTAGAACATTTGTTTTCTATTTTTTAACAAGTGGTTTAATAATAGCTTTAGCATTGACTTTTTTAGAACATGTTAGTAAATTTTATAGTTTTGTGAATGTTTTTGCATTTGCCAGTGCCAGTTTTTTTTTAATTAATTTGATGCAATACAATGTTGTTGCCGAAAATAATCCACTCGCTGTTAAAGGATTTTTAATACATACTATTTTGGGAGTATTAAGTTTTCTTTGTTTAACAACTACTATGTTAATCTTACATAGTTTTAAATATAGCAGAAGTGATATTATAACAATTATGCTATCATTAATGGTAATAACATTTGTAACATATCTTTATAGTTATAAAAAAGGGTTTTTAGATTTTTTAGGTTAGGTATAATATATTATATAAATATTATATAGATATTATATAGATATTATATAGATATTATATAGATATTATATAGATATTATATAGATAATTTATTTATTATAAATAAAATGTTAGAAACAGAAATTGAACGAGTTTTAGAAGAAGAGTCATATGCTTTTCGTGTTGGTTGTATTTTTTGGACGGCAATTTATTCTTTACAAATATTTTTAAGTTAATGAAACTGGCTGGTATTATGTTAAATTTTAATAATTCTATATAAAATTATTAATCTATGATTTGTTTTAGTTTTTTCCTTTTTTTCCTTTTTTTTTTTTTGTTGTTTTTTTTTTTTTTTTTTT
>Ga0115003_10002147_pt1 | contig 16604 bp, 8 predicted proteins | sample ArcticOcean_MG_C_7_FD_88736 | JGI IMG/M metagenome (GOLD analysis project Ga0115003, IMG submission 88736) | Marine microbial communities from western Arctic Ocean - ArcticOcean_MG_CB11_88 | ecosystem: Environmental > Aquatic > Marine > Oceanic | place: Arctic Ocean: Canada Basin | collected... | reverse complement strand
TGTGGTGGGTGGGAAAGGCCCTTACCGCCGACGCGTTGACCAGCGCGCTCTTGTCGCTTTTCATTAGCGCCATGAAATCCAGCTCACGCGCACCAATGGTGTCTCTGATGAGTCGGTCAGGCATGTACGCGTCCGCGCCACTTGGGACGCGGATCAAAGCCTCCGCTAAGGACATCAGCGCCACGCCTTCGGGCGAATCCACGGAGTATTCGCTCACCAGCGGATCCAACGTCATGTGTTTCCGCACGGGGGAGTGGAACGAACGCATGGCACGCGCGCCGAACTCAGCGCCTAACGTGTTCGCCAACACAGCGTCGCGCCGATTCGTGGCGAACTCACGAAGCTGCTCGCTATGCGTGGCTTCAATCGCGGAGCTCGCGGCGGACGCCGACGTGACATCGTGTTCGCCGGAAACGCCCGGCGACGTTTGCGAGGACGCCACGTCAGCGTCCCCCCCCGACGAAACCTCGGCAACGGGGAACCGAAACGAAGGGAGCTTCGCGGTTCCTCGATCGATGTGGGGCTCGCGCCAGCGCTTGAACAGCGCCGCGCGACTCACGGGGGTCAGGTCCACGCGCGCGAACCCGAACCCGTCGTTTCGGTTGGAAACCGCGGGTGCTTCAAATGTCGCGGGCTTGACCTGAGCGTGGATGGGTCGGACCTGACGCGAGGCGCGCGCGGACGCGAGCGCGTCGCGCACCAAGGTCGTGAGCGCCCGTCGAGGTGCCGCCGGGGGCATTGTGGCGTTCTGGGATTCCCTACACGGCCACCCCGAGGTGCGCTTTCGAAGTGAGAGGGGCGCGCCCCGGCGGCAGCTTTTCGTTTATCTTTGGCGCGGTTTTTTCGTCAGATCTTGACGCCTTTTGGGGACGCAGACAGTCGCCACTTTCGCGATTACCATTTCTACTTTCGAACCACTTGTTGGGGTACCGCGCCCACTGGAATAGGGGCCACACCGGGATTTTTGTAGGGTGGGCCACCGAAGCATGTCCGCCGCCACCGGATTTTAGTTTGGGGGTTAGGGGTTGTGTGTAGGCTTCACGAAAGTAGTGGTAAAAGGAACACGACAGATTCTTTTCGTTCGAACCGGCGCCCCTTAGAAAAAGACACGCGCGACGATTTGATTTTTTCGATTGCTAAAGGCTCTCCCCTTCCCCTACCCTGCCCGGCTCTCCCCCCCCCCGTCTTCCCCATTCGCGTCTCTCCACGAACGTTTTCGTTCCCGGTCGTTTCACCCCCTGCCCCTCCACGCGACGCGAGGGTCTGCATGAAACGAATCGAGCGTGATTGGGACGCTTCCTCGAGCTCGTGCTTTCTCGCCTCTTTCCAAATGTGTATCGACTCTCCCTGTTGTCTGGAAACGGGAACTCGGTTAAGCGCGACGTGCCTGTTGACGTCCCAGGTCGTCAAAGCGACGACAACGCCCACGATTCCGACGTGAAGCGCCTTGTTCAGCCCCGTGGGACCGCGCATCGCGGGGACACAAAAATCAACCCGCTCACACCGGAGGACCGGGGACCCCCGGGTGTGAATGACTGTGGGGACGAATCAGTCGCTTTTTTTATTTCGGTTCTTCCAAGGTGCCGACGTCACCTGAGCGCATTTCGGCACACCCTCATCCACTCCGCGATGCCCGCGCACGCGGCAATACCTCGGGTGGCGCTGTGTCACGTCGGCATGTTCTCGTCGGGCTCCAAAAGCGCGCGATGCCTGTCTCGCGCGTTTGCCGCGGTGCGGTCACCCGCGAGACGCTGCGACCGCCGCCTCGGGCGACGCAACAGCAGTACCGCCGCCGATGTATCGATGCCCACCCCCCCAAACGCTCCCCCCCAAACAAACCCCGCGACGAAGCAGAAGCTCCCCGCGTTCGACTACACCGCCCTGGTGGCGTCCGTGTGCGAGATCAATCAAATCGCGGTCCCGACGAAGGTGGAGACCGCGGTGCAGGCGGACGCGTATACCCTGGTGCTCGGGCTCCGAGGGTTGGATGGGAAAACCGCGGTGCATGTTTCGTGGCACCCCGACGCGGCGCGGGTGGCGCTCGGTTCGCCGCCCCCGCGCGTGCACAAAACCGAAAACCTGAGTTTCGGTGAGCAAACCAACGCTGTGCTGCGTGACTTGATCTTGACCGAGGCGTCCGTCCCGACGGCGTGGGAACGCGTGGCGGTGTTTTCCTTCGCCGAACGGCCGGGCGCGGATCCCAAATACAAACTGCGCGTGGAAACCCAGGGGCGAAACTCGAATGCGATTTTAACGCAGTGCGGCGCCGCAGCGGATCGAGGCGATCGTTTCAACAATGCCGGTGACAAAATCGTAGCTTGTGCGTACCAGGTAGGGGACAAGCAAACCTCGGTCAGGCCGCTGTCGCCCGGGTTCGCGTACTCGCCGCCGCCGCAAGCGCCGGGCGCGGTTCCCACTGGGTGCGACGTCGACGAGTTTCGTTTGCTCGTCACGAACGCTGCCGCCACCGCTGGTGCCAAAAAACACAAAAAGAAAAGCAACGACAAGGAAGAAAAAGAACCAGAAACCGAAAACAACCCCAACCCGCCCGTTGCCAACGGTATCGTCCGCGCCTTCCGCGGGGTCTCACCCGCGCTAGCCCGGTCGTTGCTTGACGACGCGCGGATTGCAGCGAGCGTCGGGATCGACGACTTGGACGAAAACGCGTGGCAGTTGATTCATGACGAGTTCGCGCGTTGGTCGAAACAAACGCAAGCCATGGTGGACGCGATATGCAAAGCGAACGACTCCGACTCAATGGACCCTAGCAACTCCTCTAAACAGGAACTTGGGTGCATTTTGAAACACGCGCGATGGCACACCAAGGAGGGGCAGCTCATGCCGCACCAGCGGAGCGGTGAGACGCGTTGTGACGGAAACACGATTTCGCTGGCCGACGCGGCGGCTTCCTCGGCCGCGGCGTCGCAAAACGGCCTGCTCGACGAGTACGTCTTCGCCCGGCAAATGCCCCTTCCCCCCGTCGGTGTTGTGTTCGCCTCGGTGTACGGCGAGGCGAGCGATGTGGACGTTTTCCGCAGAGAAAAGGACCGGCTCGCGCAAGGCACGAAGACGGCGTTGAAAAAAACGAAACAGAAAACAACCGCGTTTGAGGCGCAAATCGCGGACGCGGCTGATTTCGAGAAAACCAAAATCAAAGCCGACGAGATCATGGCGTATCTTCACGCGTACGAAGCGGGAAGCGCGTCCATGACGGTTTACGATTTCGAAACCGGCGAGCCACGAGAAATAGAAATAGACCCGTTGATCGGCCCCAACCAAACCGCGGAGAAGCTTTACAAAAAAGCGCGCAAACGAAAACGAACGGCGGCGGCGGTCGAGCCGCTTTTGGAGTCGGCGCGGAGCGAGTTGCGGTATTTGGAACAAGTCGAGTTTACGCTAGCGGAGCTTGACGGGACAAACTCAGACGACGTGCTGGCGCTTGAAGAGATCTCTTTAGAGCTCGTGGACGCGAAGCTGATGAAACCCGCAGGGAAGGGCGCCGCCGCGGCGATCCGGGAAGAAACACGAGTTCAGAAAGGAGGCAAGAAAGGGAAAGGGAAGGGAGCCGTGACGCAACAGAAGAACAAAAATAACAAGAAACGCGTGGCGCGTGAGGCGGCGATGAGTAACGTGCGGAAATACGTGGCGCCCAGCGGTAAGGAGGTTCTGGTTGGCCGGAACTCACAAGGCAACGAAGCCATTTCTTTACAACTGGGCCAGGACCAGGACGTGTGGTTCCACGTCAGGGGCGCGCCTGGCGCGCACGTTATTTTGCGGCAGCAGCCAGGCGAACTGGCGGCGGCCGGCGACTTGCAATTCGCGGCGAACCTGGCGGCGTACCACTCCAAGCTGAAAACGGGCGGGAAGGTGGACGTTTCCTTCACCTCACCGAAGTTCGTCCGGAAACCGACTGGAGCGAGGCTGGGGATGGTCACCATGGACAAAGAACAGGTCATGACGGGAAGGCCGGACGACACGCAGCCCGCGGAGGAGGAAAGGGCGTCGGGGAAGAAAGTGGGGGACGCGGCGTGGTAGGTGTCTTTTCCCAAGAGCCCAATCATCTTTATAGACTACGTATTGTTCGGTTCTTTGTCGCGCAACAGAACCGATATCATCCGCCTTGTTGGCATTAGCGCCCGCTTCGATCAGCGCCCGCACTATCGCCTCGTGGTCGTTTCGAGTGGCCATGATCAGCGGCGTCGCGCCGTTATCAGCCGCCTCGTTGACGTCCGCGCCCGCTTCGATCAGCGCCCGCACTACCGTCTCGTGGTTCTCATGAGCGGCGACATACAGCGGCGTCCCGCCGTTATCCATTGCCTTGTTGACGTCCACGCTCGCCTCGATTAGCGACCGCACCACTGTCTCGTGGTCCTGAAAAGCGGCGACGCACAGCGGCGTCACGCAGTCGTCAACCTCCGCCTTGTTGACGTCCGCGCTCGCTTCGATCAGCGCCTGCACTACATTCTCGTCACCATTTCGAGCGGCGATGTACAGCGGCGTCCCGCCGGTATCCATTACCTTGTTGACGTTCGCACCCAGCTCGATCAGCACCTGCACCACCGTCTTGTGACCGTTCTGAGCGGAGATGTACAGCGGCGTCCCGCAGTTATCCATCGCCTTGTTGACATCTGTGCCCGCCACGATCAGCGTCCGCACTATCGCCTCGTGGCCGTTTTGAGTGGCAATGATCAGCGGCGTCGCGCCGTTATCCATCGCCTTGCTGACGTTCGCACCCAGCTCGATCAGCACCTGCACCACCGTCTTGTGACCGTTCTGAGCGGAGATGTACAGCGGCGTCACGCCGTTATCCATCGCCTTGTTGACATCCGCGATCGCATCGATCAGCGTCCGCACTATCGCCTCGTGGCCTGCTTCAGTGGCAATATGAAGCTCCATTTCGTCACATGGGCAGCCATTCGCGTGCGCCCACTGCAGCACCTCGAGATGCCCGCCCTTCGCCGCCATCGTGCACGTAAAGTCGTTCCACGGGCATCTGCTTGCGCGCGCCCACTGCAGCACCTCGAGATGCCCACCCCCCGCCGCGTACGCGCACGTCGCCCAGTTCCACAGGCAGCCGTTCGCGCGCAACCACTGCAGCACCTCGAGATGCCCGCTGTTCGCCGCTGCATGGCACGTTTCCGCGTCCCACGGCCAGCCGTCCGCGCGCAAAACCTTCAACTCCTCGAGCTGTCCACTCCTCGCCGCTGCCGCACAAAGGAGTTCTTGACGCGACAGGCGCCCTCTCCGTTGCATGCGCTGTACCGCGCTCAAACATCCGAGGTCCACGACTTTACATTCCTCTAGCTCTTTAAACCGAAACCCCGTTCCTGCCACCGCGTCGCACATCGCGCGGCTCACCGCTGGGAGCCGTGCGAGATCTGCGGGGTCGTCGAAATACTCATATCTGAGAATGTGAGTGACGACGAGGTGGTCGGGAAGGCCGGGGAAGGCCTCTTGCGGGTCGATCTGGTTCGCGGTCGCTCGGGCCTTCTTGTATGTGCAACGCGCTTTGTGGTCGGCCCAGTCCCAACGTTGGCACTCCTTGCTGCAGTAGTACACCAGCTTGCACGTGCACTTCTTCGTAGATCTCACAGCTCCGCACTTCGCGCAGTCAGCTCCCTTCAAGAGCATCTCGTTCAACGCGCGCTCCACATGTGTCACGGTGTCACCTTCCGTGGGAGTATTGGTAGCATGTGTCGCGTTGGAGGACATCGCGGTCGGGGCAATTCGTGTGTTTGACGCCGCGTGGCGCGCGTCGTTGTGTCTCCCTTTCTCGGACGTTACGACGAAAAAGAACTCCAAACTGCTCTGCCCTCTGTAATTTCACTCGACACAGCACCGCGCTGCGGTGTGCTTGCGTCACCACGACGTGGCGGGCAAGGCAGGCGCGCGCCTTGGTCTGCGCCGCGCGCACGATGACCGGCTTCGCGGCGTCGGCGTCGCCCGTCGCGTTTGCCACATGCACGGCGCGGTCCAGTCAATTGTCGACGTGGCGCTCCGCGAGAACGAAGAGCTCGACCTCGGTGCGTGCGTCGAGAGGGCTTCCATCCGCGGCACCGGTGGAAGCCCCGTTCGTTCCCCCGGCGCAAGGCGTGTGGTGCGACCCGCGGCGCGTGCGCGTGCTTCGCGGCCGCGGCGACCCGGTGGGGGACGGGCCGGTGGTGTATTGGATGTCCCGAGAAAGAAGAGTGATGGATAACTGGAGTTTGGCGTGCGGATTGGAAATCGCGGCGCGCGCGAACAGACCGTTCCATGTCGTGTACGTCTTGGACCACGAGCGCGACTCCAAGCAAGGCGCGCGGCACAGGGTGTTCGAAATCGGTGGCCTCCAAGAGCTGGCTGGAAAACTGAAACAACTCGGGATACCGTTCCACGTGGCGGACGCCGGCGCCGCGTCGAGTGATGCGTCGCGAAACAGTGAAGAGATTACGAAAAACGAAAACGAAACAAACTTCGCCGCGGTGCCCTTCGCGTTGGAGAAACTGAACCCTTCCCTGGTGGTGTGCGACTTTTCCCCGTTGCGCGGCCCGCAAGCCGCTACCAGAAACGTCGTCAGCATGCTGTGTCCTTGTGACGTGCCGGTGTTGCAAGTGGACGCGCGGAACGTGGTGCCGGTGTGGATCGCGTCGGACAAAAAAGAGTACGCGGCGCGGACGATTAGGAAAAAGATCATGACGAGGTTACCCACGTTTCTCACCGAGTTTCCGAATGAAGAGGATGTCCAACGTTCAGCGCGACAAGTTGAGGCGATAAGTAGTAGTAGTAGTACTTCGACGACTCCAGAAAGTGTTCCAAACCTAAACCCGGACTGGGACGGGTTCCTGCAACGTGCGTCCAACTCGGGAGGTGCGCCCCCGGTTGTTTCGCAAAAACGAAACTACGAATCTGGCGAAACTGCCGCTTTGAATCGATTAGCAAACTTTTGTGACCGCTTGCGTTTGTACACCGGACGCAACGACCCCAACACAGAAGGCGCGCAGTCCGGGTTATCCCCGTATTTGCGGTACGGAATGCTCTCCGCGCAGCGTGCCGCGCTTGCGGTGCAAAGAACGAGGGACGAAGCCAGGGTGAGCGCGATGGATGATACGTCCATGACGTCGACGCGTACAACCGAAATCGATCCAGAACCGGAAACTTCCGATCCCCTCGCCGACGCTGCTGCGGACTTCATCGAGGAGCTCGTGGTTCGTCGCGAGCTCGCGGAGAACTTCGTGGCGTACACGTGTGATTACGACACGTTAGAGGGCACCGCGGCTGGCTGGGCGATGGAGAGCTTGCGGTTGCACGAGTCCGATACCCGAGACCCGTGCTACACCCTGACACAGTTGGAGGCCGCGAAAACGCACGACGAGCTCTGGAACGCGGCGCAGTTGGAGCTAACGGAGCTGGGCAAAATGCACGGCTTCATGCGCATGTACTGGGCGAAGAAGATTCTGGAGTGGACCTCGGAAGGCCCGGCCGTCGCGTTCGAAATCGCGCTTCATTTCAACGACAAATACTCACTGGACGGCCGCGACCCGAACGGGTTCGTCGGCGTCGCGTGGGCGATTGCGGGGACGCACGACCAGGGGTGGAAAGAAAGAAACGTTTTTGGTAAAATTCGGTACATGAACTACGCGGGGTGCAAGCGCAAGTTCAAAATCGACCAATACGCGGAGAGGATACAGAAAGAAATTCGGGAGGAGAACGAGGCGCGTGAGGAAATGGCGAGGGCGAGAGCGGGTGGATAGCTGGAGCGTTGGGTTTTACGGTGCATTTTTATCGTCTTACGCGCATCACCGCGCGTGAAAAAAGTATCTTATTCGCTCGTCTCATCATCGTCGTCGTCCGTATCGGCAGAGATAATGTCGTCGTCCGATTCGTCAGACAAACTTCCGTCGCTCTCGATGTACCCGAGTTCTGCCGCCCTATCGCGCGTCGATGCGGCCCACCGGCAGCCGTTTGCACGCGCCCACTTCAAAATATCAAGGTGACCGAACTCGGCTGCCTTCGCGCACGTCAACTTGTCCCACGGGCAGCCGTTCGCGAGTAACCACTGCAGCACCCCGAGATTCCCGCCCCTCGCCGCACCCCTGCACGTGTTCTCGTTCCACATGCAGCCGTTCTCGCGCAACCACTGCAGCACCTCGAGGTGCCCGCCGTAAGCCGCCCCCTGACACGTCCTCTCGTCCCACAGGCAGCCGTTTTCGCGCGCCCACTGCAGCATCTCGAGGTGCCCACACCTTGCCGACGCCCAGCACGTCATAACGTCCCACGGACAGACATTCGCGCGCAACCACTGAAGCACGTCGAGGTGCCCGCCCTCCGCCGCTTCCCTGCAAGTTTGCTTGTCCCACGGGCAGCCTTTCTTGCGCAACTCCAACAACTTCTCTCGAGATTTCCATTCCTCGCCGCTACCTCACAAAGGGATTCTTGACGCGGCAGAAGACCTTGCCGTTGCAGGCGCTCCATCGCGCTAAAACATCCGAGCCACGCGGCTTCCTCTGCATAAAGCTCCGCAAACTGCAGCCCCGCTCCTGCAATCGTGTCGCGCATCGCGCGGCTCACCGCTGGGAGCCGTGCCAGATCTGCGGGGTCGTCGAAATAATCAGATCTGAGAATGTGAGTGACGACGATGTCGTTGAGAAGGCCGGAGATGGCCTCGCCCGCGTTAGCATCGCGGCGTTCGCGCTTTCTCTTGCGCGCGCGAGTTTCCATACCGAGCGTCGCGGTGGAAGGCATCGCGGAGGGTGGCGTGTGAGCGTGGTTGTGCGTCGTGGCTTCCGAGAAAGTTACGATTTTCGAGTGAGGAAAGGGGAAAGGTAACGTAGGGAACGTAGGCTCGCTTTTTGGAGGGAAAAGTTACTTTTCCTTTTCCACGTCAAGGCGCCTCACGCGCTCCCACGTTGCGCTTTCTCCATCCCCCCCGAACGTTCAAAATCCAGCAGTACGTGGACCGAGAAGCCGCGAATGAAGTGTATTAATAATACCTAAATTTATTCACCACACCCAACACTACACCGGCGCCCAGACCGCGATCCTGCCGTCGGCCAACCCTCCAATCACGACGCCGTCGCCTTTCGCCACCGCGATGGCGGTGATTGCGCAGTTCGCGCCGTCCAGCCGCGCCCACGGGAAAAGGTCGTGCGTCGTGCGTATCGCCACGACGCCTTTCTCCCCCCCCATCACCAGGAACCTCTCATCCCACGTAACGCACAGCGCGCAGATTCGCTCGGTCAGCGTAACACTCGCGATCGGCGGCGCGTCGCACCGAGCGTTGATTCCGTGCGACGACAGAAAAAGCGCATCGCCGCAGTACACGAGCACGCGCGCGGAGGAAACTTTCGCTTCCGTGAGGTGGACCCAGGAGGGAACGCCGCCTTGCGAGTCGTGCAAGGCTTGGCCTTGATTGCTGCTGCTGCTTTCCGTGCCCTTCCGTACCGATGATCCTCTTCCTGTTTTCACGAACCGCAGGTGCCTTCCCGCCCGCAACGCGTGAAGCGTCACGGCGCCGTTCGCGCCGCCCGAAACGACCAGGTCCAGCTCCGAACTCGCCGCGACGCACGTCACGGCGTCGTCGTGGCCGAACAGGGTTCGCTTCGGGCGGTGCCCCAGCCCCCCCCCGTTTAGGAAAGACAGCTTACTGCTCTTCACCCCCCACCCACCACCACCAGACGGCGGAGACGCTTCCCACACACAACACGTCGTGTCCCGCGAGCCGCTCACGACTAACACTGAGGCGTTGTCGTCGGTGTCTTTGTCGTCGCAATCGGCGCCGGCCGATTTCGCCCAAGCCCGTTTAGCGGCGCCGGCGCCGTTGGCCACCGCGAGGCACGTCACCAGGTCCCTGTGCCCGGTCGCTATTTGCAGCTCCCTGCCGTCCTCCACGCACACCGCCCGTATCCCGTGGTCCCAGTGTCCGCACGACACAAGCACTTTGCCGTTCGCCAAAGTGCTGAACATGCATTGCGACGCGTTCGCGTCGGCGGCGAAGGGCGAAACCGAGGCGTTTGTGCGTTTGGACCCGGCCAAGTTCGTCCCCCCAAACGCGTCGCACTCCAGCGAGTACTCCCGCTTTTGCGAGTCCACCAACATCCGGTGCGCGCCGACGGTCCCGTCCGCAGTGACCGTGGCGACTCGGAAGGACCCGATGTGACCGACAACTGATGAGTTGCCGACCACGGAATCGACGGCGATGAAGGCGACGGAATTGTCGTTCGTTGTCGTTACCGAACCGCGTTGGCGCCCCGAGTGGCGGCGGGGTTCCACCACCGTCACCAACTCAAAGCGTCCCGGCGCGCACCGCAACGCGGGCGCCGGAACCGGCGGCGGTGCGCGTTTCGGGTGCGGCTTGCGGAACAGCTGCGCCGGGGTTTGCCCGAAGTTCATCACGTGCGCCTCCGCGGCGGCGCGGCGGGTTGGATCCGTGATGGCGTTCAAATCCACCGACCCCTCGTACGTCAGGTGGTGGAAAACGTTGTGCCGCCGCGCCGCTTCTTTGCCAACCTGCGCCGTTCCGAAAACAAGGTCGACCCACTCGTGAATCGTGGTGCTCACAATTTCGCTCTCCAGGGCTTCACGCATGACTCGTATGAACTCGTGAGCTGAGCCGTTGGCCCAGGGCGGAAGAACCACGTCATGCACGGGAACGCCGTCTTGCGCGACCCCGAGTTCGTGCCCGTCGTGATTCACGAGAAACTCGGGAAGGCAGTAAAACTCGGGCGTCAGTTCTTTCACGTCCGCGGTGCTTCGTAAGCACCCGTCCCAGGTTTTCGCGACGGACGAAAACAGCCGGTCCGCGTGGTCGAACCTGCCGCCCTGTAGCTGTCGCGCCAGCCCGGTGAACGGCTCTAAACGTAACAGAAAGTGCAACACGCTGCCTTGGCTGGAGTAGTGCGAGCCGTAGTGAAACGGCGGTTCGCCGTTCGCGTCCGGGTCGCTGTCCAGTAGTTCGTACCGTTCGATAAACTCCCTTAGCCGTTTCGGCTCAAGCGCCCCAACCGGTTTGGACAAATCGCGGTAAACGTTTTTGTTCGTCAAATCAATATCACTAGAAGTGTAGTCACGTAACACCCACGGAAACACCGGGTACTGCGTCAGGTCGTTCCGCGTGCGCCCGGACAACACGTTCAAAGATGATAAATACTCAAACGTGGAGAGCTGTCGATTTTTCCACCGCTCCTGAACCCGCCGCGCCGCCTCGAGCTTTTTCCGGCGGTCCATAAGCACGATGTCGCCGCGCGGGCGGCTTTCGCAGATCTTTAGCGATACGTCTTTCGCCGTCTTTACGTCGGCGAAGGCCAAAAACACGCTCCCGCCGTCTCCCAGAAACAACTCAACCGCGACGTGCTGCAGCCGGTACCGCGACCGGTGCACTTCGTCTATTCGCGAAATGGGCCAGCGCCAGAACCGCTTTTTGCTGCGCGGTACGTCACCCGCGTTTACGTCGATCTCGGTGCCGCAATGCTCAGGCTCGTCAGCCACGAAGTGTACCCACAATCGCGAGATATCCAGCCGCCCGCAAACGGCGCGCTTGGCGTTCACTAAAGTAGCCCCGACGCTCAAACGCACTTTTCTTTTATCTTCGGGGGACAAATCGGCGACTTCGTCTGCCGAGGTTTTTTTTTCAACCGGTTCGGCGGTTTTCGTTTCGACGTCCTCCTCGTCCTCATCCCCGGGGTCATCACCGTGGTCGTGGTCACCGAGTTTCTTGTGCTTCACGAGGTCGCCCAGCGCTTTGCTCACGTCATCCGCGGTGTCGTGGAGCTGGTGTTGGCATTTATTTCCACCGAAAGCGTCCTTACCTCGCGCCTCGTCTTTGTACTCCACGAACGCGTAGTTGCGCTTCAAGCGCAAACGCCGCCCGGAAGCGTCCTGCGCTTTGTCCAGCTTCCACTTGTACGTGGGTTTTGTGGGTTTGGTGTTACTGTTTGATGACTGCTCAGGCTCATCACATGACTCGCCATCAGCCAAAGACCTAGCACTCCCGGCCGCCCAAGGCCCGGTTTCCCCCCCGAGTTCCCGGTGCAGTCCGCGCCAGCGCCGGTCCAGAACCTGCGCTTCCTCGTCAAGCGCCGCGGCGGTCGTCGCGCGGCGATTCCGCTCGCGCTCGCACAGCGCCGCGAGGGAGGCGTTTCTGCGGTCGCAAAGCCCTCGCTCGTGGAGCTGCTCTGCTGAAAACGCAAACGCAGCCGCGTCCGCGGCGGCGACCGCGGCGGCTCGCCGGGCCTCACCCGCCCGTCGCGCTTCCCGCGCGTCCTCCGCGGCGGCTTCCGCGGCTTTTTGTGTTGAAATGCGTTCGCGCAGATTTCGCAGCTCCCCGACGGTGCCGGCGCCCAAGGAGATGAGGGACCCGCTGGAGCCGCCGGGCGCTGCGTGCTCCAGCAGAGACGCGCCGACTGAAGCGGCGCTTTGCGCTAGACGCGCCGCGAGGGAGGCGCGTGCCGGGTCCGTGCGTCCGAAAACCGTTTCCGCGCGAACCAACGACGTGAGGAAAAGGTGCAGGCGCGCGGAACTTGAGCTTGACTTTTGCGCGGACTGAAACTCACCCGCAAGCGGTATGGGTAACAGCGCTAGCAACAGAGCTTCCAGAGACACCGCTGCGGTTTCACAAGCTTTTATGGGTGCTGCGTGGACGTACACGATCGCGAGGTGAAACGCGGTGCGCTGCAACGCGGCAACGCGCGCGGTGGCGCGCTTGGGAGACGCGTCCGTCGAATGCACGCTGTGCTCCTCCCCAACAAGCGCGGTGCCGTCCTCGCGTCTGGTCGTCCCTCCAAAATTCGCCAGCTCCTCAAGCACCCGCCACGTGCCGTCCAGCATGTGCCAGTCCTCCTCGTCGAAGTCAGGGTCTTGCTTGTGTGTGTTCGTCATTGTCTCCGCGGAATTTGTGGTCACGCACCCGGTGGCGACCGCGGCGGCGCGCGCCACGGTTTCGTCCACCAGCGGCAAGAGCCGCCACAGGTTTTCGGTTCGCGCCGAATCCACGACCTCAACGTCCGTCGTCTCGCCGTCCTCGTCGATTGCGTCGAAGACGTCCCCTAACACGCCCCGCGTGGTTTTCACGCCGCAAAGGCGTCCCCTGGCCGCCGCAGCCGCGATCACGTCAACCGTCGTGGTCACCGCCCGTGAGCCGTCCGCGACGCGAAGCACGGCGTGCGCCAACAGCGCGCGAAGCAGCCGCCGGGTCAACAAACGCGCCTGCTCGTGTGGGTCCTGTTTTACTTTTTCGAAGTCAGGTGCCTCGGCCTCAATGCTGGTGCCTCGATCCTTGACCGAATCCTTCGCAAGGACCCGCGTGGTGTCCGTGCGCAGCGTGGGGATGAGCCACTGCTGCCACCCCTGCTGCGTAAGAATCGCGTGCGCGTTGCTTGGGGCGCCTTGTACTAACCGCGTAAGCGTCTCCAGCGCCCCCAACGCAACCTCGGCGTCTTCGCACTTTTTTTGTAAAAAATAAAAGTGTCAGTTGTGTACAGGCAAACAGTGTTGAGATTTGGGGGGGGGACAAAAAACGTACCTTTTCGAGCAAACGAAGCAACACCCCAGCCGCCGCGGCGTGCACGATGCCCGGCACGCCTGATGACGCCGCGCCGTGTCCCCCGTCCAGACGCAGAGGCGACGACAAATACTCGTTCCCTCCCTCCCGGTCACTGAGCGAGCCGGAGCGGGAGTGGGACGCGCCGAGGATTCGACTCGCGGCGGAGCCTAAACCCGAAACGGCGCCCGAAACGGCGCTTGTGGCTCGCATGAAGCGACTTTTCCCGCCTTTCTTGTTATTTAAACTCAACTGCACCTTCCCCGCGGGAACGGGTTGCCCACCAAGCATCAACTCGAACAACGCCGCGCGCACGCCGTGCGTCAGCGGGTACCGCAGTAAACTCGACGCGACCGCGGGGAACAAACCGGGAGGCGCGTGAAGCGACTTCGCACCGCCTCGGTGTTCGGCGCCGGCGCCGACGCCGACGCCGCTTCCGGCGCCCACGGTAACCGGTTTCGTCTCTTGAGAGAAGTTCGAGGACACGGCTGAGGATATGGAGTGTACGAACGCCCCCGGTGCCGCGGCGAGGGTTCCGAGGCTCCCAGCGGGTGCCTGCGGAGTGAAACTGTTGTAACCGCCCCCGCCCCCGCCCCCACCGCCGCCGCCTTGGTCGGCGTCGAACCCGACACGTGTTTGCGCCGACCTCGGCAACAGCGCGGCGAGCAACCGAATCGCAAGCGCGCGCGTTTCGGCATGCGGCTTGGCCATGGGCGCGAGGACCATCGCGGGGCCGCCGCACTCCGAGGCTATTGCGGACAGCATTTGTCTGCTGGCGTTGTGTTCGGGTTGCAACATCTCCACCAAGGCGTCCAAAACGTCCACCGCGATTGGACCGCCGTGTGTGGGGTCCGCGAAATCAGAAAAAGCGTCCTCGAGCGCATTCGCCGCCGCCGCCGCGGTTTCCCGGAACAAAGCGGGCACCGCGCCCACCAACAGTAACCCGCAAACCTCAAGCAAAGCTTTGCGGCGCTGACGCAGTTCCACGGCTGAGAGAACTGAGGTTTTGTCATCTTTTTCAAAGGCAAGCGAATCGCACACCGCGTCCATCAGCGCGGGCGGCGGCACCAGCGCTCGTAGCGCCTGCGGGTCTCTTTTCGCGAGGCGTTTTAAAAACGACGAGTGCGCCGCCGCCGCGTCGGGCGGCACGAAGGGCCCGTTCCACAGCTTCAGGTCAAGAAGCAAACGCACGGCGGCTTGCTCGGGGTCGTTTCCGGGTCCGTACCAGGCGTACCTGCCAACCGATTTCACTAAATTCTCCACACAAGGAAGCAGGCTCGGCGATAACCGTTTTCCGCCGTCCAGTTTAAGTAGCCTTCCCACGAGCGCGAACCCGCCGCTACCGTGAAGCGCCTCCTGGTTCAAACGGCTGCCGTTTAACAGCGCAGACAGCAAATCAACCGAGTCTTTAACCAACTCTTTTTCCTCGGTGGGGGTTGTGAAAGAGGCGCCAGTGGTGTGACTTGTTGAAGCGCCGTTTATAGTGTCACTTGTTGAAGCACCAGTACCGGTGCTGTTCGAAGCGCCGTTTCCAGCCCTGTTTGCCCACTCAGCATCGCGCGGCGCCAAAAGGGGAAACAGAACGTGCACGCCCCCGAGGCAGTGCACTGTGTCCTTGGCGCCGTGCGTGGCGCACACTCGAGCGGCGCCCCTCAGTTCCGCGGCGACGGCATTGGGTGTTTCTTTAAGGTCCTGCGACGCGGCACCGACGATTCCCGCGATCGCGCCAGCCACGCCTCCCACCACACCGCCCGCCACGCCGCCCGCCATTCCCCCCGCGATGCCGGATACGATGCTCCCCTCGACTCGTTTACCAACCGCCACCAGCGTTTTAAGCACGGTTCCATCGTCTTCGCTGGTAACCGTGCTGAAACACTCCCGTCCCCTCGCCGCCGCGGCGTTGAGCGAAAGCACCAGCCTCGGCGCTATTTGCTCGCGAATCTCACGCGCCTCCGTTACGGTCATACCCGCGCCGAGCAACGCAACCTGCGAGCTCGTTTCGGTTGGGGAAAACGCACCGAGGTAATCGGAACCCAGCGCGGCGATTGCGGCGATTGCGGCGCTGGAAAGCGCGTCGTCGAAAAAACGAACCGCGCCAATTTGACCCACAAACGGGTGCGTTGGTTTTGAGGCGCTTCCGTTGATAGACCCGGTCGAGTGATTAAACCCGCCCGAATTTGTCTTGCACCCAAACGACGCCCCCAGCGCCGCCGCCGCCGCGGCGTCGAACTCGTCGAACGCGCCTATCACCACGTTCGTAAGCGGCTCCGCGAGTTTGGGGAACTTTAGTTTCTTAGAAACTACCTTTTCGCCGTCGATGAACAGGGAAACCGCGGCGCTTGTCAGCGGCGGCCGCGCTTGCGAGTGCGCGATGCACAGGAACATCCAATTCTTTTCGTGGATTTTGCCGCCGCCGCGCGAACTCGTCGACGCGTCGCCCGCGCGTTCCGTGTTCGAAACATCAAGGGCCACGGTTTCAACGCTTCCGGGTGAAAACGAGGTCATCTCGACCCCAAAAGGGCCCAGCGTTGCGGCGACGCCAAGCCCGCTCGCGCCGCGCATCGCGAACAACGCGACGCGAGACTTGCTTTTCGATTCACTCGAAGCACCACTCGTAGTCACAGCAGTAAGCCCTTCACCGCCAACCTCCGGGAACCTCTCCACTCGGATCCACGCCGCGAACGTGTACCCCGCTCGGCCTGCGGGCAAATTGGGGGGCTGTGTGACCACCATGCACCCGGGGCCTGACTCGGCGTGGATCCGCGTGGAGTGGGTGGAAAAAGGGTTTCGCGAAGAAAAAGTCGCCCCGGAAACATCAGCCGCGCCGGACCCACCGAAGTCGAAATACGCCGCGGGGCCGTCTCGTTTCGCGGCGAGCCGTAGCCCTGTTAAGAGTTGGCGTTTAAACCTGGTTTCAATGGCATCGTCGCGCAACACGCGAAACGCACCGCGGAAGTGACGCGCGGACAACGAGTGCGAGGCGCACAGTGCGACGCATTGCGATAGCAAGTCACAAACGGTTGGGTTTTTTTCGTCGGGATTTTCTGCATTTTCTGAATCTGCAGAAACAGCGCTTTGCGTCGCGCTTTGC
>Ga0115003_10002142_pt1 | contig 16616 bp, 12 predicted proteins | sample ArcticOcean_MG_C_7_FD_88736 | JGI IMG/M metagenome (GOLD analysis project Ga0115003, IMG submission 88736) | Marine microbial communities from western Arctic Ocean - ArcticOcean_MG_CB11_88 | ecosystem: Environmental > Aquatic > Marine > Oceanic | place: Arctic Ocean: Canada Basin | collected... | reverse complement strand
GATCCATTGATTGATAATAAAGATTCAAAAAAACGCTACCGTGCCGATGTGTTGGTAGAAGATTATATTGCCAAAATTGAGGGTAAAATTGCCAAAGAAGTAAAAAAAGCACTCAAGCGTTTTGGTGACGATTTTGACGAAGCACAATTCTTAGAAACCAACCCTAGAGTTTTAGGTTACAAAGAAAAGATGGCGGCTATATCTAAACGCTTAAACGGTAGTTTAGAAAAAGAAGATTTAGAAGATGTGAAGGCTCTTATTGAAGAGTTGGAAATAAGATGTCCTGTTTCGGGTACTGCAAACTGGACAGATGTTCGTCAGTTTAACTTAATGTTTGGTACTAAGATGGGTGCTACAGCAGAAGGTGCTACGGACCTTTGGTTGCGTCCAGAAACAGCGCAAGGAATTTTTGTGAATTTCTTAAATGTTCAGAAAACAGCAAGAATGAAAATCCCATTTGGGATTGCTCAAATAGGAAAAGCATTCCGTAACGAAATCGTAGCACGTCAGTTTATCTTCCGTATGCGCGAATTTGAGCAAATGGAAATGCAATTCTTTGTTCGTCCAGGCGAAGAGATGAAATGGTATGAGCACTGGAAAGAAACTCGTCATAAATGGCATCTTTCTTTAGGAGTTGACACGAAGAAATACCGTTTTCACGACCACGAAAAATTGGCGCATTATGCAAATGCAGCCACAGATATAGAGTACCAATTCCCATTCGGATTTAAGGAGGTAGAAGGAATTCACTCTCGCACAGATTTCGATTTAAAAGCACATCAAGAGCACTCTGGTAGAAAGGTTCAATACTTCGATCCAGAAATCAATGAGAGTTACACTCCTTTTGTAGTAGAAACTTCTATTGGAGTGGATAGAATGTTCTTGTTAACCATGTGTAATGCGTATAAAGAAGAAAAAATTGGCGATAACGATACGAGAGTAGTATTGGCTTTACCTCCAGTTTTAGCACCTGTAAAAGCGGCTATTCTTCCTTTAACTAAAAAGGACGGTCTTCCGGAATTGGCTCGTAAATTATACGATGAGTTGAAGTTAGAATTCAACTGTACTATTGAAGAGAAAGATTCTATTGGTAGAAGATACCGCAGACAAGATGCAAATGGAACACCGTTTTGTATTACAATAGACAACGATACGATTAATGATAATTGTGTTACTATTCGTCATAGAGACAGTATGGAGCAAGAGCGAGTTCCTATGGATGCTGTTAGAGATATTATCGAAAAATCAGTGAGCATTCGTCATAATTTAGCAAAGTTTTAATTGCTAATTATCTCATTATAGTATTGAATCCCTTCGTGTTACGAAGGGGTTTTTTTTACATCCATAATTCGAACTAAACTTTCTAAGTTTTAGGTAGTACAAAAACCAAAGTATTGTATCTTTGCGCGGGGCAAGTCTTAGACAAGTCGCTCCCCTCGAATTCCCCCAGGGCGGGAACGCAGCAAGGGTAGAGGGTTGAGCACTGTGATTTAAGTAGCTTGCCCTTTTTTTTGTGCCTTTTTTTTTGTGAGTATTCTCTGTTCTTTTTCTGCTTGTTCTTTTTTGCCTTGACGCAAAAAGAACCAAAAAAGTCAAGACTTATCTTCTTTTTCACGCTACTAAAACTCAAAAATGGCTACCAAAATGCACTCGTTTACCTTTCTTCGGTAGGCAAACTCAAACACCATTTTGTCAACGCTCATTTTATACGTTTTCTCCACTAAAAGAAGAAATGTCGGAATAAAAATAAAACCTTTAGTATTTTGTTTTTAAACAAAACCTTCCCCATGACAGCCTGAGATTTTGTCGAAGACCAATCATTATTTTTAGTATCCAGAAATAACAATCGGTTTTTTTAAGACGACTACTTTTCCATCCCCATCTATCATTTCGGCTACTAGAATATAAATCCCGATTGGGAGCCTAAAAGCATCAGAATCTAAACCATCCCAAATCCAATTTGCATTGGAGTTCACTAATTCATTTTTACACACAAGTTTTACCATATACCCCTGTTTATTGTAAATGTAAATACTCGTTTTAGCAGGTTCTTCTAGTTGTAATACAATACTTGTAAAATCTTTTTTACCGTCATTATTTGGGCTAAAAATTTCTGGATTTACACTTAGTGTAGCGTTTGAGTTTTTATGATAAATAAATTGAGAATTCTCTCTTCCAGGGCTGCCATAATTATCTGTAGAAGCTGCCGAAAACCATTGAGTGCTTTCTGGGTTTAATCGCTCTAAAGCAACACCATCTACCTCTTCTAGTAATGGGAAATGCAGTTCTTCGGAATACGTTACATCATCGATTAATTGAAAGGCTATACCGCTTATGGCTACTGTGCCATTGGTGTTTGGGAAACTAGGCATTTGGTTGATTTCTATATAATCCGATTGATGCTCTCTGAAATAGTTGTCACTTAGCCAAGTGGTATCTTCACATAAAACCACATAGCTTTTGGGAGGAATGGTGTAAATGGATTCACTAATTATCTCGGTGTTTATAATCGATTCTAGTAGGGGCTCGTAATTCCCTATTAGTACCTTTGAAAGGTCTATATAATAATCCGAATTATTGTACAATTCTAAATAGTCATACCCATCAGTTTTAGGGTTAAATAGAATTTCATTTATAATGATTTGATTCTGCTCTGGCCAGATTCCTAAGACAAAATCGCCTGTAATAGAATTATGGTTTTCTTGACAGTCTTTTAATGCTCCGAGACTTATTTGGTAGTGTGTATTGGCATTAAAATCATCAAAGTACAGAATGGTCGTTTTATCCATAAAGTGATGGATTTCCAGTGGAATTAGTCCATTGGAGAACTCATAGGAATTGAAAAAATAGAGTGTAGAGTCGTAGAGGTTTTCAGACCATTTTAATTGAATTTCATCCTCTTTTAGAATCACGATGGCCACTAAAAAAGGCTTGCTGGTATCTGGGTTTTCTTCTAGAATGCTATTGGGTAATCCTGGACTTCCACCTATATTGTTTTCGCAAGCAGCCCAGTTCTTTATTCCTGTACAGTAATTATTGTAATCGATCATTTCTAAAGACCAACCTCCGTTTTCCTTGTTGAAGTTTTTATACCAGCTTTTATGGTAATATACCTCATGTACAAGTTTGTTTTCAGTGTCAAATAATCCAATATATCCTTCGGTATTATTTAGGCTAGAATATGGAATAGAAGAAGAATTGTAACCCTCAAAAAATAAAGAATCATTTTCGTTATGTAGAATTAAATAGTCATTCGCAGGAATGTCTACACTGTCAATATTGTATTCTTTTTCATCAATCATTAAAACCCAATTATGAAGTTTTAGTGTGTAGGAGGCTCTATTATACAGTTCAATGTATTCGGTGTTCTCTAGCTGAATTTGAGGTTCAGGGTCTACCATAAGTTCATTAATAATAAGGTCGAACTGCTGATGCTGTTGTATGTAAAAATCTACCAATGTGTCGTTCATATAATTCCCGTTAGTATCACTAATCGAGTTGATTTTTAATTGAAATTCTTCATTAACAGGAAGGCTATTTTCGAAATGTACATGTATTAGATTCTCACTTTGAATTACACTAGTAGCATTTATAGAATACGGCAGCATTTCAAACTGTTGATTCGTTAATTCTAGTGTTTCATTTTTGCTAAACTCTAATACAATACTAGAAGAATCGATGAGTTCTACGGTCACTAATTTCGGTGGAATACTGTCTATAAAAGGAGATCCATTAATACTAAAATCATCAATATAAAATTTATCACTTCTGGTAGAGGTGTACTTGCAGTTGATTCCAGAATACTGAGCATTTAGCTCAGTTAAATCTGTGGCGCTTCCAATTAAAACCCAATTTCCATCGATTAATAAATCTGACCAAACTTCAATGTCCCCATCCACTGTTCGTTCAACTTTTAATCGAATTTCTACAGGGTTTGTATTCACAATCCCTTCTGAACTGGTTATCAATTGTGTACTTATCTCCCCTTCTTTTTTATAAAGAATTAGTTGGTCTCCCGTACCTCCAATACGTACGAAATAGGCTTCATTACTTTCCTTAAGTATACTGTCGCTTGCCAAAATATACCAGTCTAAATAATTAGATGCCGAGGGATTGAAGTCCATTTTTACAGTCATTTTCCAAATGGTATTTTCGAGTAAGTTGCTCTCAAAACACAAATATGAATTAGCTGTTACAGTTGGAGCAATTAGATGTAAGCGATTGAGAGAGTCAATTTCAAAATGTGATGTATTGCCAAACCATTCTGGATTTTGTGTAAAATCTCCATCAGAGAAATCCTCTGAAATTTGAGCCATTATACAGTGGCTACTCAAAAGTGCTAGAATTAAATATTTCATCAAAAAATTATTTTATTATTCTAGTAAGGTACAAAAGAAGACAGAGAATTTAAGAATTCAGGAGTTAGAATTCAATTAACAATTAATGCCTAGTATTTAAACGACCATTTTGCCTCTAAGACGAGCTTGACCTTTTGCTCAAAACTAACTTCACTCTATACCTAATACTTATTTCATTTTCATATTAACAAATCATCAAATTTTCAAATCAATATATCTTATATTTGGTGTCTAATTATCGATTATGAAAGTAGCTGTTGTAGGTGCCACTGGTATGGTAGGGAATATTATGTTGAAGGTTTTGGCAGAACGTCAATTTCCTGTTACAGAGTTAATCCCTGTGGCTTCGGAGAAGTCTGTAGGGAAAGAAATTTCTTGGCAAGGACAAAATTATAGAGTGCATAGTTTAGAGGAAGCTCTAGCACAAAAACCAGATTTGGCACTTTTTTCTGCTGGTGGTTCTTGCTCCTTAGAATGGGCTCCCAAATTTGCAGCTGTTGGTACAACCGTCATCGATAACTCATCTGCATGGAGAATGAAGTCGGGCTATAAATTAATAGTACCTGAAATAAATGCAGATCAATTAACCGCGTCCGATAAAATTATAGCCAATCCAAATTGTTCTACCATTCAAATGGTTTTGGCGTTAAATCCGCTACACCAACTTTACGGTTTAGAGCGTGTTATTGTCTCTACGTACCAATCTATTACAGGTACAGGAGTTAAGGCGATGCAACAGCTCGAAAATGAAGAGTCTGGCGATAAAGGAGAACTAGCTTATCCGTATCCCATTTATAGAAATTGTCTCCCACATTGCGACGATTTTACTTCTACAGGTTATACCAAAGAAGAGATGAAGTTGGTGCATGAGACGCGTAAAATTATCGGAGACAAGAGTATTGGAATAACTGCAACTGCCGTTCGAGTTCCTGTAATGGGAGGTCATTCTGAAAGTATTAATGTTACTTTTAAAAAGGACTTCGATATGGCTACTGTTCGTAAAACTTTACACGAGTCAGCTGGGTTAGTAGTGCAAGACAATACAGACACACACACCTATCCGATGCCCAAATACGCTGAAGGAAAAGATGCCGTTTTTGTTGGTCGTCTTCGTCGTGATGAGTCTTTTAGAAATACTTTGAATATGTGGGTTGTATCTGATAATCTCAGAAAGGGAGCCGCTACAAATACTATTCAAATTGCAGAGAGCCTTCTGGAAAAAGGGCTGCTTTAGGTAATTATTAATTAGCAATTATCGATGATTAATTTTTGCTTGGGGAAATTATTTGCTTGTCACACTGAGCTTGTTGAAGTGAATATGTGTCCATCAAATGATCTCCTTCGATAAACTCAGGATGATAATTTGGTTTATCCTATCTTCTTCTAATTCCTCTACCTCCATACCTTCTTTTTCCAAGCGAATTTCCTATATTTAAGCTTAAAATAAATTCTGATGAAATTTCTAAAGCTTAGTCTCAAACTCCTTGTATTCTGTTTTATTCTCTTAAACGCTTTTATTATTGTTAGTGGGAAGTCCTATGTTTATAAGGCTATAAAAATTGGCTATTTAAAAGGGCATAACACTGCTACTATTGAAGATTACCAATACTTCGAAAATCGAATTATTGAGAATGGCGAAGCAGTACAATGGCCTGAAGCATCCGACTATAATAAAGAGGAAATCAGCCCAGCTTTGAGGGCTCGTTTGGAGCAGAACCAATCCATCGCTTTCACGGTAATTCAAAACGATAGTATACGCTACGAAACTTATTGGGGTATTGGTTCTAGAGCTTCACGTACCAATTCTTTTTCGATGGCTAAATCGGTCGTAGGGATGTTGATTGGGGTGGCTGTACAAGAAGGATACATAGAAAGTATAGATCAGAAAATAAAAGATTTTATTCCAGAATACGATCGTTCTGGAGACCATTTTAATACTGAAGTTACCATAAAGCACTTGCTAACTATGAGCTCTGGGATGAATTGGAACGAGGATTATTACAATCCTTTTGGGGTTACTGCCGAAGCCTACTTTACCCAGAACTTAACCGATTTAATGCTCAGTATAAACTTCACAGAAAAGCCAGGTGAAAAATGGCATTATCAAAGTGGAAGCACTCAGTTAATGGGACTTATTATAGAGCGTGCTACAGGGCAAAAACTAAGCGAATATCTTTCTGCGAAATTATGGAAACCATTAAATGCTACCGATTCTGCAGATTGGATGATTGATAATGAAGATGGAATTGAAAAGGCATATTGTTGTATCAACTCCAACGCTTTAGATTTCGCCCGTTTCGGACAATTGTATTTAGATGGTGGTAAATGGAATGGAGTTCAGCTAATAGATTCTGCTTTTGTTACGGCAACTTTAAGTCCAGATTTAGAACCGCATTACGGTTATTCTTGGTGGCTGTACGATACACAATACAAATACCCCGCTTATGCAATGAGAGGTGTAAATGGACAATACGTAATTATTATTCCTGCTCTCGATTTAGTTGCCGTTCGTTTAGGACATAAAAGAGAAGCACACTTTAATAAAAGCACCCTAGATTTAGATTTTTATGTACGAGAAATTATCAGTCAATTCGATGTTTTAAATTAATTTTTAGGTTTATGAATAGTATAGATATACAACATGTTTTATTCTTAGATATAGAAACCGTTAGTGGCGTTTCTCATTTTGATGAGCTTAGCGATCAGATGCAAAATTTGTGGGCAGACAAAACTAAATGGCAGCGAAAGGAGGATATTTCCCCCGCCGACTATTATTCCGACAGAGCTGGAATACTCTCAGAGTTTGGTAAAATTGTTTGTATTTCTGTTGGTTTTATACATTACCAAGATGGAGAGAAAAACTTCCGATTACGATCTTTTTACAATCATGATGAAGCCCTTTTACTCGGTGAGTTTTCTGAACTGTTACAAGGAAATTATTTCACCAATCCTCGTCAGTTATTATGTGGCCATAATTCTAAAGAATTCGATATTCCTTATATATGCCGTAGGATGTTAATCAATGGGATTTCACTTCCACCCATTCTTCAAATTGCAGGGAAAAAACCTTGGGAAATACAACATTTAGACACCATGGAATTGTGGAAATTTGGCGATTATAAACACTATACTTCCATAAAATTATTGTGTGAGATTTTTAATATCCCTACTCCAAAAGACGATATAGATGGTAGCATGGTAAGCGCAGTTTATTGGGAAGAAAACGACTTAAAACGCATCGCTAAATACTGCGAAAAAGATGTATTGGCTACCGCACAAATTTTCCTCCGATTCAGGAATGATGATTTATTGCGAGACGATCAAGTAGATTTTAGTTTCTAGTCTTATAGGTTAATACATGCTCTAAATCATTCATCGGTCTTATATAAATCAATACCTTTGTTCTTCTTAAATTAACACATATGCCAATTTACCATAAACAAGGAGTTTTTCCTTCAAAGCGCCATACAGTATCTCGTCAGGAGAATGGAGCCTTGTACCAGGAAGAATTGTTTGGAACCGAAGGGTTTTCGAGTATGTCTTCTCTGTTATACCACTGCCATGCCCCAACTATGATAAAAGAAGTAGGGGAGTCTATAGATGTGCAACCTAAAGTAGCCGTCGAAAAAAATAAACTTCCACGTAGTTTTAACGGCTTTCAGGTAAAGCCAGAAAACGATTATTTAGAGAGTCGAAAAACTATCCTTTTTAACAGCGATTTACACGTTAGTTTGGCGGCTCCAAAAAAGTCTATGGATTATTTCTATAAGCATGGAGAAGCGGATGAATTAATTTTTGTGCATAAAGGAACAGGGAGATTAAAATCTCCATTTGGGAGTATTTCGTTCGAATACGGAGACTATTTGGTTATCCCTCGTGGATGTGTGTATCAATTTGAATTCGATACTGAAGATAACAGATTACTTATTGTGGAGAGTTTTAGTCCAATTCTTACACCGCGTAACTACCGCAATAAATTCGGACAATTATTAGAGCATTCTCCATTTTGCGAACGCGATTATAAATTACCAGAAAACCTAGAAACACATACGGAACTAGGAGATTATAAAATTGTGATTAAAAAACACAATCAGCTTACACCTTATACTTATGCTGCACATCCATTTGATGTAGCTGGATGGGATGGTTATCACTACCCATACGGATTTTCAATTCACAATTTCGAACCTATGACTGGTCGTGTGCATTTGCCACCTCCAGTACATCAGACTTTCGAAGGGCATAACTTTGTCGTTTGTTCATTCGTTCCTCGCATGTACGATTATCATCCACAGGCAATTCCATCACCTTACAATCATAGCAATATAGATTCTGATGAGCTTTTGTATTATGTAGATGGAGACTTTATGAGTCGTAATCATATTGAAAAAGGAATGTTAACTTTGCATCCTGGAGGATTGCCACATGGACCACACCCAGGAGCAATGGAACGTAGTATAGGAAAAACAAACACAGAAGAATTAGCTGTAATGATAGATCCTTTTAGACCCCTACAATTAACGCAGGAGGCTATGGGAATTGAGCAAAAAGGGTATTATAAATCTTGGCTGCCAGAATAATTACATAAACAAAAGATTATGTCAAAAGACTTAACAAATACTGAGAATATAAATTATTCACCAGAGAAAATATTCTCTGAAGCGGAAGATTTCCTTCCTCTTTTAGGAACCGATTATGTGGAGTTTTACGTAGGTAATGCAAAGCAGTCGGCTGTGTATTATAAAAACTGTTTGGGTTTCCAAACGGTAGCTTATGCAGGATTAGAAACAGGTGTTAAAGACCGTACTTCTTACGTACTTCAACAAGGTAAAATTAGAATTGTACTTACCACGCCTATGAGTCCAGACGGAGACATAGCAGATCATGTTAGAATGCATGGTGATGGTGTTAAGGTAATTGCTCTTTGGGTAGAGGATGCTACAAAGTCCTTTGAAGAAACCACTAAGAGAGGTGCAAAACCTTATATGGTTCCAACAACTGAGAAAGATGAGTTTGGTGAGGTTGTACGTTCAGGGATTCATACTTATGGCGATACGGTTCACATTTTTGTAGAACGTAAAAACTATACAGGAGTTTTCTTGCCTGGTTATGTTGAGCAAACATCTACTTTTAACCCAGCTCCATTAGGATTAAAATACATAGATCACATGGTAGCCAATGTAGGTTGGGATGAGATGAATGTATGGGCTGATTTCTATAATAGAACTATGGGATTTGCCAGTCTTATCACTTTTGATGATAAAGATATCTCTACTCAATTTACCGCTCTTATGAGTAAGGTGATGACCAATGGAAATGGTAGAGTGAAATTCCCTATTAACGAACCAGCAGAAGGAGTTAAGAAATCTCAAATTGAAGAATATCTTGACTTTTATAAAGGTGCCGGTTGTCAACATATAGCTGTAGCCACCGACGATATTATTACTACCGTAAAAGAAATGACTGCTCGGGGAGTAGAATTTTTATACGTTCCTGGCGATTATTACGATACCGTTCTAGATCGTTGTGGAGAAATAGATGAAGACATTTTAAATCTTAAAGAATTAGGGATTTTAGTGGATAGAGATGAAGAAGGATACTTACTTCAAATATTTACAAAACCTATTGTAGATAGACCTACAATGTTCTTCGAGATAATTCAGCGTAAAGGAGCTCAATCTTTTGGGAAAGGAAACTTTAAAGCCCTTTTTGAATCTATAGAAGCCGAACAAGCTCGTAGAGGAACACTTTAAGAATTTGTAATTTATACAAAAAGCCACCTCGAAAGAGGTGGCTTTTTTTGTTACTATCAATAAGATCTACCTTAGACTTTTAAGTAAGTCTCAGCGGCTCTTTCTTTTTTAGAATTCGGTCTTCAAACTCAATTCGTTTGTAAAACAAATGCGTGTTCCAGAGAAATAACAAAAAGAAATAGACAATTTCGAAAACACCATAACTTGGAAATGGCAAGAGTAATAGTGAGCTTAAGAGCATCAAGATTCCTATTGTAATAGAAAATATACCTCGGCGCACGTATTTAAGGGATCTAATAAATCCGAAACTAAAGATAAAGAAATTGTAGACTAAAAAGAAGGTGTAGGCTGCTACATGGTGTATCAAGTAATTGTCCATGGATATAAGTGCTACACCACATAACGATATAAAAGAGATCGACAATAACACTTCCAAGAATGTCTTTTGTTTCTTATCAGAAAAATAAATAGGGATAGACCTGTATGCATTTACAAATAAACCAGTTGCTATAAGTAGCACCGAAATATTCCAATACCAAAAGGTAAGTTCTGCTACACCAAAATAAGAAAGGGGTCGGTGAATAGGATTAAAGTCGGGAATCATATACCAGCAAAACAGAGGGGCTAAGACCCCTAGAGAAAGGGAACTAATTAAGTAAATTCGTCGTATGGTGCGGGCTTTTGAAGTACTCATAACTTTATTTTGTGATGATTAGATTCTATATTAAGTTACGAAAAATGAATCGTATTTAAAAGCAAACTAAGTGATTTATTTTAAGCCTTTTAGGTGCTAAATTCCTCTGCTTTATAGCGATGTTTACTGATGTAGTTTTTAGAGTTCTCATCTTCTTGTAAAAGCATTGTTTGTTGCGATTTATTTAAATCTAAGCTTAAGAAATTATAAATATTTTTTATTACTGCACTTGGTTTCTCTTTCATATCCATATAATCAACTTGAATGCTGTTAGTGCCTTTTAGTTTGGCGCCACTTTCTTGCCAATATTTTAACAAGACAAGAATTTCTTTGTATTTCTGTTGGCTTGGATTACAACCATAGAATACATTCGACAAATGCTTTTTCATACTAAAAAAGGAAAGGGAAACTTCTTCTATGTCTCTACTAATATTGATGAATTTAACTGCTGGAAAAACGGACTCTAGTCGATTGCTATGTGCAGTAAAAAAAGGATTTTTAGAAAGGTATATTTTTTCTGGGTTCTGTATTTGATGATTTTCGATACAGAATTTGTAGTACACCCAAATGGCCTTTGGAATGTGTTTATCTCTATTTAAATTAGAGTACGATTTTTCGGTACCCAATAAAAATGAAAGATGGTAGGTGTAGAATAAATGAAAAAGAACCAAAGCATCTTCTTCAACATTAAACAAACTTAAAGGATGAATGTTGTTGAATTTACTAAACAAAGCGCGCTCCGCTTTTTTAATAGTAGTAGAAAAAATAGAATTGAAGAAGCCATCAATTTTCCCCACTATTGAAAATACCTTTTTTTGAATGATTGATGGAGCAAAAAAGAGCTCCCACATTTTCATAGCAGTAAATTCCTGTTCATTAGAAGCTATTAATTTGTGTAGTCTGGTTGTTCCACTTCTAGGCGCTCCTATAATATACACAATTAAACTCTTTTGAGGTTTCAGTATCCACGAAAATAAAATGCGTTCTGTGAATACAAAAGTAATATGTATAATTCCAATAATTAAACTAAATACGCTAAGTATAGTAAGAAGAATTAGACTCCAAATGGATCTAAATTTATAGGGTAATTGAAAGACCGACTCCAAATAAAGCTGTACACATTTGTAAGAGCAAATTAGTAAGCATTGAGGGAAGTAAAAGAATGCTAGCTTTGAATTTTTCATTTAACGAATGTACTCATTTGAATTTTCACTTTTTCAGCAAACCCTTAAGTCTTAAATTTAAATAATCTGTAATTAATTTACTAAGCGTATAGTCTTTGTCGGTAAACATTAGTTTGTTGGTAACCACTTGTGTTACAAATAGTTTATCTAGGTGTCCTAGTAATTCCACCGAAATAGGATGATAAATTCCTTCTGTGATACCTTGACTGTATTGTATCTTTAGTAAGTCAACAAATAAATCTGTGAACTTTTCTATTACGAGCCACGATTTTGGGTAATGAAGTTTGATGCTTTGTAAAAATGATATCGAAATATTTGCAGTTCCCTCAGCAGCAATTGCTACTAGTTGCTCATACAATACAACCCTATTTATTTTCTCTGTACTCACACTTACTATTCGTTCTGTGAGTGCTTTTGTTTTTGTTTCGCAGGCAGCCAGTAAAACAGCCTCTTTACTTTCAAAATATTCATAGAGTGTTGATTTGCTTTTCCCAGCTAACCTTGCTAAGTCATCAATACTTAGCTCTTCTATATTTTCGTTTTGTAAACAAAGTAATAAGTCGCCCAACCAAAGGTTAACCTTCTTTGTTATTGGCTTCCGTGTTTTTATAGCCGATTTTCGCCCCATTTTCCTGTTGCTTTTATTCCTTTAAAAGTAGCACATTGATACTTCTCAACTTCATTTTTATTTCTTTTTTTGGAAACTATTTTTGTTCCGAGTCTTACCGTTCGATTACTAACTTTAACACCCACTCGTAGCCATCTACACTTAAGCTTAGTTAATTGGGTGTTAATTTATGCATTTATAATTAGGTAAAATCAATAAATCGAACTAAATTAGCTTAATTAGTACGAAAATAAAGCTCAATAATCCATGTCAAAACTAAAATATTTCGGTGCATACACATTACCATTATTTGGTATTCTAACTTTTAATTCTACTGGAATAATAGCCTATTTGGGTTTAATTTTCTTGTATATAATGGTGCCTATATTAGAAGTTATTATTTCTACTGATGCCTATAATTTGAACGATTCAGAAAGGGAAAGTGCTAAACACACTACTTTTTTTGACAATGTTTTGTTCGGCATGGTTCCTTTACACTTGATTTCTATATACTTTTTCTTGACTGCTGTTTCAAGTCAAAATTTAATTCTTTCAGATCTCGTGGCCTATGTTTTAATGATGGGAACCTTACTCGGCGTAATAGGAATTAATTTAGGACACGAACTTGGACATAAATCAGACCATCCCCTAAAAATATTTTTAGCTCATTTATTGCTAACTACTTCAGTTCAAAATCATTTTATGACCTACCATAATGCTGGACATCACAGAGATGTTGCAAGTCCAGCAGATTTAACTTCTGCTAGAGCTGGAGATAATTTTTATGTATTTGCCTTAAAATCTCAAATTGGAGGCTATTTTAAAACTTGGAAATTGGAGGCTCATTTATTAAAAGTACAAGGCAAAAGTACTCTACTAAACCCCATGATTGTCTTCACGCTTTTACCTATTCTCTTGCTTTTGAGTATTTATAGTTTATTTGGTCCTTTTACAATGCAATGCTATTTTATTTCGAGCGTATTAGGCATTTCGATTTTAGAGGCTCAGAACTATTTTGCACACTATGGTTTACAGCGAAAAAAATTATCAAATGTTAGGTATGAAGGGGTAAAGCCTTGTCATTCGTGGAACTCAGATCACATTATTGGTAGAGTACTCCTTTTTGAATTAACGAGACATTCCGATCATCATCATAGAGGAGGAAAACCTTTTCAAATACTAGATTCTAAAGAGCAAAGCCCATTGCTTCCGTATGGGTATCCTACGATGCTAATGTTATCTTTTTTTCCTTTTTTGTTTCGTCCTATCATGAAAAAACAACTTAAAATATATGGGATAGATTAAAATTGAATAGTTACAATTAGGTTGTTCTTTTACTCGGCTGGATTAGCGTCATTACTAATAATCAATTTTATATCTTTACAGTATTCTAAAAATAACTTAAAACTTAAATTATGGCTTTCGAATTACCGAGCTTACCTTATAGTCACGATGCTTTAGAGCCTCATATTGATACTCGTACCATGGAAATTCACCATGGAAAACACCATGCTGGATACACAAGTAAATTAAATGCTGCTGTTGCAGGAACTGAGTTAGAAGGTAAATCTATTGAAGAGATTTTGTCTTCAGGTACTTTGTCTGCTGGAATTCGCAACAATGGTGGTGGTTTTTACAATCACTGTATGTTCTGGGAAGTAATGTCGCCAAACGGTGGTGGAGCTCCAACTGGAGATCTTGCTACGGCTATAAACGCTGCTTTTGGTTCGTTAGACGCTTTTAAAGAAACATTCTCTAACGCAGCTGCAACTCGTTTTGGTTCAGGTTGGGCTTGGCTATGTGTTAAAGACGGAAAACTTTCTGTTTGTTCTACGGCAAATCAAGACAATCCAATTATGAAAGGTGTGTCTTGCGAAGGAACTCCTATAATGGGAATTGATGTTTGGGAACACGCGTACTACTTAAACTACCAAAACAGAAGACCAGATTATATAAACGCATTTTTTAATGTGGTAAACTGGGAAAAAGTGGCTGCAAACTTTGCAAAAGCAATCTAAGAAATAAAGATTTTTAAATAAAAAGAGGTGCTGTAAGGCACCTCTTTTTTTGTTTTAAGAATTTAAAGCTAGGCTTTCAATTCGTTTGCTTAATACACGACTTGTAATAGTTAAGTTATACTTAATTCGTAAAAAACGAAGCATAACATCCGTGCGTTTCAATTTTCCTTTTTGTTTTGCTTCAAGCAAAACAGTTGTAATTAAATCTGACATAATCGAGGGGCTTTGATTATTATGACACTAATTTACTAAAAACTACATGTTTAATAACGTCCTGTTCATAACTTTAGCATAACAAATAGCAATCAATTTTAATTTATATTGGTGAGACTTGCCTAGTCTCTAGCGATGCATGTCTTTTTTAAATTTAAACAACTAAATAGTATTGTCAGCAATTGTCAATTTGTTTCCCTAAACTTGTGCTAATGGAAAATATACCTTTTAAAATTTACAGTGCTTCGGCTGGGTCAGGGAAAACTTTTACGCTGGTAAAAGAGTATTTGAAAATATGCTTGGCGAGTAAATCACCGAAAAAATTTGTCGAAATACTGGCTATTACTTTTACCAATAAGGCTGCTTCAGAAATGAAAGAGCGGATTATTACAAGTTTAAAAGGCTTTGCAAATACTGAATCTGCCGAACAAACGGAGAAAGATATGTTGAGGCTAATAGCTACCGAAACGGGTATTAGCCCTGAGGAATTGTCTATACGCTCAAAAATTATTTTCGAAGCTATCTTACACAACTATTCTCAATTTTCTATTGGAACAATAGATAAATTTACCCACCGTATTATTAGAACTTTTGCTCAAGACCTAGATTTACCCGCGAATTTTGAGGTAGAAATGGATCATAAGCTTTTGTTAAAACAAGCGGTCGACTTACTCATTAGTAGAACTGGGGAAGACGAAAAACTCACCCAGCTATTTGTAAGTTTCATAAAAGATAAAACAGCAGATGATAAAAGTTGGTTAATAGAAAATGACTTTTACACCATTGCAGAAGAACTCTTAAAAGAGAGCGGGCAGGAACATTGTGACAGCCTGAAAGATTTAAGTCTCGACGATTTCTTTTCCATCAAAAAATCCATTCAAGATTATATCTATAAATTTGATATTGAGTTAACAGCAATTGGTGAAGGATTTAAAAGTGATTGTGAGGATTTGAACCTGATGCCAGAATGGATTGCTGGAGGTAAAAATGGTTTGTCTAAGTATTTTGAATATCTGCAAAAGAAACAATGGAAAAACTATATCCCTACCAAAACGACCTATAAAAACATTGAAAAGGAAAATTGGTATGCTACAAAAACACCTAAAGAACTACACGGTGATGTAGATACACTTCAACAAAAATTTAAATCATTACTGTTAAAAGCCCTAGTCATATTAGAAGACTATCCGAAGTATGTAAACTTCCGATTAATTGCCAGTAATTTTTATGCGATGGCTGTATTGCACGAAATTTCTAAGGAAATGCAATACATAAAAGAACAAAACAACATCATCCCTATTGGGGAGTTCAATAAGAAAATTGCAGAAGTTCTACAAAATGAAGAAGGGAACTTTATTTACGAAAGACTAGGCGAACGCTATGCGCATTATTTTATAGATGAGTTTCAGGACACCTCGGAGTTGCAATGGAATAACTTAGTACCTCTTATAGAAAATGCAATTGCAAACGGACAAAAACCTGGTTCGGCAATGATTGTTGGCGATGCCAAACAGGCTATCTACCGTTGGCGTGGGGGAGAAGTAGATCAGTTTATAAAACTGCAAATAAAAGCCCAAAACTTACCTGCTCAGCATCCCTACAAAATGGAGGCATTGTCATTAGAAAGTAATTACCGTTCTACAAAAGAAGTCGTTACTTTTAACAATAAATTCTTTTCTTCTATAGCTCCCAAAATTGAAAAAGAGTCCTACCGAAATCTATTTCAAGAGCTCAACTCCATACCCCAAAAAGGGGAAGGAGGCTACGTATCTATCGAGTATATAGAAAG
>Ga0115003_10002134_pt1 | contig 16670 bp, 15 predicted proteins | sample ArcticOcean_MG_C_7_FD_88736 | JGI IMG/M metagenome (GOLD analysis project Ga0115003, IMG submission 88736) | Marine microbial communities from western Arctic Ocean - ArcticOcean_MG_CB11_88 | ecosystem: Environmental > Aquatic > Marine > Oceanic | place: Arctic Ocean: Canada Basin | collected... | reverse complement strand
TAGAAGCAAGGTTAGATTCTTACAAAGTTGCAGAATTAAACCGTCAATTCCATATTTGTATCGTAAATGCAGCGCGAAACAGGTATCTGGCCAATAGTTATAAAAATTTATCTACCATTTTAGTAATACTTGGGCATACGACCCTAACTACACCAGAACGAGTAAAGTCAGTATTCATTCAACATCAAGCTATTATAGATGCTTTATCAAAAGGGGATGACCAAGAAGCAAGTGGAGCCATGACAATACATATGGAAACATCCCTGGACTACCGTTTACTTGGCTTAAACTAATGCTACTTAATCAAGTCAAAACCCACATAATAGCACTTGTTGGAGTTGGCGTATCTTTACTTTTAAACATACCACTTCCATGGCTTTTTGGACCATTATTTGCATGTCTTTTTGTTGCTCTACTGGGCATGAAATTATCGGCAATTAAACCAATAAATGATGCAATGCGTACAATTTTAGGTGTTGCGGTAGGAGCAACAATTACTGTGGCCTTTTTAAATAATTTATCAGACCTCTGGGCTACAATGTTATTAATTCCCATCATGGTTTTTATAATTGGGCTAATTGGTATCCCATATTTTCAAAAACTATGGGGTTACGACTGGGCAACAAGTTACTATTCAGCAATGCCAGGTGGACTTCAAGATATGCTTGTATTTGGAGAAGAGGCCGGCGGCAATGTACGTACAATGTCATTAATACATGCCACACGAGTACTTGTGATAGTCATAGCTCTACCAGTTCTACTTAAACTCTATTGGAATGCAGATCTGAATAACCCTCCAGGAATATTAGTAAATAATTTGCCAATTTCAGAAATATTTATAATGATACTTTGCGGCCTTCTAGGATGGCAAATTGCAAAATATTTTGGCATGGTAGGCGCTTCAATTTTGGGGCCCTTAATTTTAGCCGCTATAGCAAGTCTTCTAGGAGTTTTAAATCACCGCCCACCTGCAGAGGCAATATGGATGGCACAATTCTTTATTGGAATAACTATTGGAGTAAAATACACTGGTATTACATCAGCCGAAATACGTCGAGACGTAACTGCAGGTCTTGGTTTCTGTGTAATTTTAGTCGTATTAACCATTGTATTTGTAGGATTTATTCAATTTCTTGATCTCGCTGACCCACGTGAAGCGATCCTAGCTCTAGCTCCAGGGGGTCAAGCAGAACTAGTAGTTCTTACACTTATTGTGGGTGCTGATATGACATTTGTAGTTGCACATCATATTTTTCGTATTTTTATAGTAATTCTTGGTGCACCGTTATTTGCCCGATTATTCAACCAACCAAAATAGCATTAATCACATTAATTGGTTTACCCTCTTTGAATTTAATAACTTGCTCAAAAATATCTGAAAACTGCAATTCGAACTCATCTTCTGTAACAAACCCAATATGGGGCGTACAAATAATATTTGGATGATGTTCTAATTCATTTTTTTTTCTTATGATTTCCAGATGCTTTATTTAATTCAAACAAAATATCTTGAGTATTGGCACCAAGCTTTGGCATTGTACTAGATGGAATGTGCGCTGTTTTTTGCCCAATTCTAAAAGGTAAACTTGGTACTAAGACATCACTCTCAATATCCTTATGTAAGTAGGCCCTTTCTTCTGAATGAGGCTGTGATAAACTCTCACTTAAAGTTCGAACTTTGGCTGCTGGCACACCTATACTGATAAAATGTTTTTCCCACTCGTCCGCAGTTCTAGCCAATAGTGCATCAGCTATTTCTTTTTCTAATGCTAACATGTTTTCAGTACGTTTCTTACGTTCAGAAAATCGCTGATCAGTCAGCCATTCCGCACGACCCAAGCCTTTAGCAAGTGCCTTAAATTGATTTTCTTCATTTACGCCAAGGCTTAAAATACCTTCTCTACATGGAAAACTCCCTGCACCTGGGCTTCTACTGTTAGCCGAATTTCCACGAGGTCTCGGCTCATGCCCAGTTGCCAAAAAATCAGTAATAGTAGAACTCATAAGTGTATAGGCCGTTTCCAACATCGAAACATCAATAAATGTCCCCTTCTTTGTTTTATCCCGTTCAAAAAGTGCAGCCGAAATTGCAAACCCTGCAGCTAGTGCTACAGAATAATCCATGATTGGCGCGCCTGTCCTGAGTGGGCCAGTCTCATCTGTTCCGGTCAACGTCATTATGCCAGATGCGGCTTGGATATTTACATCATAAGCTGGAGCATTTTCCTTTTCGCCACCCCGGCCATAACCCGTTATGGCACAATGAATAAGACGTGGATTTAAAATCAACGTATTTGCTTCGTCAAAACCCAAATTTTTCATTGTCTCAGGGCGATGATTTTCCACAAAAACATCCGCTGAACGAAGTAAATTTCGCATCGCTTCACACCCCTCCGAGCATTCTAAATCAATGGCAACTGAAGATTTTCCTGCCGCTTGCGTTAAATAAGCAGTGCTCATACCATTTTTAGAACGTTCTGTATCAGTACCCCCTCTATACCGCATTGCATCACCTTTTTCTGGACTCTCAACCTTTATAACTTCAGCACCCAGGAGACCCAGGTAATAGGCGCAGGCTGGACCAGCAAGAACGTGACTAAAATCTATCACCCTTATGCCACTTAAAGGCCCACTCATGACTTACATCGCCCAACATAGATCGGACTTGACCACGCTATATGGCCGTCTTCTAATGAAATTCGCGCAAAGATTGCACGCTCTTTGATATCATTAATTAAAATAGGTCTACTCAAATTTACACATGTTTGTGTAAGCTTGAGTGGAAGACGTTGAACAGAGAGAGTTTTGTCAATACCTCCACATTTTAAAACTGTTGGTATCAATCCAACATCAGAAACCTTGACACTTAGGGTGCCAAAATTAGTTTCAATATTAATCCCTGCATCAGCCGTCACATTAGATAGCCAGACATCAATCGCTGAAAATCCACCTGTTGTAACTGTGCTCCAATCAATTCGGTTTGGTGATGTAAGCTGCGGTTGATTGTCTGGATTATAATAGTTCACTGCAGAAATATGTGTAGCGTTTACACCAGTCATTCGCATCTGACCAGTCCATTTCACTAACCTCCCACGGCCAAACGATTCTTGACCTTTACATATAATTCTGATACGATTTCCTAATTCCGATTCATTAAAGGTTCTTACCGTTTCCAACAATGATACTCCATCATAAAGCTCGATTCGCTCCACTGGAGATGGCGTGGAGACCTGTAAGGCAAACTTTGCTTCTAATGACTGTGTTTTTACAATATCGCCCATGATCGCAGTTGTCTGCATTTGAAACTCATTTGGCGCAAAGTCTGGATTGCGGGTATAAACCCAAGCTGGTTCAGCGAAATGCAATTCTGCAGATAAAAACATTCGTATGCCGGTTGTAGCATAATGATGTCGACGGCGAAATTCTTCAAACAACACACTACGAGAAAGCTTGGGGAGCAAATGACAGGTTAGCCCACCATACGATCCAAACTTAGCATCACCTGGATAACTTGCACCAGGTCGACCTTTGTGGCCATCACTGCCAGAAACTATCCCAATTTTGTGTCCGTTTTGTAGACTTTGTTGCAAAATCCAGTCAAAGGTTCCCCAAGAGCTGTGAACCTCAACAGAGGGCTCCAATTGTGCATCATGAGCATAAGATACATCAGCAAAGCGTCCTCCAACGTGAGGCACAACTATAACATCCTCATCCCTGAGCGCTTGAAATAAATCTTTAATATCATGGCAATCTGTTTCAGGCCGCGTGATATCACTTATCAACGCTCTACTGGAACGGTAGATTGGACGACCTTCATTGCGATACCAGATATTATGATCTCCACCCAATCCCGTATTACCTGACCATTCGTATCCTGGAAGGCAGAGAAATTTTCCTTCTACGTTAAACTCCGAGGTTAGCATATTAATTTCATCCCAAAAGTTATCAGAGATTTGAAAATCATTAGCCTGATGCCCTGTAATATCAACAAAGCTTCGGTCACGGGCAAAAGTAAAATATTCTCGTGCAGTACCAGTCCCAATACTTTCACCAGACTGGCCATGCATGTCGGACCAAAAATGTGCAAAAGGGCTTTCCTCAATACGTAATGGATTTGTCGTGGTTAGCTTTAAATCATCTTTATAGATTTCAATACTATAGTCGCCTGGAACTATGATACGCAGATCGTCTACAATTGCAGAAAACTGACCAAATTTAAAATCAATTTTTTTAGGTAATCCTGGAATATCGGGAGTCGCCTTAAGAACAAAAAAACCATTGAAAAGGTCGCTTGGGTTTCCCCACCGATCCTCTGACTTCACAACAAGTCGGAATGGTTCGTCTGGCCTTCGCAGTGTTGGCAATTGCGCTTTCCAGACAGAAGGTGGGCCAGGCAATACAGCTATGGTTGGTTGCCGCTCCTCTAGGATTGGGATGTAATCAACAGAAGCAAAAGCATCGATCGTAAATCGAAATTGAAATGCACTTTCACAATGGGTCTGCATTCTAACTCCAATACAACCTTGGCGTGGGTCACCAATGCGGAAAGTAAGAGTATCTTCAGGGCGCAAAAATCCTTTACATAAAACCGTAATGCAATTGCCCCAAGGCCGAATATTGCGTTTGTAAGAAAATCCGTACTCAATAAGTGCTCCGTTCGATGCCTCTACAGTCAAGTATCCAGGTGCTGTAGGATCAGTAGTCTGCAGTTTTGTCATATCAGAGTGCGATCTCATAGCCAATCGCACTCCACCTAGATCATCGATTCCAAATTTACCGGCTTGGTATATTAGTTCAAAATTTGTCCATTCACCAGCTACGACCGGTGTGACAGAGGTTAAGTGAGCATTGCCCATTAGGTCGGGCCGATAAGTGTGGTCAGGCATAAAGTAACCTTTCAAAAAAAATCTCAGACATCATTAAATCTGGGTTTACGTGTTTGGTGAGTTAGACTACGCATACGTATAAATAATGCAAAAAAAGCTATAAATAAAAACCCAAGTGCAACAGGACGAGTAACAAAAATAAATAAGCCATTGTCAGAAAGCAAAAGTGATTGGCGCAATGTTTCCTCTGCTCCACCAGCAAGAACAAAGCTAATAATAAAAGCAGCCGGATTAAAATCATACTTTTTCATTAACCATCCAGCTAACCCTGCAACAGCCATAACAAGTACGTCAAAAAGACTCCCACGTGATGCATACGCCGCAATAAAAGACGTTAGAAAAATGATGGGATAAAGAACGTCTCTTGGGATTTTAGTGATAAAGCGCCCAAGAAAAGGAGCGCAAAAATATCCAATCAACCCGTAAAGTGCAATACCGATTAAGCCACAAGCAAAAAGGTTAAAAACAAGTTCTCGTGATGTGATAAATAATGTGGGTCCAATTGGAATGCCGTGGATAAGAAAAACACCAACAAGAATAGCACCTATAGTTGACCCAGGAATTCCTAATGTCAAAAGGGGAGCCATTGAAGGTCCTGAAACTGCATTATTAGCAGCTTCTGGTGCTGCCACACCTTCGAGTGCACCACTTCCCCATTCGTTCATATTTTTGGCTCGCCGCTTGCCTTCTCCATAAGCCACAAATGCCGCAATAGAAGACCCCATCCCAGGCAATACCCCTATAAAGGATCCAATGAAAGACGAACGTATAATATGCGGTATACAAGGCTTAAAATCAATCCAGCTAAGTCTGTTAATAGCATTATTTTCAGAATCATTTTTATTAATAATTTTGATTTTATTTTTTCGTGCTTCTAATTGTGAAAACACTTCACCCAGAACAAAAACACCAATCATCAATGGCACCAAAGAAATGCCATTAGTCATATCAAAATTGCCAAAAGTAAAACGTTCTTCAGAAGAGATTGGGTCAATACCAATCATTTTGATAAGTACACGAAGCGCTGCCGAGGCCAGGCCACGTATGATAGACTTGCCAATAACAGAACTAATTACCACAAAAGCCGCAAAATAAATTGTAAACAGCTCTGGCGGTCCAAGGCTTAGTGCTATTGCAGCAATTAATCCAACCCCAAAAATTAATAAAACCTCACCAATAAAATCTCCAATAACAGACGATAGAGTAGCCACTTTCATAGCTTTTGATGCCATGCCCTTTTGCGCCAATGGATAGCCATCTATTTGTGTCGCAGCAGAAGCTGCAGTCCCTGGTGTGTTAAAGAGTATTGCAGCAATAGATCCACCATAACGTCCAGACTTACCTATCACATAAAGAAATGCTAATGCAGAAAGTGGTTCCATGTAAAAGGTCAGTGGCAATAACATGGCAATAGCCGCTGAAGCAGTCAGTCCAGGAATGGCTCCAACAATCATGCCAATAATAGCAGCAGCTAGAACCCAAAGCATCAACATAGGGTTTGTAATGACCCCTGCAAGTGCATTAAAAATTTCCATTAGTTAATTTCCTTGAATGACATTTAAAAGATCAAACCATTTGCCATATGGCGGAAATACTCCAAGAAGTTCAAAAAAGATCAGATGATAAGCCACAGGGCATAAAACAGCAGAAACAAAAAGACCAATAAGGTTTTTTACACCAAAAACTAAAAATATCAGTGGTGCCACTAGCCCTGTGCTGAGTAAGTATCCAATCTTGCCTATAAAAAAAATATATCCAATGGCTAAACCAAACAGTACCAAAATATTTGACGGAATATAGTCAGGTTTGGTTTGCGTATTACGCAAACCAAACCGTAACTCCAGGATTCCAGCCATCAACAGTGTTATGGATCCAAACATTGGAAATATCCGCGCACCCCAACCGCCACCAGGATCTTTGTCAATTTGAAAACTAGCAATCAATATAGCAATACCAAAAGTAGTCAGCACCACCCCAATGACAAAACCTTGACTTAGGTTTTTTGTTGAAACCTGTAGATTCATTACCCCTCAAGCCCATCGATAATCGGCTTAGCATCATCACGCAACTTCGCCAAAACATTTGCAACCTCAGCACCTGGCAAAAATGTTGGTGAATTACCACGTTCGGCCATACTGGAAATAAACTCTGGCTGATACGTAATCTTTTCAATCGCAGCCTGCATTGTATCTATAATGTCATGAGGAGTTTCTAAAGGAGCAAAAACAACTATTGGAGATGAAATTAAAGGTACATTATAACCAAGTTCTTGGAATGTTGGCACTTCAGTTGCAAAAGCATCGCGTTGATCAGAGACCAAGGCTAAAGTTCGCAATTCATTAGCAAAACCTGCAGCCTGTTGTATTCCAATCATACCAAAGTCTACTTGACCACCAATGACTGCTGCACGAGTGTTACTACCCCCTTTAAACGGTACATCCTGCACCTTTAATTTAACTTCATTTAAAAATGCTTGGCCAGCCACGTGATGAAAACCACCTCGCCCTGTGTGTGCCCATCTAATAGAGCTAGGGTCTGCTCGGATAGCAATAAGTAGATCATCCAGTGTTTTATAAGGGCTATCAAATGGAACCATCAAAGATGTAGTCAGTCGCCCAATCTGAGCTACTGGAATAAAGCTATCAAATGGATTTATATCAGTTTTGCGAAGCAAAGATGTCAGTGTAAAAGAACCTGCTGATGTCATCAAAAATATACCTCCATCAGGACGGGCGGCTGAAGCCTCTGTTGCTCCCGTAATACCCGATGAACCAGGACGGTTAACTATCACAATTGGTGCCGGCAAAGCTGCCTTTGATGAAGCAGCCAACGCACGCCCAAAACTGTCAGTGCCACCTCCAGCAGAGTATGGCACGATCAAATTAATAGGCCTACTTGGTTTCCATTCAGCAAATGCAGCTGTAGAAGACATAGCAAGTACTGTTGAACAAAGAGTTGTCTTTAAAAATAATCTACGTTCCATCATAGTTTTCCTTTTTAAAAGTATCCGCTATTTTTCGCGGAATTAATATTATTACTACATGAATTATAAAGTTAAACTGAATCATAAGATTTAACTAATCGAATTATTAATGGTAGCCTTCAAATAACTGGAATTCACTGCGCACTTAAATTATTAAAAGGATTACGTGTATGAACCTCAAAAGCCTGCGTGTTTTTGTAAGTACAATTGAAGAGGGTAGCCTAGCACAAGCTTGTAAAAAAATAAATTTAAGCCAACCTGCAGCCAGCAGACTAATCAAAATTCTTGAAAATGAATTTAAAGTTCAACTTTTTCATCGGGATCGAAAACAAATGATTCCAACCCATTTAGGTGAAGCGTTTTATCCCCAGGCAGTGCGTATTTTGGCTTCTATCAATGATTTACCGGATTTATTTAAATATATATCAACGAATGAAGAACCACCTTTTAGGATCATCTGCCATCCCCGATTAGTAGAAGGTTTAATAGTGCCTGCTATGGCAAAACTAATAAAGCTGGAGCCTAACTTGAAGGTTAAGCTGGAAGTACACCCAAGACGTTACCTTGGTCGCGGCATCATGCACGAACTACATGATGTGGGAGTCTGTACACTTCCATCGCCCGATCAAAAATTAGGCATACAGCCCTTAACACAGGCAGATATGATGGTTGCACTCCCAGAAAACCATCCCCTTAACAAAAAGCTAATATTAACACCTCAAGACTTAGTAAACGTGCCCTACGTGGCACTCGAAGATACAACCAATATGCGAAAACTTCTTGATGGAGAACTCGCAAAAGCTAATGAATGGCTTAAGATAACTCATGAAGTGTCTACTAGTACGTCAGCCTTACATTTAGTTAAAAAAGGCCTCGGCTTTACATTTACTGATATCATCACTCTTAGTCCTAGTGAGGCGCAGGGCTTGGCAATCAGAAAATGGGCTCCAAAAGTAAACATTGAATTTGGCTATTTCGTTTCTAACACCAAACAACCACATAGGGCCCGAAACATATTTATAAATATTCTAAAAGAAATTTGTGCCAGCCGATCAATAGAATTATTTGATTAAATTCGTATGCAGTAATGTGTGTCCGTCGTCAGATAAATTGGAACACGTGAGCTTATAAATTAATGGAGGCTCTGGTTCGTATTGTTGGATTGATTATGTCGCTTTTTTAAAGTGTTGCAAGCGACGCTGATTAATGGTGTTTCGTTGGTATTGTCAGACAAACTTGACGTCCCATTGGATGGTACCTAATTTTTATGAATGACAACACAAAACCCATTTAAGTACTTCAAGACTTTGCCCAAAACTATCAAATTAGCGGTTATGTATTACGTGCGTTATCCGCTGAGTTTTTGCCAAGTTGAAGATATCTTGCATGAACGTGGAATAGATATTTGTCATGCATTGCCCGCAGGGTATTGGGGCTAGCAATATCCTGAGAGGGAAACTGTATGGTTTTGGGTAGATCGGTTTGGTGCAAAATTTGCGCTTCCTAGTTTCGTATGTCGTGGTAATTTGAGATGTGTTAAACTTTGTGCTGACAGCACCGCTAAAGCTACTAATAAATATAATCTAGCTTTAGAAAACCCAACTCTCATAAAGGAATGGAATTATACAAAGAACAAACAACTTACCATTTATTATATGCCAAAGAGTAATGATAAAGTTTGGTGGAAGTGTCAAATTATTTAATATTATTTTCTGCAATCATTGAAATCATTTCAAACATAATGGCTGAAGCGGTTAAGGCTGTAATATTATTTGGGCTATCTTTTGTTGGCATCATACAAACCACGTCACCTCCAACAATGTTTAGTCCACGAGCGGCGCGTAATAGGGCGATAGCTTCATCTATATCAAAACCTTTCTCACCAGGCTCAATATTTGATACACCTGGAGCTATAGTTGGATCAAGGCAATCAAGATCAAAAGTAATATAAACGGGACGATCACCTAATACTTTTATCGTTTGAGCAATAACATCAGCTAATCCGCGTTTTCTAAAGTCTTTCATAGTAACAATATTATAGCCATAATCATAAGCTGGTTGTAACCAATCTAATGTTCTTGGGTGACCACGTAACCCAATTTGCATTGAGCGTGATGGGTCAATTTTTCCTTGATCTGCAAGGTAAGCGCCCCAGTGTGCTGCTGATTTTTTTGCACCAAGAAAATGATCTACTTTTGTAAAAACATCGGTATGAGCATCAAGGTGCAAAAAGCTAATGGGTTGACCATTTGCAAGTTTACCACATCCTAATGCTTGAATAATTCCACCTGTGATTGAATGATCACCACCAATTGAAACTGGTTTAATTTTTGCTTCATCTATTTCTGTAAAAAATTTAGTAATTCGTTCTATGCAGTCTTCATTATCATTTGCCCGTGGAAATGGGACATCGCCTAAATCTATTATTTTAGCACTCGTCCAAGGGTCTATTCCAAAATCTATATGTGCTCGCCTATGTACTGCTGATACATTGCGAAGTGCGCGAGGACCAAGGTGCTGATCTCTTTCAGTAGTCCCGTTTCCCGTTGAATGAGGAACTCCAACTAAGGCAATATCTTGATTGCTTAATGTTTCATTTTTACATCTAAACATTGTTGGAATTCCCCACCAATACAGGTTTTCCATCATTGAACGATCGTGTTCGTCAGCCATTAGAGTTTTCCTAAAAAAATAAATTTATATTAAATCTGTTGTTTATAATATTTAGTATTTTACATTAACATAAAGTAATAATATTAAGTTTTTTTATTAGCTCTAGTCAACGCTGTTTCTTTTCAAATAAAGTCGAGATATTATCAATTTAAGTTTAATATGATCACTGACTTTAATTTTTAAAATATTTGATTTTTGGCCTTTGTGCTAATTTTTAAGTGAATGGGCAAATAAATTAATAACCCTATTATTTCTCATTTAATGAGTACCCTCATTGTTTTAGTAACAGTATTTTTTGTTGGGATATTTAAAGGTGGTTTTGTGGTGTGCTGAAGCGAGATAAAAAAAGTCTAACGAATAAAGAATTCTTAGAGAAAGCAATACTCGTACATGGGGGAACGAATTAGGTTGGCCCGTTATGGAGGTAGGAATCCAAGGTAAAGTTTTAGTTTGCGGATGGCTTTAACATTTGGTTTGTAACGAATATTGGGTTTTACCCCATATAATCCTCACAATAAACTAGCGATACAGTTCTTTTTTTTCCCTATGCTTACCGTTATCCGCTTTTTACGCGGGTTACTGAAACAAGGAGAGCAAAAATATGGATAAAATAGACCTTAAACCAATCAAACTGAACGGGCAAAAGGATGTCTTGGCTCCTGGCCTCTCGCGGCGTTCGTTTTTTATGGCCGCAGGTGGTTGCAGATGAAAATCGTGCGCTATCGCATCTCGAGATTGTTGAAACGAACCTCAAAAACATCTCATCTGACTTCATGGGCAAGTTGGCCCATATATTGGAAGAATCGACACCAACAAAGGCTGTAATTGTTCAACTGATTGCCCAAGGACGCAGCACAAAAGAAATTGCGAAAACGTTGTCACGTGGCACCAGCACCGTCGATTTTCATCGCAACAATATCTGTCAGAAACTGGGCCTTAGACACCGAGGCAAGAACTTGCGGCAGCACTTATTGGAAGCAGGTAAAAAGTGTTATTCCTAACTATGAAAACTCTAAAAAATGGCTAAAGGGTATTATCAGACAAACTTGACGTCCCATTGGTTGCTCCTAATTTTTTTGAATGACAACACAAAATCCTTCAAATATTTTAAGACTTCACCCAAAATTATCCGCTTGGCGGTTCTGCATTATGTGTTACCCGCTGAGTTTCCGCCAAGTTGAAGGTATTCTACATGAACCTGAAATAGATATTTGTCCTGAAACTGTATGGTTTTGGGTGGGTCAGGTGGTGCAAAATTTGCTCAAGAAATTCGAAAGAAGAGGGTGGACTAACATTCAAATTGGCAATGACATTTAGACGAAGTCTTCGTCTAAATAAACGTTGAGAGATTTTACCTTTGGTGCGCTGTCGATCATGAAGGAGAAGTTCTTGAATGCTTTGTTACAAAACGACGCAACAAGGCTGCAGCTAAGAAGTTCCTCATAAAAACATAGAATTTAAGAGTTTGCAATTAACAAAAGCGCTTCTTGGTGCTGCTTTGAGTCAGCTGCGGCGAGTATGCGAGGGCCGCTGGTAAGTGTAATTGGCGCTCCATTCCAATCGGTTATGATGCCACCGGCTCCTTCTATGATTGGCTTGAAAGGAGCGAAATCATAGACCTGGAGGCCACTGTCCATTGACAGATGAAGTCTGCCTTCGGCGAGACGACCATAGGACAATGCGGCACCCCCATATATCCGCCAGGATGTTGCATCCCGCATTGTGTAGAGTGCTGGGCGTTCGCCCTCAGAATAAAAATCAGGATTTGACGTAGAAAGAATTGCAGCGGAAAGGGATGCGGGCGCTTGCACCTTGCAGGGGCTGCCGTTGAGCATTGTGCTCTGTCCAGCGATGCCGGTCCAGCGTAGGTCCAACTTTGGTATGTCAATTATGCCGATCACCGGCACGCCACGATAGGCTAAAGCGATCAGGGTGCCATAGACCGGCAAGCCCGCAATAAATGCTGCTGTCCCATCGATCGGATCCAAAACCCAGACCCATTCGGCGTCGGGGGCATGCCACTTTTCTTCCTCGCCAATAATCCCATGTTCAGGCCATCGGGCAGAAATCATTATGCGCAATTCTGTTTCGATACGCGCATCCATTGCGGTGACAAAACTGCGATCTGTTTTCAGTTCTACATTTAATGGAGCATGTTCGAATTCAATAAGCAGATTCCGTGCGCATTCTGCGAGTTTCGTCGCAAAGGCCGCGCAGGATGCAATCATGGTCTCATACTGGTTCATTTGATAGTTCTCTTGTGAGCTTCAATAACACTATTGCGAAATAGCTGCACCATCCGCAAAGACAAAGCTTGTTCGGTGTAAGCAAGATACATTTTAGCTGAAAATGACATAAGGTCTGCTCTAATCTGTTTTATACGATACTTCGCAATCCAAGGAGCGGCAAAATTGGAGGGCAGAAAGCCGATATAGCGTCCGGAAAGAATTAGGTGTAGCAACCCTTCCATTTGTGCCGCACTGGCCGAGGCTGGATGCGAAAACACTGTGTAGTAGGGCATCGTGCTATAATAGTCTCGCTGCGCATAAGGGGTATTGGCTATCTTGTTGAGTGAGATTTCTTTGTCACTTTGGTCAAAAAACGGATGTGTATCGCCGCAATATAAAAAGATATCCTCACGAAAGAGCATGCGCGATTTAATCGAAGACTGATGGTGTGCAGATGGTGTGATCGCGGCTTCAATTTTACCAGATAACAACGCCTGTTCGATCTCATTGGGCGAGATCACAGCAAGTTTGATATGCACGTCGGGTGCGATGCTTCCAAAAGCTGCCAAAGCCCTGTCAAGGTGGCAATCTGGATGATCCGAAAGTTGGTCAACCACGCCAAGACGGAGCAGACCGGTAATCTGGCCACGCAATTCACCAGCTTGTTTGCTAAAGTTTTCAAGCGCGAAAAACAGATCTTCAGTCTGTTCAAAGATGCGCTGTCCATCGGGACTCAGAAAAAATCCGCCTCGGCCACGTTTACATAACGAAAGCCCCAGTCGGGTTTCCAGTTCGGCCATCTTTCCGCTGATAGTCGAGCGTGAGATTCCAAGTTCCAATTGCGCTGCCGAAAACCCTCCATTGGAAACAACCGCTCTGAACACCCTAAGTTGGCTGATTTCAACATCAGATAATTGGGGTAAGTGAGATTTCATAAAGTTCGGATTTTCCAACGTTTAGGTCATAACTTCACTATTTACGAATTAAAATCTTATTGCAAGTATTATATAATTACTCCTGAAACACAAAAAAAGGAAAAAATGATGATGAAATCATCTTTCAAACTGACAAGTGCATTTAAAGCGCTCTGCTTTGCAGCTGGAACGCTTGCGGTCTGGCAACCGGCAACGGTTGAAGCGGGCGAACTGACAGTCTATGCTGCCATCGATGCAGATAAGCTGGCAACCATGGGCGAATTATTTACATCCAAGCATCCGGACATCAAGATCAACTGGATGCGGGATTCTACCGGTATCGTTCATGCCCGTATGATGGCCGAAAAGGACAATCCCCGCGCTGATGCTGTCTTTGGCATGGCCGCCACCAGCATGTTGACCATGGATGCGCTCGGCATGTTCTTGCCTTACACTCCCACAGGCGTTGAAAGGCTGGATTCGCGCTATCGCGACAAACAGGAGCCGAACCACTGGGTTGGCCTTTACGGTTGGGCAGGGGCAATCTGTTTCAACACGATCGAGGCGGAAAAGCTGGGCTTGCCTGCGCCGACAAGCTGGGCGGATTTGCTGAAACCAGTTTACAAAGGTCACATCACCATGCCTAATCCGGCCTCATCTGGTACTGGCTTTCTGGATGTATCTGCCTGGATTCAAATGATGGGGGAAGATGCTGCTTGGAACTACATGGACAAGCTACATAATAACATCGCTTCTTATACTCACTCCGGTTCCAAACCCTGCCAACAGGCGGCAGCGGGTGAATACACTGTTGGGGTCTCCTGGCCCTATCGCGGTGCTTTGCTGAAGTCAAAAGGCGCCCCGATTGACATAATCGTGCCAAGCGAAGGCATCGGTTGGGAAATGCAGGCGGCGGCAATCATGACTGGTACTGACAACTTTGAGGATGCCAAAACCTTTCTTGATTGGACCATCAGTGACGAAATACTTGAGTTCTATTCTGAAACAGCGTCAGTCGTTGCACGCCCGGAGCTGAACAAGTCACGCCCATTCTTTCCGGATGCCGTCCTTACTGCTATGATAGACAATGACTTTGCTGCAATGGCACTGAAGAAAGACGCTATTGTTGCTGAGTGGCGTTCACGCTACGAATCCAAGTCAGAACCAAAAAAATAAACACATCAAGGCGCGCGGTTGTTTGCCGCGTGCCTGTTTTAGCAAAGCACAGGCATTAGGTCTGTCTTTCAAAGAGTGATACTTCATGAGCAAAATGACGATGACAGAACAAGCTGCCCAGACTTCCCCTTATCTGGATATCCGGCAGATTAAGAAAAAATTTTCCAAATTTGAGGCGTTAAAGGGCGTTAGTTTTTCAGTAGAACGAGGAGAGTTCCTTTGCCTTGTTGGCCCATCTGGCTGCGGCAAGACCACGCTTTTACGCTGCATCGCAGGTCTTGAGAATCAGACGTCGGGTGACATTATTCAAAACGGCACTGACATAGGCAAATTGCCTGTTGAACAACGCGACTTTGGAATTGTATTTCAGTCTTACGCGCTGTTTCCTAACCTGACGGTTTGGGACAATATCTGCTATGGGATTCAAACTAAAGGCGTGACACGTCAAGCTGATATGGAGCGGCTTGGAGAACTGTTGGCTATGGTACGCTTGTCGGGACATCGCGACAAATACCCCAGTCAGTTGTCTGGCGGAGAACAGCAGCGGGTAGCATTAGTGCGTGCGCTTGCGACATCTCCGGGTTTGCTGCTGCTGGATGAGCCGCTATCGGCGTTGGACGCCCAGGTGCGCCACTATCTGCGCCGTGAGATCAAACAGATTCAGAAGAACCTTGGCGTGACCACCATCATGGTCACACATGACCAAGAAGAAGCCCTTTCAATGGCTGACCGTGTGGCCGTGATGGAAGCGGGCCAGATCAAGCAGATTGGGGCACCATCAGACATTTACCACAAGCCAAACTCGCGCTTCATTGCCAGTTTCATTGGATCGATGAATATGTTTTTGGGGCGAAAGATTGCACTGGATCAACTCTCCGTTGGCGGTCTGACCTTGGCATGTGCGCCTGATGAAGGGGCTATTGGCACCGACGTGACCTTTGCGTTTCGGCCAGAGCATGTTGCACTGAGCCTTTTGGACGATGGCGCGCAGAATGCGATCTCGGCCACAGTTATTGATCGCGAAACCCGTGGTGCCACTGACCGGATTTTTCTATCGTCACCTGCCCTAGTGGGTGAACTTTGCGCAGATATGTGGAGTTCAGATGCGCTCATTAGAAATTTGACGCCCGGCACACCTGTCACTCTGTATGTCCCCGCACATGCGGTCGTGATCCTTGAAGTTGACCAGCCATGAGTGACGCAGCATCCGAATTGGAGCAAGCCTCCACGTCTTCGCATGATACTCGTCCTTCGAAGGGTGAAAGTGATCGTGTGTTCAGCCTTATCCTATGGCTCTATGTGGCTGCTTTTACTGTTCTTTTGGCGCTACCCTTGGGTATGTTGATTGCCAAAAGCTTTACCAACCGGGGCGGTGACTGGGTTGGCATATCAAACTATGTCTCATATCTGAGCAATCCCGCTCGATATGTATCTTTGACTAACAGTCTGTTTGTGTCTAGCTTGACGGCAGTCATCGTCACAACGCTTGCGTTTGGCTTCGCCTTTGCACTAACTCGCACAAACATGCCCTTCAAGTCGTTTTTCAAAGTAATAGGCTTTGCGCCGCTTTTGATGCCATCGGTGATCAAGGCGATTTCGCTAGTATATTTCTTTGGTAATCAGGGCGTATTCAAATTTTTGATGTTCGATAACACAATCTATGGCCCTATTGGGATCGTGATGGGATCGGTCTTATGGACTTTCCCGCATGTATTGGTAATCCTTGTTGCTGCTTTTTCCCTCAGCGACGCACGGCTTTATGAATCTGCGCAAGTTCTCAAGGCAGGGCGTTGGCGCATCTTTCGCACAG
>Ga0115003_10002130_pt1 | contig 16678 bp, 14 predicted proteins | sample ArcticOcean_MG_C_7_FD_88736 | JGI IMG/M metagenome (GOLD analysis project Ga0115003, IMG submission 88736) | Marine microbial communities from western Arctic Ocean - ArcticOcean_MG_CB11_88 | ecosystem: Environmental > Aquatic > Marine > Oceanic | place: Arctic Ocean: Canada Basin | collected... | reverse complement strand
CTTTATGAGCGAGAGGGCGACTGGCAACGCCTTCGGCAATACGTGTTGCGTTGGTGGCGTTGGCACCTTGGCGGCCTCGACGGGATGGTCCGCCGAAAAGGAGGCGTCAAACGCACCTGGCACCACGTCCTGACTCATCTCGGACTGAAACATCCGCCCGGATGAACGCACGGCACCCGAGTCCCTCTACGAGCGAGCCCGGGTGCCATGTACTCAGACTGAAGAGTTATGAGCCCGGAAGGGGCCGAGTAGCCCCGTCGGGGCTTAGTTTTCAGAACGCCTAATATCGGTGGTGCTGAAAACGGGGCTTGTTTTGCCTATCCCCCGTCTGCGAATGTTGAAGTCTTCACTTTTGATGCAACCGGCCGAATCACTTCCTGGCGGGTCTTTAGAGATGATACAAGGAGCTGAAATGCTGTCCCGGGGGAAATCGAGGTTTCTATGATACTTCCACCCGGAACCCTTTGGTGCACGTCACGAGCAAAGAGAGGAGCCCCGTGTCAATGCCCTCTGCCGACGTGAACGTGTCGAGCCTCCATGCACGGTATGCGCTCGGCTTGATGTCTTGTGTGACGGTATTGAACGTCGCTGACCGCCAGCTCCTATCGGTCTTAATTGACCCGATCAAGACCGAGCTTGGTGTTTCCGACGCGGCGATGGGCCTCCTGACCGGTACTTCCTTTGCAGTTCTTCATGTCGCAGCGACGATTCCGATTGCAGTCTGGGCTGACCGCGGAGTACGGAGATCGATTATCGCATTAGGCCTCGCCGTCTGGAGCGGACTCACGTTGACGACAGCGTTCGCCCGTAGCTATGCCGAAATCTTCGCAATTAGGGTAGGCGTCGGGATCGGCGAAGCCACTGGAGGCGCGCCAGCTCAGTCATTCCTATCTGACCTCTTCCCGCCGCAGAAACGAGCGAGCGCGCTTTCGATCCTCGTCATGGGCGGTCCAATTGGATCCATGATTGCATTTGCGGCAGGTGGTTGGCTCGCGGATCTCTATGGTTGGCGTACAGCGTTCATCTGCTTCGGGGCGCCAGGATTTCTCCTCGCGCTACTAATCCGGACAACGTTGAGGGAGCCGACTCGAGGCGCCTCGGACGCGCAAGCGCCGCCGGAGGAGGAGGAGGAGGAGAATCCGGCTGCCGATTCCGTCGGCCTGTGCGTCGCGGCCGATGCCCTGCCTGTCCGCTCATCGCTTCGTTTCCTTCTCCGGGTCCGGTCCCTTCGCTACCTGGCCCTTGCATCAGGCGTCAACTCAATTGGCCTTTATGCAGTTCTCATCTGGTCCATGCCCTACATGACCCGGGTACACGAGCTCGGGACGGGTCAAGCCGGGACCCGGCTGGCGATCGCCTCCGGCCTCTTTACCGCGCTCGGTACCTACGCGGGAGGGCGCCTTGCAGACAGGCTCGCTCTTCGTGATATGCGATGGCTAGCCTGGCTTCCCTCCCTGACCTCTGCTCTCGCTTTGCCCGCCGCACTGGGTTTCGCCTTTGCACCCAATGGCAATTGGGCGACCGTGTTACTCGCCCTGGCCTCATTTCTAGTGGGGATGCATTTCGGGCCTGTCTTGAGCGCGATACAGAGCCTAGCAGCTCCTTCAATGCGGGCGCTCGCAGCCGCGCTGACGACTACACTCAACAACCTTCTGGGTCTCGGATTGGCCCCGCCTCTGGTCGGGTGGCTAAATGACATTGGCACGGCTTCCTTCGGTGTCGATGCTATTCGCTACTCGCTTGGCGGAATCTTCTTCGTCTATCTGATCGCAGCGGTGCTCTTGCTACTCGCGTCAACTACGCTGGTCCCCGACCTTGCTGCGAAAGATCAAATGGGATCGGTTACCCTTAACTAATAACGTCGGGCGATACATGCGGAAGCGTAGTCAGGCACCCTCTCGGTTTTTCCAGCGCTCGATCGCTGTGCCTGAGAGTGGAGGCCGGCAACCCGATCATGTGAGACACTTGTCGAGTACGCGACATACCAGGCTGTGACCAACGTCTTGGAAGTGCGAGTATCATTTGCCATTGGCAAATCTCAGGAGTGTCTGATGAAATATCCCTACGCGGTCGTGGATGCGGACAATCACTACTACGAGCCGGACGATTGTTTCACTCGATATCTCGAGCCCGAATTTTCAGACAGGGCCTGCCATATCCGCCGTGATAGCAACGGTGTAGGCGTGCCCTTCGTCGGGCAGGAGCCCGCCTACTACCTGAAGGCCAATCCCGCTGATTTGATCGGGCGACCCGGGTCCGTCGTTGCAGCGAAGGACCATCGATACGAGCCACTTCCTGACGACGAACTCCTGCGACCTGCCGACGTTCCTCGCTTCTATGACCGTGAAAAGCGAGTGCTGTATATGGACGAGCAGGAGATTGAGGCGGTCGTCATGTGGCCGAGTCTAGGGCTCGGGGTAGAGTGGCAGTTACGTGACGACCCTGAAGCCTGCATTGCCAACCTCCGGTCGTTCAATCGCTGGATAGATGAGGCCTGGGGTTTCGACTATAAACGTCGCATCTTTGCCGTCCCCACACTCACACTCATCGACGTCGATGCAGCGGTAAAAGAGCTCGACCGAGTTCTCTCGTGTGGCGCCCGAGTCGTGCACGTTCTGTTTACGACGGTTCAGGGTCGGACGATCGGCCATCCCGACTTCGATCCCTTCTGGGCAAGATTGGCCGAGGCGGGTGTCCCCGTCGCGTTTCATGGTGCGGAGTCAGGCTACTGCGATCTGTTTTCGGAAGCGTACGGTGAAAATCCACGCCCGCCTGCTCATCAACAATCCGCCTTTCAACGCGCGGTGCTCTGGGAGCGGCCAATCATGGATACGCTCGCCGCTCTGATCCTGCATAACGTCTTCGGCCGCTTCCCCGCACTTCGCGCAATGAGCGTCGAGAATGGCTCAGCCTGGGTGCCCTATCTTCTGCGAGTGATGGATAAGGCGGAACATACGGGGGGCTATGGCCCATGGCTGGGGGGGCGAATCGCCGATCGGCCGAGCGCAATCTTCAAGCACCACATTTCGGTGGCTCCCTTCGATGATGACGACATCCGCGGACTCGTCGACTCGATTGGCGCTACGCAGGTGCTCTTCGGATCCGACTATCCCCACCCGGAAGGCGTCGCCGAGCCCCGGCACTTTCTCAAGGGTCACGTGCTCGATGAACGGGAGAGCCGGCTAATTTCGCGTGAAAACAGCGCGGCTCTGCTGGGCCTATGAGGACAAAGAATATGCCGGGGCGCGTCGAAGGAAAAGTATCAATCATAACGGGTGCGGCCTCAGGGATAGGACGAATCACTGCCCTCACCCTTGCTCGTGAGGGTGCTCGAGTCGTGATCGCTGACATCGACCTGGCAGGCGGTCGCCGGGTGGCGAAGGAGATCGTGGCCGCCGGCGGCGAGGCCCTGGCAGTCAAGGTGGACGTCGGTTCAGAGGCGAGTGTCATCGCGTTGGTGGAAGTGGTCATGGACGCCTTTGGCGCGCTTCACGTGCTCCACAATAACGCCGCCATCACGAGCCCCGCGCACCAGCGCCGCGACGGCAACCTACTCGATCTCGATGTCGAGGTCTGGGACGAAACCATGCGCATAGACCTCCGCGGTCCCATGCTCGGTTGCAAACACGCAATCCCGCGCATGATCGAAAGTGGCGGCGGATCGATCGTGAATACCACTTCGAATTCAGCATTGGCTGGAGACCTGACGCTCAACGCCTATGCAGCCGCAAAGGGCGGACTCAATACGCTCACGCTCTCAGTAGCAACGGCCTTTGGAAAGCAGGGCATCCGATGTAACGCCGTCTCGCCGGCGCACATCGAGTCTCCTTCTCTCACCGCCGTCGTCCCGGCGGAGGTGATCGAGATGCTGCGTTCGCAATGCCTCACACGGCGCTTGGGCTCACCCCAAGATGTCGCAAATATGGTCCTCTTCCTTGCCTCAGAAGAGGCGGCCTTTATAACGGGACAAATCCTCCGAGTCGATGGTGGAGCTCTCAGCCACCTGGCCCATGTAGCCCAGCTTCGCGATTCGGGTCAGACGACCAATCGAAACGAAGACAGTTAAGCGCGTCGCTCCGAAGTACGAGAACGCTCAGATCAACGAGGCCATCGGTATCTAATCACGCATTCATCTAAAGGTTGATCGGGCGAGAGAGCGACCTAATAAGTTCCCTCATCCACGCACGGCACGTCTTGCTAATTAAAGTCTGCGGCAACGCGAGTAGACAAGCCTCCGTTCGCGTCGCGGACGTTAATAGTGAAGGACAAATAGACTTCACTTCCGCGCTAGCCACGGATCAGGAAACTAGCCTTGATTTCCGTCACACCGACACCTCCCCCGGAAGGGGCCGAGTAGCCCGGTCGGAGCCTATTTGCCAGAACGCCTAATATCGGCTGTGCAGAAAGCGGGCCTTGTTTTCCCTATCCCCGTTCTACCCGGGCTTCAACCATGACGAGTTCCTGATCTTCCGTACCCGACTTGCTCTGCCATTCGCTGTCCCAGAACCGAACCTCCTCGCCTCGCTAATCGTGGGGGGGCATCGCTTCCTCGAGCCTTGGTCGGCGACGGAGGAATCTCAATAGTCTTCGACCCTCAGAATGCGACTTGCTCGGTCGGTTCCGCCGGCGCACTGTTTGAGCCCGGTCTGCTCGGGCACCTCACCTCGCAAAAATCTGATAAGAGGTTTGGTTGAGTGCCCAGTCGTCCGGAAGAAGCTCGATGAGAGGAACCAGAAAGTCCGAGAGGAGCATCCCTGCATCGTCGGCCTCAGCGTGTACTTCCATCAAGTCCTTGGCCTCTGGGTGCTCTTGCTCCCCTCGCATAGCGAGAACTAGCAAGGTCTCCGTAGAGTCCGAGAGGCCAGGAGGCAACGTGGCAATCAGACGCATGCCTCTTGTCTTTTCGGAAGGGCTTGGAAAGACAAGGGAGCTATGCGCCTCGACGAAAGTGTTCGGGCGGCTCTTGTTCGGAAGGAGGAGATCTGCTCCGCCAGGGTAGAGGGCCAATACGTAGATATGGGCGTCGCGCGTGCAGCTAAGCGTAATCGTGACTCCTTCTCCTTCGAACCTCCGTGCAGAGTCGATTTCGACTTCCACTTCGAAACCGGGGTCGGTTACTGACGTACGGTCCAGTAGGCGGGCCTGTAGGTGAAGCGACTGGCGGTAGGCCCCGCCTTCCAAGAATTCCCGATGTGAGCGAAGGATCTTCTCTTCCACCACCCACGCGGTCGCGCTGGTGGTGATGAGTTCCTGGATCAATGTGTTCGAATTGGAGTTTCTGACCTGGTCGAACGAAAGGAAATTCGAGCGTACGTGTACGCCGGAAACGAATTCGACAGCTGCACGGCGCGCCTCGTCTTTTACTCGCTCCAATGCTGCGACTGGTAACTCTTCAGCGGAGGCGATGATGGATGTCCTAACCTCGACCCACCCCGGGTCGGGGAGGTGCCTAACTGCCGGCAGGCCGCTGTCCGATAAGGGGGGTGGCCGCCCAGGAAGGGGCCGAGTACCTCCATCGGAGCCGAGTTGTCAGAACGCCTAGTATCGGCGGTGCGGAAAACGCTGCTTGAAATTCCTATTCCCCGGCATACTAAGATCAGGCCTACGCGAGATCGCCAAGTAACCGGCCGCCTCCCAATGACACTTCACAACCCGGCTGACTTTCACCCCATTGCCCACCCAGCAAACTACCTCTGGAGACCCCATGAAGATCGGCGTCCTGCTCAGCAACTTCGGCGGATTTCCCGAGACGGGCCGCGGCGCGAACGCGTGCATCGATCTCGCCCGTCACGCCGAACGCCTCGGCTTCGACTCGGTCTGGGTCACCGACCACATCGTCCTGCCCCTTGAGCGCGAGACCCCTTATCCACATAACGAATCCGGCGTCTTCCCCTACACCTGGGAACAGGAGATCTTCGAACCCATTACCTTGATGGCCGCGCTCGCGGTCGCGACCGAGCGCGTCGAAATCGGTGTGTCCGTACTCGTCATCCCCTACCGCCACCCCCTGCTGACGGCCAAGATGCTCGCCACCGCCGACCAGCTCTCGGGCGGCCGGATCGTATTAGGTGCAGGCGTCGGATGGCTCCGAGACGAGTTCGACGCACTCGGGCTAGACGGCGAACATTTCGAAAAGCGCGGCAGCGTGACCGTCGACTACTTGCGCGCGATCAAAGAGGCCTGGACCGCGGAGGCCGGTGCGAGCTACGCGGGACGCTTCACGACCTTCCGCGACATCGGCGCTCGTCCCCGACCGACCCGCCAGCCACATCCTCCGATCTGGATCGGCGGCCAGGGAGAGCGGGCGCTCCGCCGTAGCGTAGAGCTCGGCCAGGGTTACCTCGCGATCTCCTCGTCTCCCAGCCTGCTCGAGTCTGATACCCAACGACTGCGAGTGTTATGCGAAGAGCGAGGTCGCAACTTTGCCGACCTCGCGATCGGTCATATCGACGGACTGATTCTCGCCCCGGACGACACCCAAGTGGAGGGAGCGATGCTCGTCGGCGGGCAACAAAAGATCCTCGATGGCCTCGGCGCCTACGCCCAGGCGGGGCTCACCCATCTCGTCACCGGCATAAGCCGCGCTGGCGATCATAGTTTCGAGGGGGTCGTCGATGCACTTGAAGAGGTCGCCGCCGAAATCATGCCAGCAGTTCGGGCGCTCTGACGCGTGAATGCGGCTCGCGCGAGGCGGTCGGACGCTGGTTCTGGGGCGAGACGCGACGCCTAGAGAGGCCGATTCGCCTCCAGAGCCAACTCGGAGATCAACAGAGCGAATTCGCCGAGCCGCGCCTACGTCTGGTGACGTTGAGCGAAGAGCAGCGTGAGCTCGCCGACCTGCCCGCCGCCGCGAAGGCGCTCCGCGAAGCGAGCCAGGACTGCGCCGACGACGAGGGCAAGACGGTCGCCGATTTGCTGGAAAGCGATCTGCCGGCTTGAATACACAGCATGACCGCGAGGGCCTTCGCGAGCATCAGAGGCTGAAACCCCGGCGAGGCTGTAAGCTCGAGGCTCGGAGATTCATCCGGGGGGCGAGGTAGAAGGTTTGATGCGCGACGAGGCTGAGGCCAGGATCGAATAATTGATCGACGCCGGGGCTAGCGATGGTTCGCCGGATGCTTCAGCGGATGACCCGGATGGTGGGGCGCTCTTTCGCAGCTTCACCCATGCCTTCCTCGCGGGCGCCGGCGACCGGGCTTTTCGAACCCACGCCGATCACGGGCTGTGGACACTCTCCCGAACGGCTTTCGAATTCGGCCGCACGCGCCGCCCCGGCGAACAATCGATCCGCCTGAGTTCACCGTCGGAACTCCCCGGTCGCAGTGTCCTCGAGATCCCAGGAAGGGGCCGAGTACCTCCATCGGAGCCTAGTTGTCAGAACGCCTAATATCGGTGGTGCGGAAAGCGGGGCTTGTTTTTCCTATTCCCCCGTTTTGCGCGGTACTCGGAGGCGAAGGAAGCAGCCATGCTCCGCCCCGAGACTCGTTTTAGGCCGGCGCGGGGAGCGCGCTCCGTAGCGACCAGGTGATCGAAGTCAGTCCCGGAGAGAGGGTCGAAGAATCGATGCTGACGTCATTGTTGGCCGTGAGCGAGTGTGTGGTGGCCTCTCGTAAATGTCGGCGAGCAAGCTCCTGCACGAGATCGCTCTCGCCTCGGTCGACCGCATCAATGATCTCAGTGTGCGCATCCACGTGGGCACACCGAATTTTGTGCGTCACGGCAGAAGTCGACGCGCGCGCCTGAGACATCCAGAGGTCCTCGAGTGCGCATGCGAGCAATTCCATAGTCTGGGAGCCGCTGGATGAAATGAATCCGCGGTGAAGCTGGTGTGCCAGGGCGCGGTATTCGTCCGGGTCGTCGATGGCCGCCGCTGATCGCTCATTTAGGGATCGAAGGACGGAGACGACTGCCTGCTTTCGATCGGGCCGCCGCGCGGCCATCGCGAGGCACGCGGGCTCGATCTCCTGCAGAGCGACGGCGACATCGGGCAGCCCCACTCGGTTGGCTTCAAGAACGGTCGCGATTGCATACGCGGCGGTAGCAGGGGAGGGAGCCGTGATGATGGAGCCGCCCAACTTGCCACGCAATACTCGGATCAGCCCCTCGGCTTCGAGAATCCGGAGCGCTTCCCGAAGCGTCGGGCGACTCACGCCAAATTGGGCGAGCAGGTCCTTCTGGGTCGGCAGGAACGAACCATCTTGGAACTCTCCACTGAGGATTCGCCCCCGGAGATGGCTCGCGACAAGGTCGGCCAAGCTCGGGCCGGAGCTTCTCGGTCGATGCGGAGCGGATTCGGGCATTTGTATTGCGACCTCATTCTAATGTGTTAAAAGATTTAGCACATTATTGAATATTTCTGTCTCCCGAAAGGAATCTTGGTTTTGTCGAACTCAGCTGGCTTGTCTTCTCAAGCGATTCGCGCCCAGCTCTCCCATCCGGTAGTCGATGCGGATGGGCATTTCCTGGAAGTCGAGCCCGCGTTCGAGGAGTGGTTCTACGAGTTCGCCAAAGAATTAGGGGGCCGAGAAGCCGCGACCGAGTTGGCCCGGCGCGACGGCCTGCTCTACGACCAACGCGTCCAGGGCCGATTCGAAAACATGGATTCGAGGCAGCGCCAACAAGGGGGAGTGAATCGTCCGCCCTTCTGGTCGCTTCCGGCGGATACACGCGACCGTGCAACTGGGTACCTGCCGCGACTCATGTACGAACGACTCGACGAGTTCGGCCTCGACTTTTGTGTGCTCTTCCCTTCTCGGGCGCTGCCCATGGTTTCGATCCCTGAAGCCGAACTTCGCCAGCTCGCAATTCGAGCGCTCAATGCATACAACGCGGAGCTCTACGCGGAGTTCAGCGATCGCCTAAGGCCTGTTGCCGTGCTGCCCACGCACACGCCGGAGGAGGCGATCTCTGAGCTCGAGTATGTATCGGGCGAGCTCAACATGAAGACCGTGCTGATCAATGGAATCGTTCACCGCCCTCTTGAGTCGGGCGGCACTCGGATCGATACGCTCGGCCTCGATAGCGAATACGATTACGACCCACTCTGGGCGAAGTTGGTGGAGCTCCGTGTCTCGCCGACTTTTCACGCGAGTGGCCAGGGCTGGGGGAGTCGTCGTTCGCCGAGTAGCTATGTCTACAATCACATCGGCTCTTTCGGGGCCTCCGCCGAAGCGATCTGCAAGTCTCTCTTTCTCGATGGGGTCACGAAGCGGCATCCGGAAATTTGTTTTGCGTTTCTCGAGGGCGGAGTCGGATACGCCTGCAACCTCTTCGCAGACATCGTCTCCCACTGGGAAAAGCGAAACGGCGAAGCCATCCGTACCCTCGACCCCGACCTGATCGACGTGGCAGAAATGCGCCGCTATTTCAATGAGTACGGTGATGATCGGTTACGGCGCGCCACCGAAAAAATGTCGAAGCGCCTAGAGCAGGGCGAGGTCCGTCCGCAGCAACTCGATGAGTTTGCGGCACTCGGTGCCAAGTCGGTCGAAGATCTGCGTGATCTGTTCGTTCCGCGTTTCTACTTTGGATGCGAGGCTGACGATCCGATGGTCGCCTGGGCGTTCGCTTCGAATCTCAATCCGGGTGGTGCTGAACTCCGGCCCATGTTCAGCTCGGATATTGGGCATTGGGATGTGACGCACATGAACGGTGTACTCGCCGAGGCATTTGAGTTGATCGAAGATGGACATCTGGATGCTGAACAGTTCCGCGCTTTCACCTTCGAGAATGCGGTTCGGTTCTATGCCTGCCTCGATCCCTCGTTCTTCGAGGGGACGGCCGTAGAAGCCGAAGCGGCCGCGGTTCTTGCGAATCCGGCCCCGGGCGACATTGCCCCCTCTCGCGTCAATGGAGAACAATAATGATGAAGACTCTGTTGCGAGGCGGAACTCTTGTCGATGGAAGTGGTCGTCCGGGAAGCATCGGCGATTTACTCATCGAGGGCGGAGTGATCTCGCAGCTGGGTGAGGTCTATGAGACTGAGCATGCAGACCTAACGGTGGTGGATTGTACGGGCCTCGTCGTCGCTCCAGGCTTTATCGACGTACATACGCATTATGACGCACAGGTGTTCTGGGATCCCGATTTCACGCCCTCGTCATGGCACGGTGTCACGACGGTCGTGTTAGGGAACTGCGGTTTCGGAATAGCGCCGACGCGTCCAGGCGATCGCGTCACCATTGCGCGAACCCTCGAGAACGTCGAAGGCATGTCCTTCGAGGCACTTGAAGCAGGTATCCGTTGGGACTTCGAGACGTTTCCGGAATATCTGGACGCGATCGAGAAGCTCCCCCTTCGCATCAATGCCGCCGTGTATATCGGGCACACGCCCGTCCGGCAGTTCGTGATGGGCGACGCGGCCACAGAGCGGGCGGCCACGGAGAAAGAAGTTGCGGCGATGCAGGAGATCGTCGGCGAGGCGATCGACGCCGGCGCGATCGGCTTCTCCACGTCGCACGCCGCCTCCCACGTGGGCGCTTTCGGGCGACCAGTTCCGAGCCGATTGGCCGAACTCTCGGAAATCTGGGCTTTGGCGGGCGAACTCGGTCGAAGAGGGGTTGGCGTCGTCGAGGCCACCTGGGGACCCGATCTCTTCGTGGAAGAATTTGCACAGCTCTCGAAGGACATCGATCGGCCGGTCTCATGGGCAGCGATCATGACCTCTCGTCGCAATCCGGAATACGCTCCGCGCGTAGTGCGGTCGACCGAGGCCGCGGGGGGGCTCGTTCGGCCCCAGATTGCCGTGCGAGCAATCGTGGTTCAGATCATGCTCACGGAGCCAGGCCCATTTGGAAACGTACCGAGCTTCGTCGAAGTTTTGTCGCTTCCCTCTGGCGAGCGTGCGGAGCGCTACCGCGATCGCGAATGGCGCGCGAGAGCGGAAGCGGAGATCTCCGGGGCTTGGGGCGATATCGTCGACTACGCCCGGGTTTCGGAGAGCAAGCTACACAGCGCGCTCGTAGGTGGGCCTGTGCTCGGCGAAATGGCACGGACGCGCGGCTGCAGTGCATTCGAGCTGATGCTCGACCTTTCACTTGAGGAGGATCTCGGCACCCGGTTTCATGTTCCCATGACGAACGACAACGAGTCTCAGATCGCCGAGATGTTGAACAATGACCATTTGCTGCTTGGGCTCTCCGACGCGGGGGCTCACACGAGCCAGCTGTGTGATGCCGATTTCGCAACATACCTGTTGCAGTATTGGTGGCGCGAGAAGCGCACGATTTCCCTCGAGAAGGCCATCTGGCGCCTAACAAGGCAGCCGGCGGATTTCCTGGGATTGGCCAATCGCGGCCGATTGGAGACCGGTGCTGTCGCAGACGTCGTTGTCTTCGATCCTGCGACGGTGGGGACAACTGCTCTTGAGCGGTGGCATGACCTTCCCGCCGGCGCCGATCGCTTGGTCGCGAAGAGCACGGGGGTTTTGCACGTCTGGGTGAGCGGCGAATCGACACGGCGGGACGGGCAGGATCTTCCGTCTGCGGGTGCAGGCAAAGTGATTCGTTCCGAACCGGCCGCGACTCGTCGTGTTATTTAGGATCACGAAGGAGAGAGCAGAGTGACTGAGAAGGCGGCTGGAGACCTATCCGGGGAAGTGGTTTTGATCAGCGGTGGGGCCGGCGGCATGGGTAGGGCTCACGCCGAAGTTCTGCTCTCCGAAGGGGCGCGGGTGGCACTGGGCGATATCCGCCACGAAGATGCCGAGAAGATCGCCAAGAAGCTGGGCGCGGATTGCATGAGTGTCGAACTCGATGTGACGAACGAGGCAAGTTGGAGAGATGCCGTCTCTCAGGTTTGCAGGCAATTTGGCGGGCTTGATGCACTCGTAAACAACGCCGGAATCGTCAAGGTAGGAAGCGTCGAGGAGATGTCGCTAGGCGATTTTGAGGACGTCGTGAGGGTGAATCTCACGGGCAGCTTCCTCGGCATAAAATGTGTCGTGCCGGCACTCCGAGAGCGCGGCGGTGGTTCGATCGTCAATATCTCATCGATCGCGGGACTTCAGGGCGTGGCAGGGGTGGCCGCGTATAGCTCAACAAAATTCGCGATCAGAGGGCTGACTAAATCTTCGGCGCTCGAACTCGGTCAATACGGAATTCGGGTCAACTCTGTGCACCCCGGTGGGATCGATACGGCAATGACCAGCAGCGACAATTTCGAGCGCGTCGACAAGGATGCGATCTACGGTGCGAATCCGATCCCGCGAATCGGCCGACCGGAAGAAGTCTCACGCCTGGTTGTCTTTCTGTTGAGTGAGAAGAGTTCCTTCTCTACGGGCTCCGAGTTTGTTCTAGATGGCGGATCGACGGCGGGCGCGTCGCATAAGGGGATCGGGACCTGACTCGGGGGCTGGCGGGTCATGTGGCTGCAAGCGATTAAACGCTGATTTCTCTAGCGTTTCGATGTCCACTCACTCCGAAAAAGGGATACGTATGGATGATCTTCCTTTCATCGACACGCTTAGTGTCGAATACGACGCCGATATTCACGGTGCTCATCGCGAAGCGCGCGAACAGTCATGGTGCGCGCAGACGCCCGCAGGATTGATTTTTCTCGATCACGAAGACGTGCTCTGGCTTCTCAGAGACCCGCGCTGGCGAGAGCTGGGCGCGGATGCGCTGCCCTTGATCGGCATCACGGACGGCCCGCTCTGGGATTGGTTTCACGAGATTGTGTCGGCGAAGGAAGGTGAGGGTCACGCCCGGCTGCGACGGCTCGTCTCGCGGGCTTTCACGCCTAAACGTGTCGAAGCCCTCAGGCCGCTCATGCGGTCGACTGCGCATGATCTGATCGATCGATTCGAAAATGACGGAGCCTGTGAGTTTGTGGCTGCCTTTGCGGCGCCCTATCCGGTTCGGGTGATCAGTGCTTTGCTCGGGGTCCCAGCGGAAGACTTCGAACGGTTTCATGCATGGAGCAGAGACCTTTCGCTTGCCTTTGGATCACGGATCGGGGAAGAACGATCTCGCATCGAAGCCGCATTGCTGAATTTGAATGACTACGTCGACGGGCTGTTAGCTGCCCGAGCCAACGAGCCGGCGGACGATCTGATTTCTGCACTGTTGGTGGCCGAGGAGCGGGGGGACCGACTCTCCCGAGAAGAGCTCCGCGCCATGGTGACGGTTCTGATCTTTGGAGCCCAGGACACGACGCAGTGCCAGTTGGCGTGCGCGGCCGCCACGTTCATCGACCACCCTGATCAATGGAATCGACTCGGGGAAGATCCGGATGCGGCCGTCGCTGCGGCCGAGGAGGTACTTCGTTTCGAGCCCGCCGGGTCGGGCTCGCCCCGCATTGCCACGGTCGATCTCGAATACAAGGGACGATTCATTCCGGCGGGAACGATCGCGATTCCTTGCGGGCCTGCCGCAAATCGAGATCCGAAGATCTATCCCGACCCTGACCGCTTCGACATGAATCGAAAGCACGATGAGCCCATGTTGACGTTCGGGGGAGGTACCCATTATTGCCTGGGGGCATCGCTTGCGCGAATCGAGATACAGGAGGCGCTCGTGATTCTTTCGAAGCGGCTCCCGCATCTTGCGGCGGATGGACAAGCGCAGTGGCGTCGAGGCTCGCAAATTCGCGGGCCAGAATCATTGGGTATTCGATTTGGTAGCTGATACGACTCATTCGTCCGGTCAATCGGACAAGAGGAAGATACGTTGAGCAAAGAAACCTTCGATCAAATTTTCAAGAAGTACACCGCGGCGATTACCGCGACTGATGTCGACGTGATCGTTGGCATGTACGCGCCGGAGGCGAGTATTCAGATTCCGGTCGGGGGACCGGTTCTTCAGGGAATCGACGAGATCCGGTCGTTCTACTTTGAGAACGAGTTGGCGGAGAGCATCGAAGTCGCGGGGCCGTCTTGCGTGGCAGGGCGTGAGGGAGCGGTGCCCTTACTCGCACGTGTGAGGCAGGACGGAAAGCTGCTCGAACTCGACGTGATTGATCTCGCAGAAATGGATGAACAGGGGCGTGTCGTGAGTATGCGCGCCTTTTTCGATCTCGAAGGTGCTCGTGTTCTCGAAGAGGGGTAGGGCAATCGATGCGTGACCTCTTGCTCCGCCATGCGAAGTCATGCCTAGAGCGTGCTGAAGCCCTCGATGAAACGACCGGCAGTCGCACCGCCATCGACGGGGAGATCAATTCCTGTCACGTGTTCGCTGGCATCCGAGGCGAGGTAGAGCACTGCCTTGGCGATGGATTCCGCGGGGACCGCGCCGGGAATGCCTCGGTTGTTTGTATAGGCCTCGGTCTGATCCAGGAAGGAGACCATCTTCTCGATCCACGGGCCATACATCTCATGATTGCCTCCGGCCGGACAAACCGAGTTGATGCGAATTCCGTCGCGACCGAGTTCGATCGCCGCGGATTTGGTGAATCCTCGCAGTCCCCATTTCGAAGCGGAATAGGCCGTGATTCCGTTCATTCCGAGCAATCCGTCGATCGAGGCGACCTGCACGATCGATCCGCTCTGCTGGGCTTTCATGGTTTCGAGCACGGCCCGAGTTCCGAGGTAGGGGCCGACCGAGTTGACCTCCATGACGCGACGAAAAATTTCGGGGGGCGTGTTTTCGATCGTTCCCATATGGAGGATCGCAGCGTTATTCACCAGGATGTCGATGCGACCAAATTCGCGCTTCGTTCTTTCGACGACGCGCGACCAATCGCTTTCGCGCGTGACATCGAGCGGGAGGAAGATGGCGCTGTCGCCGATTTCTGCTGCGGTGGCTTCGCCGCTTTCGATGAGTATGTCGCTCAGGACGACGCGCGCGCCTGCCTTGGCAAGTGTTTGGGCGATGGTCGCTCCGACGCCCCGCGATGCGCCCGTGATAATGGCGACTCTGTTCTCGAGATCCTGCATGTCTAATCCGCCTTTGGTCGATTTATAAAAGGCCTAGCACCCAAGTACGACGTAGATGCTAACAGCATAATGCTGAGACGCTTTTCGCTCATAGATGGCCGGCTTTTTGCGACCTGATGCGTAGGCGCGAGCCGTCCTTTGTTTCGTGAGCGAGGAGTCATGGCGGACAAGGCTTCCGTCGGACTCGAGCCGCGCCGATTTGGCGCCTAGGGAGAGAAGAAGATGCTGGACCCGGCGAAGGACGCGCTTGCGCACTGTGAGATTACGAATCTGCTCTCGCTCTACTACCAGGCCCTCGACCGTGGGCAGCTCGATGTACTCGAGCGGGAGGTGATGGCCGAGGATGCCACGTGGGAACTCATCCAACTGGCTTCGAGCGGCCGAGTCGAGGACAAGGTATCCGGCAGAGCGAACGTGTTGGCCTGGTTCAGGAAGATGCTGTCTGGTGGCGTGACGATGAGCGAGGGGACAGTTCGTCATTTCATTGGGACCCATGTGATTCGGATCGACGGAGATTCTGCGAGCTCGACGAGTCATCTTCATGCGATTGATACCCGCACGATGGTTACGCTGGCCAATGGTTTTGTCGAAGCTGAACACCAGCGCGGTGACCAGGGCTGGCGAATCCGATCCTACCGGGTCGAGGAATCCATCACCGAATCAGATATGCAGGCACTTCGCGAGACCTTCGGATCGTAGGCGAGACCGAGGGACGAGGGGGGGCCGGGACTTCACTTGCGGCGAGGGGATCGAGCATCGACGCCCGAGTCTCCGCCGGGGGAAATCAGGTCCGGATTCTGAGAATGACAGGAGATAGTCTTTGCCCGATAACGACTCGTTCTCGGTAGGGAGATCCATCATAAACTCGGAAATGACACGGCGGCGATTCTTAGAAATGACGGCAGGGGGCGCGCTCGCGCTCGCTGCACCGGTTGCCTCCGCCAGGCCGGGGCTCGGTTTCGAATAATATCGGGGCCATGACGCAGTGGGCCTGGCGGCGCTCGTGCGCAAGGGCGACGCCAGCCCGTCGGAATTGCTCGAACTAGCGATCGCGCGAGCGGAGGCAGTCAATCCAAAGCTGAACGCCATCGTGGTCGAACATTTTGAGTTGGCTCGTGAGGCGGCTCGGCAGGGACTTCCACAAGGGCCACTGCGGGGCCTGCCTTATCTGCTGAAGGATCTCGGTACTTCCATGCGAGGGACGATCACCACCGAAGGTTCGCGGTTCTTCCGAGACCAACGGCATGACGAGGACGACACCCTTGTCGAGCGCTACCGAGCGGCGGGGCTCTCGCTCTTCGGCAAAACCCATAGTCCCGAATTCGGCAGCACGTCGAGCAGCGAATCCGTCCTCCACGGACAGACCCATAACCCCTGGGACCTTTCGCGAAGTGCGGGAGGCTCCTCGGGTGGATCCGCCGCGGCGGTTGCGGCCGGAATTGTTCCGGCTGCGCATGCGACGGATGGCGGCGGCTCGATCCGGATTCCGGCTTCCGCCTGCGGACTTTTTCGATTGAAGCCTTCTCGTGGTCGAGTGCCGATGGGGCCCAAGGTCTACGAAGGTTGGGGTGGGCTCTCCGCCGGCCACTGTGTCAGCCGAAGCGTGCGCGACAGCGCGGCTCTGCTCGACGGCGACCCAGGGCGCAGCCGTCGGCGACGCCTACGCCGCTCCCCCGCGCGAGCGGCCTGATTCTGCTTCACGGATTTCCCGAGAGTTCAATCACGTGGACGCCCTTGCTCGAGCGTGCTGCAGAGACCGGTTTTCGAATCGCATCGCCAAATCCTCAGTGGGCTCTCTCGAAGCCG
>Ga0115003_10002128_pt1 | contig 16688 bp, 16 predicted proteins | sample ArcticOcean_MG_C_7_FD_88736 | JGI IMG/M metagenome (GOLD analysis project Ga0115003, IMG submission 88736) | Marine microbial communities from western Arctic Ocean - ArcticOcean_MG_CB11_88 | ecosystem: Environmental > Aquatic > Marine > Oceanic | place: Arctic Ocean: Canada Basin | collected... | reverse complement strand
CGGCTTGGGGAATACCATAGCCTAATTGCCCAGACGCAGACCATATGCGCGGAGGCGTCAAGTAAGATTGACCATAAAATTTAGATTCTAATTTCCCAATAGTGCTCATAATTCAAGGTCCAATAAGAGACCGTGCTGCTGGGCTCCATAGACATCCCGGTCGCCGGGTGTTCTGGCAATGACGATACGGTCCATAACAGTGTTTAGGGCATATGCGGGTAGATAAGGAATGATCTGCAACTGTTCAGCTCGAAGGCCATGCAGCTTAGCAATATGGGTATTTGTCAGGTTTTTTTATCGCAAGCCGATTTGAATGCTGCATTTTCATCAAACAAGATATCGATGGTCAAGTGTGTTGGACGGGCATTTTTACTGCAAATAATGCGAGCACTATCAACCAGCTTCATGGACGGCCGCCTGATGGATCAAATCGCTAAGGGGTGTGATGGATGGCGATGTATCTATGGCCATAACGGCATCATAAATATGACTTGAGTGCTCTGCTGACCACGCGCAGGCCGTTAAACTGTTATATTTTTCGATTATTTCATCAACACTATACGGGTCGCGCCAGTCTCCTCGGTTTGTTTCAGTCTTAGCTTCTAAAACCCGGCCACTCTTCAATGTAATTGTGACGGAAGCTGGACGTAAATCAGGCAACTTTTTTGACATTTCAGGATTATCGCTGACGGTTATTTTATCAGCTAAAGATTGAATAGATGGGTTGCGGATCGCGTCCCAAGTGAAGCTGTTAACACCGCTTGATTTGTTGATCAAAGTTGTTGCGATAGCAAACGGTAGACTGAATTTTCCTGCTAAGGTGTTTTGTGGGTTTTGATCATCAAGCTCTGCAGCCAAAAAATAAGTGTCGACATGAATGGATGCAATCTCATCAATAACCAATATGCTCTGATGAGATTGAACAATTTCATTTAGCGCATCTAATGCGGCGTGGTTAAACCTGCAACACGAATGCATTTTGAAATAATTGCGGGTGATTTCCCAATGGGTCCCTAAATTTTCCGTCATTGCATCTGAATTAAATTCATCAGATACCACTTTGCCGAAAACGTTACCAATGCCATCGTGTTCACCGGTAAAGCCAGACAAAACCAAATCACACGCCAGAACCCCCATTTGGTTGCTAACGCCGGTGAAGAGGTTTCGTACTGTTCCGCCTTCCAGCATAGTTCGCCGGCTTGTTGCTAAACTCATGTTTGAGCTGACATTGAGCAGTGTTTTCATTTGTTCCGTATTAAACCCGGCCAAACGTGCAACTCCAACTGCGGCACATATCGTCCCCCACGTTCCATGTGGATGCATCGACATGCGTAGGTTTGTAGCTATTCCAACGCGGGCGCCGACTTCATACCCAATGGCAATCGCCGTAATTAAATCTTTACCACTGGTCCCGTGGGTTTGGGAATAAGCGAAGGCTGCGGGAAAGGTGTGCATGCCCGGATGGCCTTTGCAAAACTGATTACCTTCATCCATTTCTAAAAAGGTTCCAGCGGTACCATTTAAAAGCGCTGCTTTTGCGGGGTCCGTTTTCAAAGGAGTGCCAATAACCAAAACTGTTCCAACCCCAGACTGGGAGGTTAAGCGGGTTGAAAGCTCTTTCATTTCCGGTTCAACCGACCCACCCACAATTGCAGCTATACAATCAGCGATAACGTATTTTGTGCGTTCAATGACGGGCGCAGGCAAATCTTCAAATTTCGTTGTTGCCGCAAATTCAGCAACTTGATCCAGATAAAAGGTCATATAAAACTCCAACTTATTAGAATTACGAATTAATGCTTTCCCGATAATGAGCCACTATTTAGCCCGGTGTTGTTTGCCAAACATCTTTAAACGCCGTGATGTCTGATAATGCTTGTTCCAAATATTTAATCCGTTGCTGCTGGCTGATGACCCACTGGTGCAGTGTTACGTGGTTTTATAATTAATTTTATGTCCTCTATTGAACTTCAGGCAAATGATATGCCACTATACCAACTGAGATCAATTAAATTTATATGGACTAAGAATAATAGAACTGGGATAACGTGATGGGTATCATTGAAGCATCAAATAAAACATTCGATATCAATGTACCAGTTCTTGTTATTGGCGCTGGCGCTTGCGGTTGTTGTGCGGCCTTAGCTGCCCATGATGTCGGTGCCGAAGTTATGATTTTGGAGCGCGATGCAAAGCCCAGCGGTAGCACTTCGTTGTCAGGAGGTCACGTCCCTGGTGCCGCTTCTCACTTGCAAATCAAGGCTGGAGTTAATGATCGGCCGGACATTCTTGCAAATGATTTGATAAAAAAAGCCAAAAATCAAAACGATCCAGAAATGGCCCGCCATATTGCAGGAGAATCTGGAACGACGATCAATTGGTTATCCGAACAACACAATATCCCATTTTCTGTTCAAAATATATTCCTTTACCCTGGGCATTCTGAACAACATATGCATGTGACGCCTGAGTTAAGTGGAGGCGAGCTGTTAACCTGCCTTCATAATGCCGTTACCGCCAAAGACATTGACGTTGTGGTTTCTGCCCATGTTACAGACCTCTTTGCAGATGCCGATGGTCGCGTTGTTGGTGTACAGATAAAACGGCCTGATCAAACTTTGGAGACCGTTGGATGCCAGGCTTTGATTTTGGCCTGTAATGGGTATGGCGGTAGCCCTGAAATGCTAGAGCGATATATGCCCGAAGTAGCCAAAATCCATTATCATGGGCATGTTGGGAACCAAGGTGACGCTGTGAATTGGGGGCTCGAGCTGGGGGCTAGCGTCTCAGACATGGGTAGTTATCAAGGCTTCGGCGCTGTCGTCACTCCTTTAATGATCCATTTGACGTGGGCCAGTATCACCGAAGGCGGTTTTCAAGTTAATAAAGATGGCGTTCGGTTTTCGCATGAAAACCAAGGGTACTCTGAACAAGCACGGAAGGTGTTATCTCAAGAAGATGGTATCGCTTGGACGATTATGGACCAGCGTGTGCAAGACGTCGCAATGGGGTTACAAACGCAGCGTGATGCGTTTAAACTCGGTGGAATTAAGCATGCCGAAAACATTCAAGAGTTAGCTGATATTACGGGCTGCGACTTGGATACGTTAACCACAACACTAAACGGTGTGGCCGCCATGACGCGGGGTGAAAAGGATGACCCGTTTGGGCGTTATTTTTCAACCCATCCTGCTTTGTCAGCTCCTTATTATGTGGCGAAAGTAACCGGCGCACTCTTCCACACACAAGGTGGGTTAGATGTTGATTTAAATGGTCGTGTGCTGCGCGAAGACGGTGCCCCTTTACCTAATTTGTTTGCCGGAGGTGGTGCAGCGCGCGGACTGTCGGGCCCTTCTGATTGGGGGTATTTATCTGGAAGCGGATTAATGATGGCAACAACACTTGGGCGGCTGGCTGGAAGAAAGGCAGGTGAAAGTATAGAGCGCTGATTATGAATTCTATGTCCACAGGCTTGCTTGCCTACTAGGCAGCTAATATATAGTTTTCAAATGAAGTTTCATATAGGGTACGATTAATACTGGATACAAATTATAAAAACGTAACAATTCAAAACATAAATAGGAGAGTAACATGTCTAAAATAACTACATACGTAAAGCAGGCCGCTCTTGCAACTTGCTTAGGATTTTCTAGTGTCAGCATCGCCAACGCTGAAACCGTTAAAGTTGCTGTTGATGTGGGCTATGCGCCGCATGTTATGGCAAAAGCATCTGGTGGAGTTGAAGGCTACAACGTCGACTTGATGGCTGCTTTGGGTAAAGAAATGGGCATTGAGTACGAAATTATCGATCAGGCATGGTCGGGCATTTTTGCGGGCCTGAACTCAGGAAAATTTGACGCCATTATCGTACCAACCACAATCACCAAAGAGCGCGCTGCAAAATTGTTATTCAGTGAAGGATATCAAAACGTATCTTACCAATTTTTGCTTAAGCGTGGAAATCCACAGATTGCAAAGCTAGAAGACCTTCGGGGCAAAGTGATTTCTGTCAACAAGGGCAACTATTTTGATAAGTGGGTTTCTGCACGGTCTGAGAAATATGGCTGGGAAGTTCTTCGGTTTGGCAAAAACTCAGAAGCCATCTTAGCTGTTACAACGGGCCGTGCTTATGCCAGCATAGCTGGAAGCACTGTTGCTGGTTGGACTTCTAAAAAGAACCCTAATGTGGTTGGATCAAAGCTAATTGTAAACTCAGGGCAATCTGCGGGATTTGTTTTCCGGACTAAAGATAAAGCAAATCGCAAACGGTTTGAAGTGGCTATCGAATGCCTAAAAAAATCAGGTGTTATTGCCAAAATTCATGAAAAGTGGACCGGTAATATGCCTGCCAAAGATAGCGCATCATTTAAGATTCGTGTAGGGCTAGGTGAGCCTGGATTCAACGGACATGACGCGACCCCACATGGTGGTAGCTGCTCATAAAACGGTACTTCGGATAAAACACTATATAACCGGGCTGAGGGCTTCAGTCCGGTTATTTCCGAATACCAAATTCAGGATACACACATTTGAATGAGTAATTCTCCGCTGCTTGAAGTAGTTGATCTTAGAAAATCTTTTGCAACTCTTGAGGTGCTTAAAGGTGTGGACTTTACAGTCTTACCACAAGAGCTGGTCTTTATTATTGGCCCGTCGGGATCAGGTAAAAGCACGATGCTTAGGTGTTGTAATCTTTTGGAAAAGCCAACTGCGGGAAGCGTTTTATTCAAAGGTCAGGAAATTAGTAAGCCCGACGTCGATATTGACACCATACGCCAACACATTGGCATGGTTTTCCAGTCGTTCAATCTTTACCCCCACATGACGGCGCTTCAAAATATTACATTGGCTTTAAGAAAAGTTAAAAAAGTTCCAACCTCTGAAGCCCAAGACCGTGCGATGAGCGCACTAGAGCAAGTAGGCCTTGCCGAAAAACATGATTCATATCCCAATCAGTTATCAGGCGGTCAACAACAACGTGTTGCCATCGCGCGTTCCATCGCAATGGAACCCGACGTCATGTTGTTCGATGAACCCACATCAGCGCTTGATCCAGAACTGGTTGGTGGCGTTTTAAACGTTATGCATAAATTACGAAATGACGGCATGACGATGATTGTCGTTAGCCATGAAATGCGGTTTGCTCAAGAGGCCGCAGACCGGGTTTTGTTTGTCGATGGTGGATTAATAGTTGAACAAAATACGCCAGAAGAAATTTTTAACAACCCGCAACATCAGCGGACACGTGAGTTCTTATCACGCGTCAGTGACCATTAGGGCGCCGAGTTATGGACGCGTTCGCAGAAGAATTCCTGAACTGGGAAGTTATGGTCAAGTACTTCCCAGATATTGTTGCTGGCTTATGGGTGACGATGGGCCTTGCCCTTATGGTTATTGTCACAGGGTTGATACTTGGCCTTGTATTAGCTGTCATCAGGGCTTTTCAAATTAACCCTATCAATTTGTTTATTATCGCCTTTGTTGATATCTTCCGGTCTTTGCCGCCGCTTGTGATCATCATTCTTCTTTATTTTAGCATACCAATGTTTGGCCTGAATTGGTCTGGCTTTATATGTTCATGGATTGCGCTATCACTTGTTCTAGCTTCTTTTGTCGAGGAAATTTATTGGGCCGGAATCACATCCGTTCATAAAGGTCAGTGGGAAGCCGCTCGCTCAACTGGTTTGAGCTTTTTTGAAACGTTGATCTATGTTGTGTTACCGCAAGTGATTAGAATGACGATCCCCCCGTTGACCAACAGAACTATTGTTATTGCTAAAAATACGGCCCTTGCTTCTGTTGTCGCGGTTCAGGAAATGTTGACCGTCGCACAAACTTCACTGGCCTATGCCGCCAATTCCTCACCCCTTACTTTGGCAGCGCTTGGTTATCTTTTGATGTTCTTGCCCTTGGTTATACTGAGCCGCTACATCGAATCCCGTTTTGCGTGGAAGCGTTAGGAGAGAACAGATGGATTTAGAACTCTTACGCTTTAACTTTTTCAATATTGATTCAGTCATCAATGTGTATCCTTTGATATTAAAGGGGCTTTGGATGACCATTAAACTTTGCCTTTTGGTGGGTCCAATTGGCTTTATTTCTGGTATGACCTTAGCTGGAGTTTATAGCCTTCATATTCGGAGCTTAAATTGGTTCTTGATGGTTTATGTCGACTTTTTCCGCTCAGTCCCTCCTCTTGTTTTGCTGATTTATGTGTATTATGGATTGCCATTCTTCGGTATAGAAATACCTGCATTCTTAGCCGTTCTTATTTCGTTTACGCTCAACAGTTCTTCTTATTATGGGGAAGTGGTGCGGGCCGGGATCGAGAGCATTCCGGCGGGTCAAATGGAAGCCGCGCGCTCAAGCGGATTAAGCCGTACCCAAGCTATGATTTACGTAATCTTGCCTCAAGCTCTAAGGAACGTTGCACCGGATTTGATTTCAAACACGGTTGAGCTGATCAAAGCGACTTCTATCGCCAGCGTTGTCGCCCTGCCAGAGCTTTTACGGATGGCACGAGTTGGTCAAGACCTGGAATATAATGCAACGCCGTTAGTGGCTGCCGCATTAATTTATTTAATTATGTTATGGCCTGTCGTTCGGCTGCTTAGCCGTTTGGAACGACGCATGATGTCTTCACATTGAGGTTTTTTCATGCATAAAGTTCTTGTAATCGTTCCGTTCCCCATGAGCGAAGAAAACCGTGACCAGCGCCGTGATCAATTGAAAGGAGTGCAATTAGGGCCCGATATTTCTTTCGAATTTGAATCCGTTCGCGTTGCACCCAGAAATTACGTTAGTCAATATGACATGGTTTTGGCAGATGTAGGTATTATGGAGGCGGGGTTAAATGCTCAGGAAAGAGGCTTTAGTGCCGTTTGTATAGATACCATGAGCGATTCAGGTGTTGCTGCTTTACGTTCTGTTCTTGATATCCCAGTTATCGGCCCCTGCCGTGCATCTGTGTTGACCGCTTTAATGTTTGGCGACCGGTTCTCGATTATAGCCATGTGGGGGCATTGGAACCACTTGTACGCCAAAACGTTGAAGGACTTAAGGCTTTCAGACCATTGTGCTTCCGTCCGATCAATAGACATGCAGCCCGATAACCAAGGGCTTTTGGGCGGTAAGGAAGAAGATGTGTTTCCACTTCTCCTTAGCGCAGCCAAGCAATGCATTGAAGAAGATGGAGCTCAAGTTATTTTGCTCGGGTCAACAACTATGCATCAAGCTCACTTTTATTTATCTGAACATCTGAACGTTCCTGTTATTAATCCTGGGCCGCTTACATACAAGCTGGCTGAAGCCGCATTGGGGTTAGGGCTCACACATAGTCGACAAGCGTACCCATCACCGCCAGCCCCAAAAAACGATGTTGTACAAGCGATGCTAGATACAGCTAGCAAGTTTGATCACTAGCATTTATTCATTTTTTAAGGTGTTCTGGCCGGTCATATAAACCGCGACACGATTGAATTTGTCGCCGTCTACTTCAAAAAAGTTACAATTTGATTTGTGAACTTTTTGCCCATCCAGAAGGATGTTGTCAATCTCAAACCGAACCGCAATTCGATCCTCATCAGGGCATGGAACATAAACAAATTTATGGTGTTTTAGGGTATCATGATTGTCCCAAAGGCGCTTAAACATGCTCTCGATCTGATTATGCCCCTGAAGTTCAACGCTGTGTGTTTCAACCGAAAAAATACAATCTGGTGTTAATGCCTCTTTGATTATGGAGATATCTCTTCCGTCTACTCCGGCAAAATATTTATTTACTAAATCTATCATCTGTTGGCGCGTCATTTGTCTTTCCTCATGTTTTATCAGGCTCCTTATTGGGAGCGCATTTCTGCCATATCATTCCATACCCGCTGGGATTTCAGTTTGCCATCTACAATTTCAAAACGGTCAACAAACCGAATGCCTTCGAATAATCGGCCATCGTTGCCTTGCCCTGATAGGGTGCCAAAACAATAGACGACGGATTTGTCTTCATTGGACATGTTATCAAATTTTTCAAACGTTTTACCTATCGATTTGTACCTAGACTTGGACCAATCTATCAACTGCTCCAATTCATGGAAGACTGCACCTCCGGGAAACGTCATTTCGAAATCATGAGCGAGCATTTCCTTTGCCTTTACAATATCTCGAGCTTCCATCGCATTTAAAAATTGGCGAACAATATCGATGGGAAAGATAGGCATATTTATATGAACTCCAACAGATAAATATTTGATGTTAAAAATAAGTGTAAATGGTATACATAGGATATAGTTTTACTTCTTTTCATCAAGTGCCAAGTTTTGGCTGAAAGAATTACGCAAGTGTCCGTCATATCTTCAGGCCATCACATAAACCAAAAAACCAAGAATATACTACCAACCCCTCTTTATCACCAAATCTACGTCATACTACGTAATAAGATTATTGATCAGGAGTTTGCATTAGGCGATTTTTTGCCAAGCGAAGATGAAACAGCTCAAGCCTTTGGTGTTTCACGGATCACATCGAAACGCGCCCTCAATGAACTCGCCGATGAGGGTCTTGTTGTTCGCGAACGCGGGCGTGGAACCCGCGTCATCCATAAAGACCCAACAGCACCTCAAGGGGCAAATATAGAAGGCATGCTTGAAAATGTCATGGCAATGGGTTTGAAAACAGAAGCTACGTTGCTCGAGTTTGGTTATGTTAAACCAACAGACCGCGTTGTTCAGGCATTAAAATGTTCACCAAATTCTCGCGTTCAGCGGGCCGTACGATTGCGCTCACACGAAGGACAGGCCTTTTCTCATTTGCTTACATTTGTTCCCGAACCTGTCGCCAGCACTTATACTCAAGAAGACTTAGCAAATACGCCATTACTTGTTTTGCTTGAGCGTGGGGGGATTGCTGTCTCTCGAGCAGAGCAATCCCTAACCGCAACTTTGGCTGATGCAAACGTTGCCCCATTGTTGAACTTAGACATCGGCGCACCATTGCTTAGAATTCGACGAGTCGTTTATGATCAGAATAACCAGCCCGTTGAATTTATTACGGGATTATATCGGCCAGATAGATATCAATATCGGATGAATTTATCACGCGTGTTAACCGAACATTCTAATACTTGGGCACCAACCAGTTAACTCCTTTTTTCTACGTTTCTAACGTAGACATCTGAAATACATATGATATATGTCTATATCATTTGTATTTTGACCAGTTGGAATCCGCAATTATGAAAACACTTAGTCTTAAAGCTCAATTAGAGAGCGGTAACACCGTTGTCGCTCCAGGTGTCTTTGATGCCTTTAGCGCATCAAGCGCAGAAAAAGCAGGTTTCAGTGCCGCCTATATATCAGGGGCTAGTGTTTCTTATTCCCACTTTGGGCTTCCAGATATTGGCCTTGTAAGCATGAGAGAAGTCGCTGACACGCTTTCTAATATTCGCGAACGCATCGACATTCCGCTGATTGTTGATGCGGACACTGGGTTTGGCAATGCGATTAATGTGCAACGAACCGTTAAATTATTCGAGCGCAATGGAGCTAATTGCATTCAGCTCGAAGATCAAACAATGCCGAAACGGTGCGGTCATTTAAAAGGCAAGGGACTTGTGAGCACGGCCGAAGCTGTAGGCAAAATCAAAGCTGCCGTTGATGCACGGGCCAGCGAAGAAACATTGATTATGTCGCGTACCGATGCGATTGCGGTTGAAGGCTTTGATGCAGCTTTAGAGCGCGCTGAACGCTACCTAGAGGCGGGGGCCGACATTCTATTTATTGAAGCCCCTAACAATGAAGAAGAAATGCGAACCCTAACTGGGCAATTCAAAGCCCGTGTCCCGTTGTTGGCAAACATGGTCGAAGGGGGCTTTACCCCCATGTTTGACGCAGAAAAGTTGACCGAAATTGGCTACCAAATTGTGATTTTTCCGGGTGGATTATTTAGGGCTAGGTCGTTTATGGAACAAGAGTATTTCACCAGCTTAAAAAAGCATGGCTGGAACAAGCCATATCAAGACAGAATGCTTGATTTTAAACAAATGAACGAAGCTCTAGGCACTCAAGACATACTTGATGCGGGAGCAAAATATGATGCAGAGAACTTTGATGATTGATCCCGTAACCCTAGCCGTTCTTAAGGGCCGACTTGAGCAAATCGCAGATGAAATGGATGCTACCTTATTTCGAAGTGCCTTCAACCCAATCATTGCTGAAGCCCACGATGCTTCTCATGGTATTTACGATGCCATAACTGGTAAAACATTAGTGCAAGGTAAATCCGGCCTTCCAGTTTTTGTAGGTGCTATGGCATTTGCGGTAAAAGCTGTAATCGATAAAGCCGCAAAAGATGGTAACCTTTCAGAAGGCGATGTTTATATTTTCAACGACCCGTATGATGGCGGCACGCACTTATCTGACTTTAAACTCATGAGCCCTTATTACCGGGACGGTGAGCTGTATTGTTATTTGGCATCGGTTGGTCACTGGCATGATGTGGGCGGTAATGTACCTGGTAATTATAATCCAGAAGCAACTGAATGTTTTCAGGAAGGCATGCTTATCCCACCGGTTAAACTCATTGAAGCCGGTAAATTTAGACAAGATATTGTCGATATTATGCAGGCAAACTCTCGTCAACCGATCAGTCTATATGGTGACCTGAGCGGCCAAATTAACGCCCTTGAATTGGGTGAGCGCCGCTTAACCGCATTGTTGGACGAATATGGTGACGCCACCGTTCAAGACGCATTTGTCGAGCTGCAAGCTCGTGCCGCACAGTTGATGCGAATGAACATTGCCGAACTTCCCGATGGTACATACTCGTGCGACGACTGGCTGGATAACGATGGCATTGTTGATGAGCCGCTCAAAATTGCACTCGATCTGACCATTTCAGGCGAGATCATGAAACTTGATTTTTCACGATCATCCCCGGCTTGCGCGGGACCGGTTAATATTTCTCTTTCGACGGCGGTTGCTTCTGTTTATGTGGCAATCAAGCACGTATTTAACGATGTTCCGGCAAATTCTGGCGTTCTTGATCCCATTGAAATTGTTATTCCAGAGCATACGATGCTTGCCGTTAAAGCCCCTAAACCTGTGGGTGGTTATACAGAAACAATTTTGCGGCTGATCGATGTTGTTTTTGGGGCGATGGCAAAAGTAGCTCCTGAACGGAGCAACGGATGTGCGTATGGAACCATTAATGCGTTGTCTTTAGCGGGGCACCGCCGGGATGGGCGACGCTGGGTGATGTTTAGCTTTTTCGGCGGTGGTCATGGTGGACACCCAGAAGGGGATGGCCTTAATCATGGCAACGCACCTATTTCAACAGCAACCATTCCCCCGTTGGAAATTTTGGAATCCGCATACCCTATGTTCTTCACTAAATGGGCATTGCGCCCCGATAGCGGTGGAGCCGGACAGAACCGGGGCGGCTTAGGTGCTATTTACGAAATAGAATTGTTAGAAGAAAACGCTGACGTTTTTTTGTTTGGGGAACGCGGGCGTTATGCGCCAGCGGGTGTTAATGGGGGCGGGTATGGGGCTCTCAATACATTCAGTTACGAACAAGATGACGGATACCACAAGCCGCCCATGGTATCCAAAATGGTTGGTATTAAAATCAAAAAAGGACAACACCTGCATTTGGAAACCCCCGGAGGCGGTGGTTACGGAAAGGCAAGTGAACGCGACCTTAAAGCCGTCGTGCGCGATGTTGGGTTGGGCTATGTCACTCCTGAAGGGGCAAAGCGCGATTATAGTGTCGTATTAAATGAAAACGGAACGGTCGATCAAGAACAGACCTATAAATTAAGGGCATTGGTATCTCAATGAGTGATGAAGAAAAATATGTAGTTGGTGTTGATGTCGGTGGCACATTTACTGATGTGTTTTTTTTGGATGAACAAAGCGGCGAATGTTCCGTCGCCAAAGTCCCTTCGACCCGACCCGACCAATCTAAGGGCTTCATTGAAGGTATTAGGTCTGGTGTCGAAAATTTTTCTCAACTTGCCACTGTTGTTCATGGAACCACTGTTGGCACCAATGCACTGCTGGAGCGCAAAGGGGCTAAAACTGGCATTATTACAACCGAAGGGTTCCGCGACGTTCTTGAAATGCGCCGCCGGGATCGGCCAACAACGTGGGGGCTTTGGGGACAGTTTGAACCCATTATTCCCCGCAATTTACGACTAGAGGTTCCGGAACGAACGCTTGCCGATGGAACAATTTATACGGCTGTAAATCCTGATGACGTAAAAGCCACCGCTCAAGAATTAATTGATGCTGGAGCCGAATCCGTTTGTGTTGCTTTCATGAATTCCTATGCCAATTTTGATAATGAACAAATCGCGGTTAAAGCAGTTCGCGAAATTTGGCCGAACGAGCACGTAGTTGCTTCAAGTGAAATATTGCCTGAAATTCGCGAATTTGAACGCACATCAACAACCGCTTTAAACGCTTATTTGCAACCCCCCGTTGGCAACTACTTACAGCGCTTAGAAACAGCTCTTCAAGATGATGGTTTCAAAGGGCAAGTTTTGATCGTTCAATCGAACGGCGGTGTTATGTCTGTTGACGTGGCTCGGCGGTTGCCGGTGCGCACGGCCCTTTCTGGGCCGGCTGCTGGTGTCATTGCCAGTGCTTATATCGCTACCGTTGCTGGGTTTCCAAATGTCATTACGTGTGACATGGGTGGCACAAGCTTTGATGTTTCTTTGGTTGCTGATGGAGAAAGTTCGCTTAGTGCTCAAACATCCATTGATTACGGAATGATTATCCGAACCCCAATGATTGAGATTACGACCATTGGCGCTGGTGGCGGCTCCATTGCTTGGGTAGACCGGGGTGGATTGTTACAAATCGGGCCAGAATCAGCAGGTTCAGACCCTGGGCCCGTCTGTTACGGACTTGGCAATGATCGCCCTACCGTAACCGATGCAAACCTTGTTCTGGGGCGCATTAATGCAGACCGTCCGATCGGTGGGAAACTCGATCGACTGGATGTGGATGCGGCAAAATTAGCGATTGAAGCCCACGTAGGGAAACCTTTGGGGCTTGAGACAATGGAAGCGGCTGAAGCCATTGTTCGTGTTGCAAATTCAAAAATGGCAGGCGCTATCCGGTTGGTTTCTGTTGAACGTGGTCACAATCCTAACGAATTCTCGGCCATGCCTTTTGGTGGAGGTGGGGCTCTTCATGCGGGTGCGTTAATTAAAGAAGTGGGATTGAAAAGCGCTCTCGTTCCTCGCTATCCGGGTGTAACCAGCGCTTTGGGCTGTACAATTGCTGACATGCGCCATGACTTTGTTCAAACCATAAGCGGCATGCTCGCCGATATGGATATTGCCGGTCTGCAAAACCATATGAGTGAAATGGCGGCTGAAGGAAGAAAACTGCTTGAGGATGCAAAAGTAAAATTTGGCTCTCTTGATACAGTGTTCGAATTGGATATGTCCTATTTAGGGCAAACCCATACCGTCGATGTTGCTTTACCTGTTGAATTTACAAACGGTGTTATTTCTGTTTCTGTTAAATTAATCGAGGAAAGTTTTATCGCTAGATATGCGCAGGTTTATGGCCGTCCATTGGAAGGTATTCCTGTTCGGGTTCTTAATCTTCGGGTTTCTGTTATTGGTCGTCGATCAAAATTTGATTTGCAGCTTTTAGCGCCTAAAGGTGACAACAGCATCAAAGATGCTGTGCTTGGGTACCGGGATGTTTGGGTCGATGGTGGCTGGCATCAAGCAACTCGGTATGAGCGATTGGTGCTGCCTGTTGATGCTGAAATTTCCGGCCCAGCATTATTAGAACAGCCCGACACAACCATTTTTATCGAGCCTCATTTGGTTGGTACCGTCGATAGTTATGGCAATCTTATTATTACCCGTCAGGAATAGGTGAGACGCATGATTCAATTTGATCCGAAGCGAACTGGTTTTGTTATTTGTGATATGCAAAATGATTTTGTTCATCCCGAAGGGGCATATGCACGAGCCGGACAAAAGTCAGCCGCCATTGCTGCCCTTCCTCCTCGTCAGAAAACGGTTGCGGATGCTGCTCGGAAAGCGGGGGCATGGGTTATTTCAACGCACTTTACTTTGGTTCCGGGCAAGGGGGGAGAACCTTTTGTTTCAGCACATCTTCACAAAAAGCGTCCCTTCCTTGGGAAAGGAGATTTCGTTCCGGGTAGCTTTGGTCAGGACTTGATTGAAGAACTCCAACCGGCAGATATGAAGGTCGAAAAAGTAGCTTTTTCAGCCTTTTTCATGAGCCGCCTAGAATGGGTTTTACGCCGCGCTGATTTGGAAACACTTTTGTTTTGTGGCATCGTCACTAATGGCGGCGTTGCTTCAACCGTTCGCGATGCACATGTTCGGGATTTCAAGTGTATTGTCTTAGAAGATGGATGTGCCGCTTTTGGTGAAGACGACCATACGTCGACCATCGGTTCCCTATCAACAATCGCAACAATTGCCACCTGCGCTGATGCTGTGGCTGCATTCGAAGGATAACAAATGGCAGTTCTTTCATCTGAAGGCGTTGAGTTTGAAACATCAGTCCCTGTTGTTATCATCGGCGCAGGCGCGTGTGGTATGACGGCGGCACTTACTGTGGCTGATGCGGGGGTTGAGGTTCTTGTTCTTGAACGGGATTCAGTCCCCCAAGGCTCAACCGCTTTATCATCGGGGATGATCCCTGCCTGTGAAACACATATTCAGAAAGCTCACGGTGTCAAAGATACCGTTGATGCTATGACTACTGATATTCTTAGCAAAGCCCACAATGCAACAGATGCTGACATGGTCAAAGTCCTGTGCCAAGAATCTGGCCCGGCGATCAACTGGTTGACGGGAACACATGGTGTTGAGCTTGCCTTGGTTGACGGATTTTTATATCCGAACCACAGCTATTTGCGCATGCACGCTCCCGCATCTAGAACCGGTGCTGATTTGATTGGCTCGATGACACAAGCTGTCGAGCGGGCAGGAGTTGATCTTTTAACCGATTCAACAGTTACTGATTTGTTTGCGGATACAACAGGGCATATTTCTGGAATTCGTTTCACAAGACCAGATGGAACCATTGAGTTGCTGGGATGTTCGGCTCTGATACTTGCGTGTAACGGATTTGGCGGTAACCCAGAAATGGTCAAACAGTTAATCCCAGATATGGCAGACGCTAATTATTTTGGTCATACCGGAAACCAAGGCGAAGCCATTCAATGGGGTGAAGCGCTGGGTGCTGCTATGGCTGATTTAGGGTCCTATCAAGGTCACGGTTCCGTTGCTCATCCACATGGAATTTTGATCAGTTGGGCGCTTATGATGAACGGTGGGATTCAAGTTAATATTCATGGGCAGCGATTCTCGAACGAGCATCAAGGGTATTCTGAACAAGGGCGACGGGTCATCGCAGAACCAGGATCCATTGCTTGGAATATTCTAGATGCCCGGCTTTATAAAATGGGCCAAGGCTTTGAAGATTTCCGCCAAGCGGTATCAGCTGGTGCTCTTATCAAAGCCGATACGCTTTCAGAACTTGCGAATAAATGTGGCTTACCTGAAGACAGTTTAGCTGCAACGTTGAGCGAAAATTCTGAATTGTCATCGGGGCAAGGCACAGATTCCTTTGGACGTGACTTTACATCTAAACCACACTTACAGCCGCCTTATTATGCAGTAAAAGTAACGGGGTCGTTATTTCATACGCAAGGGGGATTAGTGGTTGATGCTAATGCGCGTGTTTTGCGCCCAGACAACTCTCCGTTGCCTAATCTATATGCGGGTGGGGGTGCTGCGCGGGGTATTTCTGGCCCATCCGACTGGGGTTATCTATCTGGTAACGGGCTTCTAACCGCGGTTGCTCTGGGGCGCATTGCAGGATGTTCAGCAGTGGGGCTTTGCTCTGATTAAGGCTGCCTGAGCCTAGCCGTCATATCAATTCCTCAAGGATACTCCATCACTATTGAATATATACAACAACTTTGCATCGACGTTGAATTAAACTTTATTTCCGGCTTTCTTGTCTGAAGTACTGGGTAAGCTTGCAATAAATGAGTGCACATCATCTGTTCTTATATGTCATTACGCAATATGTTTGCTCCAGAAATTTAGAGACCAATTTAATACCTCATGTTTGAAGTTAATTGGGTTTTTTTTAGAGAGTAAAATAAAGAATTTGATTTATGACGGTATCAGCATGTTTGGTGACATTTTTGAGAAGACAGCGGACTTTAATTTGTATAGACAAGCTTGTTGAATTCTCAGTGGTAATGAATTGTTATTAAATTTTGAATGAACTATCAGTATTGTATTTTCAGCTTCGAACAAGAAAAGGATCATTCTGTGAGTTTGCGAACTGAATTTGAATCCTTTTTTTTAGGTGTAGATAGTGGAGGTACAAGTTGCCGTGCCCGTCTGTGCGATATGGCGGGGGTCGAGTTGGGTGTCGGTGTTGCGGGAAGCGCTAATACCACTTTGGGCGTCGATGCTGCATTTCATGAAATAGTTAAAGCAATAAAAATGGCTGTTCTTGATGCGGGGCTCACTGATCAATGTTTTGTCCGCATTTATGCCGGATTAGGTCTTGCCGGTTTATCCTTGCGCCGTGATTATGAAGCCGTCAATTCATATCATCACCCATTTGCAGAACTTTCAGCTGAAACTGATGCTTATATCGCCTGTTTAGGTG
>Ga0115003_10002124_pt1 | contig 16714 bp, 17 predicted proteins | sample ArcticOcean_MG_C_7_FD_88736 | JGI IMG/M metagenome (GOLD analysis project Ga0115003, IMG submission 88736) | Marine microbial communities from western Arctic Ocean - ArcticOcean_MG_CB11_88 | ecosystem: Environmental > Aquatic > Marine > Oceanic | place: Arctic Ocean: Canada Basin | collected... | reverse complement strand
CTATCTGCTCAATGTACAGATGTTAATGTTAACAATGTTACCAAAAATATTTATCCAAAATATAATCAACCAAAACACTTTATAAAATTAGGAAGAAAAAAAATTGAAAGATTAATAAATAAAATAGGTATATTCCGGGTAAAAGCTAAGAGTATTTACTATCTTTCAAAAACACTAGTTAAAAAATATAAAAGTAAAGTTCCAAAAACATATGAGGAACTTGAAGAACTTCCAGGAGTAGGTCATAAAACTGCAAGTGTAGTGATGTCTCAAGCTTTTGGCTACCCAGCTTTTCCAGTGGATACTCACATTCATAGATTAGCTCAAAGGTGGGGATTAACAAATGGTAAAGACGTTGTTCAAACTGAAAAAGATTTAAAAAATATTTTTCCCGAGAAAAATTGGAATAAATTACATCTTCAAATTATTTGGTATGGGAGAGAATATTGTAAGGCTAGAGAATGTTATGGTATTACTTGTAAAATATGTAAAAGCTGTTATCCAAATAGAAAAAAGTCAATGAAAACAATAAAGGCATAATTAATGAAAATTTTAGGACTAGGAAACGCAATAGTTGATGTTATTTGTAAGGTAGATGATGATTTTCTTATTAAAAACAATTTAGAAAAAAGTAACATGAAATTAATAGATAAAACGGAATTTAAAAAATTATTAAGTAATCTTAAAATTGAAGAAACAGTTTCCGGAGGGTCCGTCGCTAACTCTATTGTTGGTTTGTCTCAACTTGGTAACAAAGTGGGGTTTATTGGAAAAGTAAATGATGATGATCTTGGTCAAAAATATGAACAAGGGTTAAAAAAAGAAAAAGTGGAATATTTCTATACTAAGAAAGCAGAAGATTTACCAACCGGAACATGCCTTATACTTATTACTCCAGATTCAGAACGAACAATGTGTACTTTTCTTGGAACAGCAGGAAAAATAAATAAAACGGACATAAATATTCAAGCTATTAAAAATAGTGAAATAACTTTTCTTGAAGGATACTTGTGGGATGAGGGAGAACCTAAAGAAGCATTCAATGAAGCTATTAATTTTTCAAACAAAATAGCAATGTCTTTATCAGATAAATTTTGTGTTGATCGTCATAAAAAAAATTTTTTAGAACTAGTTCAGAATAAACTAGATATTACTTTTGCAAATGAACAAGAAATATTAGAATTAATAGATGCTAAATCTTTTGATGAGGTTATTTCTTTTGGAAAAGAACTAAATAAAACCTTGGTTATAACAAGATCAGACAAAGGAAGTGTCGCTATTAATCAAAATGAAGTAGTGGAATGTAAAAGTAAAGAAAACTTAAAAATTGTAGATTTAACTGGTGCTGGTGACTTGTTTGCAGCGGGATTTCTCCACGGGTATGTAAACAATTTGTCGATTACAGAGAGTTTAGATAAAGGAACTGATATGGCTTCAAGGATAATTCAACAGATAGGTGCTAGAATAAATTAGCTTTTTTTTCTTTTAAAACTTCCTTTTCCTTTTTTGGGTCTAACAACACGTTTTCTATACTTTGTGGAAAAAAGATCTTTAACAATTTTATTTCTTTTTTTCATACATAATAACCATCTTTATTATTCAAAATAAAATTTGAGTCTAAAAATTTATCATTAATTTTTTTTCTTAATCTATAAATATGTGTTTCGACAGTGTGCGTATCTGCATCATTAGAGTAATTCCAAACTGATGACAAAATCTTGTCTTTAGAAGTGGGTTTTGTTTGGCTTAAGAATAATTCTAATAGTTGAATTTCTTTTTCAGTTAATATTATAAAATTACTATCTTTTATTAATTTTTTTTCATTTTTATCTAACAAATAATTCTTGATTTGAATTGATGAATTTTGATTAAAAATTTTTTTTGCAGCGACGTGCTCAATAACTGAATTAATTTCTCTTAATGTAGTTGGAAGTTTCAAAACAGCATCGAAAATACCTATGTTTTCGATTTCATTTGAAGCCAAAATCTTAATTAAATTGTTATTAGCTAATATATCTATTTTTGAATTACTAGATAAAACGTCTTTATGAATTATTGCAATGTTTAATTTAATCTTCTGCTTATTTGTATTTGAAATATCATCGTATAAATTAAACTTTAAAAATGGTTTAAGTTCAATTAGTGTTGAGATAAAAATATTTGGTCCTAAAGCTAAAACATTTAATTGATGCATATATTAATAAAAAATAAAAAACTTATATTAAACAACTATAGAATAAAATGCGCTGTAGGTAAAAGAGGAATTGGAAGAAAAAAAAAAGAAGGTGATTTTATTACACCAATTGGCGTATTTAAAATTAAATTTCTTTTATATAGAAAGGATAGAGTAAGAACATTAAATACAACTTTAAGAAAATTAGTAATAACGAAAAATATGGGATGGTGTGATGATCCAAAATCAAAACAATATAATAAACTTATAAATATGCCGTTTAGTTTTAGTTATGAAAAATTATTTAAAAAAGAAAATATTTATGACATTATTCTAGTTTTAAACTACAACATGAATCCAATTAAAAAAAATAAAGGTAGCGCAATTTTCATTCATATAGCCAAAAGAAACTACAACAGTACAGCGGGTTGTGTAGCTATTAAAAAAAAACAATTTATTAAAATACTTAAAATTATTAAAAAAAATTCTCAAATAAGAATTGTTTAACCTCGTGAACCAAATATTAAACTACCAATTCTAACAAACGTTGCTTCATTTTTAACTGCATCTAGATAATCTGATGACATACCCATACTAAGATCATTTAAAGCTAAAGACTTGCTTAGCTCTTTTAAATAATTAAAATATTTCTTAGAGTTATCATTATTAGGTGGTATTACCATAAGTCCTATAATATTTAATCTTATTTCCGCTGTGCAGTAATTATAAAAGGCATCTAGTTCATTAACTGGAATTCCAGATTTCTGATTTTCATTTCCAACATTTACCTGAATAAAATATTTTAAATTTTTATTTTCATTAACTTGTGCTTTTGCCAAAATATCAGCAAGTTTTTGATTGTCTAAAGAATGAATGTAGTCAAAAATTTTTACTGCTTCTTTAGCTTTATTACTTTGTAATTTACCAATCATATGTAAATTTACTTTATTCTTTCCTTTATTAATCTCAGTCCATTTAAATTTAGCTTCTTGAACTTTATTTTCACCAAAATGATTATGTCCGTGATCTATTAAAGGTTGAATATGAGAAAGTGAAAAAGTTTTGCTCACAGCTATAATATTTGTTGGTTTATTTGGTTTAAGTAACAAAATATTAGCTTTTATTTTATCAAATCTTGATACTATTGTATTCATATGTTTGCCTTTAAAAAAAATTATTTCTTAATAATAGAAAGTATCAAAGATATTAATTTAAGAAAGATTAAAATTTATAATAAATTTTTTATAATCTATCGAAATCAAGGTAAAAAAGAAAATATAGATTATTTAATAAAATTTAGAAAAACTTGTAAACTTAAACGGATTAAATTTTATGTCGCAAATGATTTACAATTAGCAACATCAATTAAATCTGATGGTATTTATTTATCTTCCTTTAATAAGACCTTTAAAAGTTTAGGCCTTGAGAAACATAATTTTAATGTTATTGGGTCTGCCCATAATGTGCGAGAAATAGAATTGAAAAAAAGACAGGGATGTAAATTTATTTTATTTTCTAAATTATTTAAAGTTGATTACGACAAAAAAGCTCCAGTTTTAGGAGCAGTTAAGTTTAATAAATATCTAAATTATATTTCAAATAAACTAGTTCCCTTAGGTGGTATTAAAATTGATAATTTAAACTATCTAAAAAATATTAATTGTAGTGCGTTTGCTCTTATGTCAGAAATAAAAAAAAAGCCGACTATTACTAGCCGGCTTTTTTAATTTTATACTAAACTACTAATTAAAATGCAGTTTTAATACTTATTGTTCTTGTATCGTCAGATGCTGCGTTAACATATGCTGCGTTATCCGTTTTAGCATCTTGTAAAGCAAGTGTTAAGCCACCTATTGTGTATGCAACGTTAATTGCTTTTGTTTCCTGCTCAACGTTACCAGTTGCTCCCGCTTTATTTCCTTTTAAAGATTCAATCACGTTGTAAGACACGGCTAAATCTTCGTTAATAGCGTAAGCTACACCAAGGATATCATCTTTATACCAAATGCTGTCAGCGCCTGCTGTTAATCCTGCAGCTTGGTAAGCTTTTTTCTGATAACCAACTTTTAGAGGGCCAACTGGCACAACTAATGCTGCTGTTCCACCTTCTTTTGCGTCTACGTTATCAATTAAAGAATCACCTTTTTCGTAACCTAGAGTAAGTTTTGCTCCACCTGCTCCTGGAATAAGTTCAAGAGGTATACCTAAGTTAATTGTTTGTACCGAACCTTTGATATTGTTTGCATTTGTTTGTGTTCCAGATGCACCTTTTTCATTGTTCGTTGTTCCATCAAGTTGTGGGTAGTAAGTGTAATCTACTGATACACCTGTTCCCATGATGTCACCCATGTTGTAACCTAAGCTCATAGAACCTTCTAAACCAGAACCAAAGTCTGTTCCGTATGTTCCTGAACCTGCACCATTAGCTTCTTCAAAAGCTGTTGGTGTTATGTCATCAACTGCGTTTGCTGAGTCACCTGAGTTACCTAATTTGAAAGTACCTACTGATGTTGCCAATGTTAATTTATGGTCAGCACCTGTATCTCCAACGAAAGTTCCGTCAGTTCCCATAGTCCATTTTGCTTCACCAAAGTCAGTGTCTGTTGTTCCTGTAAACGTTAGATCTGTATTCATACCTAATGGGTTACCAGTAACATCATCTACTTCTGTTTGGTATGTAGCATGCATTGAACCAGTTACTGACATTTCACCTGCTTGTGCAGATGTAAATGCGAATAAACCAGCTACAAGAGCTACGATTATTTTTACTTGTTTCATGTTTTCTCCTGTTCGTATGTTTAATATTAAATATACATTTATATATTTGAGCTATTTATATATTGTCAGTCTTTTTTGTGTCTAATTTCCTTTATTTTTCTATAATTTAAATCTAATTGTGACATTTTTATCACATTTTATGACCAGAATAAGCATATTTTGATTAATCTTATATTATTGCTATATAGTTTACTTAATTCTCATGAAAAATAACAAGACAATATTAACATTAATTATATCATTATTAATTTGCTCCTTACTAACATCATGTGGTGTTGGGAAAAAACTAAAAGATATTCGTAAACCTGTTGATTTAAGAACTTCACCTCTAGACCCAGATGCAAGAGCACAAAGAAATATTAAAGAAGGTCGTGGTGTTTCTTTAAAAAATTTAGGAGGTAGTAAAAGTACAACATATGAGTTCAGTACTTCAAATCCAATGTGGCGTGCTTCACTTGAAGTACTTGATTTTATACCTTTATCAACTGTTGATTATTCCGGTGGGATGATTATTACTGACTGGTACTCAGATGGCGCTGATTCAGAACAAGAATCAATTAAAATAAGTGTCAGATTTTTATCAAACGAAATTCGATCAGACAGTCTTAAAATAATAGTTCACAGAAAAATATGTTTAAATTCTGAAAATTGTAAAGTTAATTTATTGTCAGGTAATTCAAAAATTAAATCAGAATTATTGTCAGTTATCTTAAAGAAAGCTTCCCTACTTCAAAAATCATCCAAAAAGAAATAATTATATATTTTATGGAGCGTTATAATTTTTTAGCTATTGAAAAAAAATGGCGTGAACATTCATCTGCTAATTCCGTTCAAAATGTAAATTCTAAAAAAAAGTATTACTGCTTAGAAATGTTTCCATATCCGTCTGGTAAAATTCATATGGGACATGTTAGAAATTACACAATTGGGGATGTGATAGCGAGATACAAATTTTTAAACGGATATAATGTTCTTCATCCTATGGGTTGGGATTCTTTCGGTTTACCAGCAGAAAATGCATCTAAATTAAATAATTTGCACCCGAAAGAATGGACTTTTAAAAATATCAGTAGCATGAAAAGCCAGTTGAAACTACTAGGTCTATCAATTGATTGGGATAGAGAGCTCTCTACTTGTGATAAAGAATATTACAAACATCAGCAAGAGTTATTCATCGATTTTTATAATCAAGGTTTAGTTTCTAGAAATGAAACTTATGTGAACTGGGATCCTGTAGAGAAAACTGTTTTAGCAAATGAACAAGTTATAAATGGTAAAGGCTGGAGATCAAACGCTATTGTTGAAAGAAAGAAATTATCACAGTGGTTTTTTAACATTACGAAGTTTTCTAATGAGCTTCTTAATGACCTAGAGTCTTTAAGTGGATGGCCAGAAAAAGTCAAGCTAATGCAGAAGAACTGGATTGGTAAATCTTATGGTTCTGAAATAGATTTTAAGATCGTTGATGATGATAAAAAAATAAAAGTTTATACTACAAGACCGGATACAATTTTTGGAGCAAGCTTTATAGCTCTATCTGCTGATCACGTACTTAATGCTAACTTTCAAAATAATGAAAATTTTATTAAATTTAAAAAGGAATGTGATAAAACGGGCACAACTGAGGAAGCACTAGCTAACGCAGAAAAATTAGGTTTCAATACAAATTTATTGGTACATCACCCTTTTATCAAAGATAAAAAAATTCCAGTTTTTTTTGCAAATTTTGTTTTAATGGATTATGGAAATGGCGCCATTTTTGGGTGTCCTGCACACGATCAAAGAGATTTCGATTTTGCAAAAAAATACGATCTTGAAATAATAAAAGTTGTTTCTGACAAAAAAAATAATCCTGAAATGAATGAAGCTTATACTGGCGACGGTACTATTATAAATTCAGATTTTCTAAACGGATTGGATATCATTAAAGCTAAAGAAACGATAATTAATCGATTGGAGAAGGAAGATAAAGGAATTAGAAAAACTCAATTTAGATTAAAAGACTGGGGTATTTCCAGGCAACGTTACTGGGGCTGCCCAATACCAATGATTTATCTTGAAGATGGAAGTGTTGTTCCTGTAGACAAAAGTGAGCTACCAATAGTATTGCCAGACGATATTGATTTAAATGTAAATGGAAATCCTTTAGATGCTGACAAAAATTGGAAAAATACTATACAAAAATCAACTGGTAAAAAAGCTATTAGAGAAACTGACACACTGGATACCTTTGTTGACTCCTCGTGGTATTTCTTAAGATTTTGTTCACCAAAGCATAAACAGTCTCCATTAGATGAAGAAAAAATTAATTACTGGATGCCTGTTGATCAGTATATTGGTGGTGTCGAACATGCAATATTGCACCTGTTATATTCTCGTTTTTTTTCAAAGGCTATTAACCAAAGTTATAAAAATTTAAAAATTTCAGAACCTTTTAAAAATCTTTTTACTCAAGGAATGGTTTGTCATGAAACTTATAAGGATAAAGATGGAAACTGGTTATACCCCGAAGAAGTTGAAAAAAGTGAATCAAGCACTGTGATTAATAAAATAGACAAAAGTAAAGTAATTGTTGGTCCTCCCGAATCAATGTCTAAATCTAAAAAAAATACTATTGATCCTGAACTTATAATTAATCAATATGGGGCTGATTCTGTAAGATGGTTTATTTTATCTGATAGTCCGCCAGAAAGAGATATCCAGTGGTCCAACACTGGAATTGCGTCGGCTAATAAATTTTTACAAAAAATTTGGAATTTAAACTATGAAATATCAGTACGTGCAGAGAAAAATGTAAATAAAAAAATGGCTGATAAACTTAATTTAGAAATTAATAATTTTATAAATAAAATTGATCATTCTATAAAGAACTTTAGATTCAACGTAGCTATTGCTCATTTTTATGAAGTGTATAAAATCCTAAAAAGTTATATTTTATTAGATGTTTCAAATAAAACATTAGTTCAAAATGTGATAAATGTTATGAAATCAATGATACCTCTTACACCTCATTTAGCTTATGAAAGTCTTGAGCTTCACAATGAAAATATTGATAATAAGTGGCCCATTGTAAAAGATAGTATTTTAGAAGAAATTAATTTAGTAATTCAAATTAATGGTAAAACACGTGATATAATTCAAATTAAAAAAGATATAGATGAAGAAAAAGTTAATCTTACAATTTTAAAAGTGTCTAAAGCAAAAAAATATATCTTAAATAAAAAAATAAAAAAAACTATTTTTATAAAAAATAGAATTATTAATTACATAATATAAAATCAAAAATGAAAAATATCTTAACTTTAATAATTGTAGTTGTTTTCCTTTCTGCGTGTGGGTTTAAAGTTGTTAATCAAAAGCAATTGCAAAACTTAAATATTGTAACAATTGAAACTTTTGGTGATAAAAGAATGAATTTTATAATAAAAAATAAATTACAAACAAACTCAACGAACAACGATAAACAACAAATTTTTTTAAAATTAACAACAAATAAAAAAAAAAGTATTAAAGAAAAAAATATTAAAAATGAAGTTACAAAGTATGAAATTAATATTAGTACAAATGTTGAATTTAAAATTATTGATAAATTAAAAAGTTTCAAATTTAGACTGAATGAAACTGGTAGCTACAGTGTTTCAAATCAATATTCGCAAACTCTTAATAATGAAAAACAATTGATTAAAACACTTGCAGAGAATATTTCAAACCAAATTCTCGAGGATCTTAAATCTAAACTAAATGATTTATAAAAGTTATTTAATTGAAAAAAATATCAATGAGATTAATGATAAATTTACACTTTTTTATGGTGAAAATTTAGGTTTTAAAAATGATATTAAAGATAAAATTAAATTTAAAAATTTGAAAGCAGAAATTATAAAATTTAATCAGGAAGATATTTTAAAAAATATTGATAACTTTTTTATAGAAATTAGTAATACCTCTCTCTTTGATAATAAAAAGATATATTTTATAGACAAAATAAGTGACAAGTTTTTGGAACTATTAAAAGAAATAGAAGCTAAAATTGATAACCAACAAGTGTATCTATTCTCAGATGTGTTAGATAAAAAATCAAAGATTAGAAATTTTTTTGAGAAGTCTAAAAATTATAAAGTTATACCTTGTTACATTGATAATGAGAGTGCTATTAGACAAATAATTCAAGATAAATTAAAAAATTATAAAGGATTGTCGTCTTACAACATTAACTTAATAATAAATAAGAGCAACCTAGATAGAGTCAAATTAAATAATGAGCTAAATAAAATTATCATTTATTTTCAAGATAAAGAATTAAATAGTGAAAAATTAGAACTTCTATTAGATGATAAAGTAAATAATGATTTTAATTTGCTAAAAGATGAAGCTTTAATGGGTAATAAAATTAATACTAACAAATTATTAAGTGATACCGTTTTAGAGTCTGAAAAAAATATCTTCTACTTAAATTTGATTAATCTAAGGTTAAATAAACTTAATGAAGTTTCAAATTTTCGTAAAACTACTAACTTAGAGAATGCTATTAATTTAATTAAACCTCCTATTTTTTGGAAAGATAAAACAAATTTTGCGGAACAAGCAAAAAAATGGGATACAAAAAAAATAAGAAAAATATTATCAAAAACTTATAATGTAGAAATAGAGATTAAATCAAACTCAATGATTGAGAAAAATATCCTTATAAAGAAGCTTATTATTGATATGTGTAACCTAGCTAATGCTTCGTAAGTAAATCAGATATAAGCTCGAACTGTTCTAAGTCTTTATATTCAATTGTAATTTTACCTGAATTATTTTTTTTATTCAAAATATAAATCTTCAAACCTAGCTTTTTTTCAATGTCCTCTTGTGCTTTTAAAATGTTGGCATCTTCAATATTTTTATCTTTATTTTTATTAATTTTTTTTGATTTAACAAGATACTCAACTTTTCTAGAACTATAATTTTTAGCAACTATTTCTTCAGCAATAGATGACGCATTAATTAAACCTATTAAAGGTCTAGCTTGACCTGTAGTCAGTGAGCCTTCTTCAAGCAATGAAATTACGTCTTCAGGTAAACTTAATAATCTTAAGGTATTACTTATATGGCTTCTACTTTTTGACATTAGTTTTGAGATATTTTCGTGATCATAATTAAACTCATCAGATAGCCTTTTATATCCTCTAGCTTCTTCTATTGGATTTAGATCATCTCTATGGATATTTTCTACTATTGCTACTTCTAAAGACTCAATATCGCTAAGCTCTAGGATGTTCACTGGTATCTCATGTAGACCTGCTCTTTGTGCTGCAAGCCATCTTCTTTCACCTGCCACTATTTGATATTTGCCAGACTCATCTTTATTGGCTCTTACTGCTATAGGCTGAATAATTCCATTTTTTTTTATAGAATTTGTTAGTTCTTCTAACTTTGACTCAGAAAACGTTATTCTTGGTTGGAAGGGATTTCTGCTTAAGTTGCTTATGGACATTTTGTTAGTTTCTATTTTTTTAATACTTTTTTCATCTGCCGCCTGGTCACCAAAAAGTGCTGACAAACCTCTACCTAAACCCTTTTTTTTTCCTGAACTCATGCAGCGCTTTCTAAATTATTCTTTTTTAAAAATTCTTCAGCTAATGTAAAATAGGATTTGCTTCCAACACAATTTTTATCATAAATTACACATGGTAACCCGTGTGAAGGGGCCTCGGATAGTCTTACATTTCTAGGGATTACAGTTTGATAAACTTTTTCTTTGAAATATTTTCTAGCTTCACTGTCTACCTCAGAAGAAAGTCTATTTCTTTTATCAAACATTGTTAAAAGAATACCTCTTATTCCTAACCCTGGATTTAAATTTTCTTTAATCCTATCAATTGTTTTAACAAGTTGAGTAATTCCTTCTAAAGCAAAAAATTCTGTTTGCAAAGGTACTAATAATTCATCAGACGCTACAAGCGACATTATTGTCAGTAAACTTAATGATGGTGGACAATCGATAAATATATTATCATATTTTTGTAGCAACCCAGTTTTCTCACTTGACAATATTTCTTTTAAAACAAAAGCTCTTCTTGAGTCAGTTGCTGTTTCTACTTCCAGCCCTGAAAGATTTACATGTGATCCAATAATATCTAAATTATTAATTTCAGTTTTTTGTATAACTTTTTTTAATTCGATTTTTTTGATAAGAAGATTATAAATATTATTATCTTCTTCATTATTATTTTTTCCTAAACCAGTTGTTGCGTTACCTTGAGGGTCTAAATCCACTACAAGATTATTTTGACCCATAATGGACAGTGCGGTTGCTAGATTTATAACGGTTGTTGTTTTTCCTACCCCGCCCTTTTGATTAATTACTGAAATAGTTTTGGTCATCAATTAAAGTTTATTATGATTATTTCTGACTTATCATTGGTTATACTTTTTTCTAATTTATAAGGGTATTTATTATTTTTAAAAGCTTTATTTAGTTCTTCTTGTGCATTCTGACCCTTTAAAACTATTAATTTATGTGGTGTTTTTATAATTTCACGTGAAACTTGTATAACTTGATCTAATTTTTTAAAAGCCCTGCAGACTATAATTTCTGATTTAATTTCATTTTCGTAAACATTAGATAAAACATTAGCGTATAAATCTAATTTATTAACAATTTGTTGTAAAAATCCCCTTTTTACAGGAGATTTTTCATATAAATTAACTTTAAAACTTTTTTTTTCGTTAAATATAGCAAGAACAATGCCAGGAAATCCGGCTCCACTTCCTAAATCAGCTAATGAACCAGATTTAAAATCAATAAATTTAACTAATTGAGCAGAATCAAGAATATGTCTTTCCCATAAATCTAATTCGGTATTTTTAGATATGAAATTGTGCTTCTGATTTGCTTTAATTAAGCTTTCAGAGAATAACTTAAGCTTAGCTACGGAAACATCACTAAATTTAAGATCTTCTTTAAGTATTTTTATAACTTCCTGTTCCTGCATTAAGCAGAAGCTTTGTATCTCAATTTTTTTATGTAAGAAAGAAGTATAATTATTGCAGCTGGAGTTATTCCATCTATTCTAATAGCTTGACCTAGAGTTTTTGGTTTTACTTCAACAAGTTTACTCTTTACCTCATTGGACAGACCACTAAGAGAATCATAATTAATATTTGAAGGTATTGTGACAGCTTCATCTTTTTTGAACGATTTGATGTCATGAGACTGTCTACTTAAATATCCAGCGTAATGTGCATTAATTACAACCTGATCTTCAGTTGACTTATTATAGACAGGTATATGAGGAAATACTTGCCTTATTTTAGCCATATTTATATTTCGTTGACCTATAATATCTAGACATGATCTTTTAACACCATCCATGGCAATTTTGATATCATATTTCTTTGCTTCGTTAGGGGTCAGAAAATTGATTTGCAATGAACTTGTTAAAGCTAAAATGCTTTTCTTCTTTTCTAAAAATATCTTTTTTCTATCTTCTTTTACTAAATTCAAATTCATTCCTAATTCTGTTAATCTTTGGTCAGCATTATCAGCTCTTAACGTTAATCTATATTCTGCTCTAGATGTAAACATACGGTAAGGCTCTGAAACACCTTTTGTAATTAGATCATCAATCATTACTCCAATATAAGATGTTGATCTATCTAAAATAAATTGATCTTTATTTAAGACTTTTAAAGCTGCATTAACTCCTGCCATTAAACCTTGGGCCGCTGCTTCTTCATAACCAGTTGTTCCATTAATTTGACCTGCGAGAAATAATGATTTGATTTTCTTAGTCTCCAAGGTAGCGCTTAGTTCCCTAGGATCGACATAATCGTACTCTATTGCGTACCCTGCACGTTTCATCTTAACCTGCTCCAAACCCTTTATATTAGCCAATATTTGCAATTGAACGTCTTCTGGAAGTGAGGTTGAAATACCATTTGGGTAAACAGTATTGTCTTTTAATCCCTCTGGCTCGAGGAATATTTGATGTCTTTCTTTTTCTTTAAATTTTACAATCTTGTCTTCTATTGCTGGACAATATCTAGGACCAACACCTTTGATGCTTCCTGAGTACATTGCACTCTTAGAAATATTATCACTAATAATTTTATGTACAACATTATTTGTATATGTCATTCCACATTGGATTTGTTTATTATGAAGTTTGTTTGTTAAGAATGAAAAAAAGTAAGGATCTTCATCTGCTGGCTGCATCTCTAACTCGTCATAATTAATAGTATCGCCATCCAATCTTGGTGGAGTTCCTGTTTTAAGTCTACCTATTTTCATTTCATATTTAGCTAATTGTTCACTTAATCCAGTGGATGGTTTCTCATCAAACCTCCCTGCAGGTATTTGTGTTTCACCAATATGGATCAAACCGTTTAAAAACGTGCCAGTTGTTAAAATTAATTGTTTACATCTAATTTCTTTTCCGCTTTGACACAAAAAACCAATGACTTTGTTTTCATTATTATCAAATATAAATTTTGTTAAGGGATCAGCTATTACAGATAAATTTTTATAATTTAGTAATATTTTTTGCATATGCTCTTTATAAAGAGCCCTATCAGACTGAGTTCTTGGTCCTTGAACTGCAGGTCCTCTACTCCTGTTGAGTAATCTAAATTGAATACCAGATTTATCAGCAACAACACCCATAACACCGTCAAGAGCATCTATCTCTCTAACTAAGTGGCCTTTACCTAACCCCCCTATAGCAGGATTGCAGGACATCTCACCTATTGTCTCTATTTTATGAGTAAATAAAGCAGTATTGACGCCGATTCTAGCTGATGCTGCTGCTGCCTCGCAGCCTGCATGTCCACCACCAATAACTACCACATCATGCTCTTGTGTCTTCATAAAATGAATGTATCTGTCTAGATTGATTTTACAAGCTGTATTTTACTTACCAATACAAAAATCTTTAAAAATAGATCCAAGTATTTCTTCAACGTCTACTTTTCCAACTATACTTCCGAGATGTCTTGTAGCCATTCTTAGGTCTTCAGCTGCCAGTTCGATATCTTTATTTTGATCTTTTTTTATGAAGTTGTCTATTTCTTTTAAACACTCATTTAACTTAACTCGATGTCTCTCCCTAGTAATTAAAATGCTGTTATTAAAAGTAAATTTATTACTTAATTTTTCCTTAAGTTTTTTAATAAGAAGATCTATATTTTTATTATCTTTTATTGAGACTAAAATAGTATCAGTATCAAATTGATGGTTTTGATTTTGTTTAATATCTGATTTGTTTAAAAGTACTATTGAATCCTTATTTATTAAATCTATAATTTTATTATTTATAACTTTCGATGAATTATCAATCATAATTATATTTAAATCAGCTTCCTTCGACTTTCCTAGAGCGAGTGAAATACCTTTCTTCTCTACTTCATTTTTAGTCTCTCGAATACCAGCAGTATCAGCAAGGATAACTGGATATCCTTCTATATTAAGGAAAATTTCAATAACATCCCTTGTGGTTCCTTCTTCTTCAGAGACAATGACGACCTCTCTTTTAGATAACAAATTTAGCAATGATGATTTACCTGCGTTAACCTCTCCTATAATAGATACACGAAAACCGTCTCTTATTTTTTCACCAACTTCATTATCTTCTAAAATTTTTTTAATATCATGATGTATAACTTTAATGGATTTATGAACTTCTTTAAGAACCTTTTCTGGAAGATCCTCTTCAGCAAAATCTATTTTGGCCTCTATATAAGAAAGTGATTTAATTAATTTTTCTCTTAAATCATTATAATAGTTAGAGGCGTTACCTTGTATAAATTTAACTGCCTGTTCTCTTTGTAATTCTGTTTCAGCATGAATTAAATCTCCTATACTTTCAGCTTTTAGAAGGTCAATCTTGTCATTTTGAAAAGCTATTTTGGTGAATTCTCCTGGTTCGGCCAACCTACAATTATCTTGCTCTGATAACGCTTTTAAAAGTGCACTAATAACTGCGTTACTACCATGCACTTGGAATTCAGCTAAATCATCACCTGTATAGCTGTTTGGAGCAGGGAACCACAATAATAAAGCTTCTGGATCTATAATATTATTATTTTTTGGGTCATAAAATTTACAATAGTTAACTTCGTTTGATTTAAGCTGCTTTAATTGTGTTAAATTTTTACAAACTTGAAGTGTGTCTTTTCCTGAAATTCTAACAATTGCTATTCCAGATGGTCCTCTGCCTGAAGATAGAGCATAAATATTCATTAAATTAAATAGATAAACCTTGATTGGAAATAAACTTACTTATTTTTTTTAGCGTATTGTTTTTTAAAACATTTTTTAAAATTATTTCTTTAATTGGCTCTAACAGTTTATTCTGTTTGAAAAAATTGTGCGTTAAATCAATACCTAAACCAGTAATAATATTTTCAGATTTTCTATTATTTGAAAAATCTTCAAGGGCAGAACTGCTTTTAATCAAAATACCTAAATCAGAATAGTACTTTAATACCTCTTTTAACTTTTTAATATCCCTCATAATCAAATTAAAACCTTGCCCAGCCATTGGGTGAATAGTGTGCAAACCTTCACCTAAAATAAGAGTATCATTTTTATAATAAGTTCGTTTTAAATTGAGTGTTAAAGGGTAAGATTGGATATTGGTAATATTAATTTTTTTATTAGATTTCAATAACTCACACATTTTTGAAGCAATAACAGATCTAATATTTTTTTGTAAAAATTCTTTTTTGACACTCCATACAAAAGAAAAATTACTCTTTGAAAAAGGGAGTATTGCTAAAGGCCCTTCTTTTAAAAAGAATTGACTGGTGCCTACATTTTTTAAGTTATGTTTAACGATTCCAGTTAAAGCAATTTCTTTATAATCTTTTTCTATAGACCTGCTGTTTATAATATTTTGATAAATTTTAGAGTTTCTCCCTAAGCAAAAAACTTTTAAGTCATAAGTATCTAAATAATTAATTTTTGAAATATTTTTTTTAATTATTTTATTTTTTTTTTTTTTAATTTCTTTCAATAAAGCTTCTTTAACTTTGTTATTTTTAAAAACATACATAAGATTATTTTTTTCTTCTTTAAAATTTAAAAAGTTTATTTTTTTATTATTTGTCTCATAAAAAAGATTAATTTTTTTTGAAGGCCAAAATAATTTGGTATGAGTTTTGCTCATAATATCTTGAAAAAAATTGAAATTACTCTCAGATATGGCTGTAGTTCTTTTATCATTTAAGCTTTTATTTTTTTTTGCAATTAAATGAACTTCTAGATTAGGAAGATTATTAAGCGCTATAGCGCTCATTAACCCTGAAAGACCATCCCCAACAATACAAATCCTTTGTTTTTTCATGTTATAAAATTTTTCTCACTTTCATAAAAATGATAAAAAGTATGTTAAACGATTCGTTATGAATACAAACTTTTTAAATAGTGTAACAAATTTTCTTAAAAAACGAACCTTTGAATTTCTTGGTTTAATCCTAATTTTTACAAGTATTGGTCTAGCTATAGCTTTTACTACATATTCACCAGAAGATCCGTCATTAGTTTATGGAGATCGAAATTTTGAAATAAAAAACTTTTTTGGGATATATGGAAGCAGTGTGGCAGATTTTCTTCTACAAAGTTTTGGTTTAGCTTCATTTTTAATAGTGGCCAATTTTCTTTTTTGGGGAATTAATCTAGTTATTAAGAAAGAAATAAAAAAAATAATTCTAAAATTATTTTTAGTTGTTGCATATTTGTCGTTAGGAACTACTTTTATTTACATATCTTTTAATAAT
>Ga0115003_10002123_pt1 | contig 16725 bp, 15 predicted proteins | sample ArcticOcean_MG_C_7_FD_88736 | JGI IMG/M metagenome (GOLD analysis project Ga0115003, IMG submission 88736) | Marine microbial communities from western Arctic Ocean - ArcticOcean_MG_CB11_88 | ecosystem: Environmental > Aquatic > Marine > Oceanic | place: Arctic Ocean: Canada Basin | collected... | reverse complement strand
GGTGTGCTTCACACTCTGGAACTGACCGATGATGGTTCCGAACTGTTCGCGTGTTTTCGCATATTCGGTCGACATTCGGATCAGCTCAGTCGCGACACCAAAGCTGTCTGCGGCCAACAGAATGAGGGCGGCATCGGCTACGCGCCTGCTGGCACTCTGACCCGCTTCCAACAGTTCGGCGGGCGTGTTCTCAAGGACGACTTTAAAAACAGGCCGGCTTCGATCGATGCCACCAACGTCTTCAACCGTGACGCCTTCGGCGTTGCGTTCAACCAGTGCGAGACGGCCCCGAGAGCATCCGACGATGAATACGTCGGCAAGGTCTGCGTGGGGGACATAAAGTTTTACGCCACTGAGCTTTCCGTTGACTTCATCGACACTCCATTGCGACGGGTCCCAGGCGCTGTTTTCTTCCGCAGCCGCGTAGGTGCCAACGACGTCGCCCTCGGCGAGCCGGGGAAGCCATGCCTTCTTCTGAGCTTCGCTTCCGCCCTGAATGAGGGCTAGTGACGCAAGGGCGTGTCCGAAAAACGGGCTTGGTAGACACGCCCCTCCGATGACTTCAGTCACCAAGGCGAGTTCGAGAAGTTCCATCTCGGCGCCGCCATATTCTTCGGGAATCACAAGCCCGGCGAGGCCCATTTCGACGAGGCCCTTCCACACGGCGGTATCCATGCCGGTGCCAGCGTCGAAAATTTCGCGCAGCCTTGGCGGCGGGCATTCATTGGCGACAAATCCGCGTACGGTCTCCTGAAGCATTTCCTGCTCCAGTGTGAGGCCGAAGTCCATCTTAATTACTCCGTCTGGTCAAATTTCAAGCGCCGATACTAGCTCCAAATCAACGGTACGCTGCTTTCGCATGGCTGTTTTTCTTGAGCACGCACGCGTGTCCAGCGAAGCATGCGTAGCGGCATGCAACAGTCAGTTGATTAGACCGTTCGGTCCACCGAGACTGATCCGATCAATTGACGTCGACACGAGGTGTTAGGCTTGAAGGTTGCGCGGCCTCTAGCCATTCGCTTGGACTAAGCGACATCGAAACGGCCAATACGAGGCCTAGACACGACATCGACAAACTCAAGGAGAACAATCATGCAGGTAGACGGCGGACTCTTCGGTGACCTCGGCAAAGTACCCGAACGCGCCCGACTCCTCGAAGCATCGGGCTACGACGGCGCCTTTAGTGCAGAGGTTTCCTCGGACCCGTTCTTCCCTCTGGTCCTTGGAGCCGAGCACACCGAACGGATCGAACTGCTGACGGGGATCGCGGTCGCGTTTGCGCGCAATCCGATGAACATGGCGAACATCGCCCACGACTTGAACGCGTTCTCCAAGGGTCGTTTCATCCTTGGCATTGGCTCTCAAATTCGGCCGCATATCACCAAACGGTTTTCGATGCCGTGGTCTCACCCTGCCGCGCGAATGCGCGAATACATTTTAGCGATGCGCGCGATCTGGGATTGCTGGTACGAAGACAAGCCCCTCGCGTTCGAAGGCGAGTTCTATCAACACACCTTGATGACGCCGATGTTCGTGCCCGCCGAACTTCAGTACGGACCGCCGCGGGTCCTACTCGCGGCCGTTGGCCCCAAGATGGCCGAAGTCGCGGGCGAAACAGCAGACGGAGTACTCGCTCACGCATTCACCACCGAGCGCTACATGCGCGAAGTCACGATCCCTGCGATCGAACGCGGACTGGCGGCGTCGGGTCGCAGCCGAAGTTCGTTTCAAGTGGCCTGCCCCGTGTTCGTCGTAACCGGCGTCGACGAAGAAGCGATGACGAACTCAATGGCCGTCCACCGGAAACAGATCGCCTTCTACGGATCGACCCCCGCCTATCGGCCCGTCCTCGAAATGCACGGTTGGGGCGATCTCCAACCTGAGCTCAACATCCTGTCCAAACGGGGTGAGTGGGACGCCATGGGAGACCGCATTACCGACGACATCCTGAACGAGTTTGCGATCGTCGCCGAGCCGAAGGACGTACCGCGCTTGGTGAAGGAACGCTGCGGCGACATCTTGGATCGTTTCGTCTGCATGATGGAACTGCCGGACGTCGATCAACAACGTGAGTTCGTGCAAGCGTTCAAGGAGTAATTCAAAGTAGACACGGCGCAGTCCAGCCTAGGCGCTAGCCACCGAATCGTCCGAATACGGCTTGGGTGTTTCCGCCGAGGGACTTCCGACTACAAGCGTCGCGAGCTGTTATTCGATCGTAAGACACTGGGCTTCGGCGCCGTCGATCCTGCGATTCACGAGTTCCGGAAACAACAAACGCTTGATAACGAAACCCCTCTGGTCAGCGGTCACCGTTCGCGCACCGCGGGTTTGAGTGCACTTCGGATGGTGCCCCGCGATTCGAGACGATCGAGGATCGTCAGACCTTCGATCCGCTCACACACGAAGTTGAACACCACCGAATCCGCCATCCGCACTTCCCCTTCAACCACAATCTGCCGGCCAACCAAACTGGATTGCTTCTGGAACAGGTTTCGAGTCCAGTTCGATCGAACTTGAGGGCAAGCCCCCTACCTGCGCGAAGTGCGTGATGCGTCAGTTTGAGCTGCACAGCAGAATTCCAACGCGCGGGGACACACCCGTAAAAATGCCAAAATCGAATTGCTTCCGACGGTCAGCTCTCGTCGTCGGCCAGGTTCCGCGATTCGCGGTGAACCAGAAGTTGATCGACTTGGTCGTCGCTGATGTGTGGCAGCAGCGGACTGGTTTTGAACGCAGGGTCGACGAACAACCCCACCGCCGACGCAGTGGGCGAGCCATCGAGTAGGATCGCGCCTTCGGTCGTGATTTTGCGGCCGTCGACGTGCTTTACCTGGGCTTCGAACGCAAGATCACGAAATAACGGCGTCGGACGGTGATAGGAAACCTTCAGGTCTGCCGTCATCCCGTAGGTTCCGTTCGCGCCGTTTGCATGACCGAGCAGTTGATCGAAGATCAATGCGACAACGCCACCATGAATGCAGCCCGGAGGCCCCTCGTATGTGAGATCGAGGTTAAGCGTCCCGCGTACGATATTGCCTTCGACCTCGACATCGAGCGGCGGAAAGACCGGGTTGCAGTGCCACGTGGCCGCGCTCGCGGGATAGTAGGGCCGCATGTCATTCTCGCCGGGTTCGACCGAACGGAGGATGCGAGGATCGCTCCCCTTTCGAGCGATCGCTTCGAGCCGCTCGGTGAGGACTTCGACTTCCGCCTGCACACGTCGAAGCTCCGATTCGTTTGAGTCGATGCGAATCATGGTCGCGGCGAGTTTTCTCACGCTGTTCGCGAGTTCTATCAATGCGGCGGGGGGCTGTGTTCCAATTTCGATTGTGGAGGCGTCCATGGATCCTCATTCAAGTTTAAGCGAGCAAACTTTAGCGCGCAGATTTCAATACGCAGTTTTCAACGTCCAGTTTTCAGTCCGCCGCCCGGGATTCAGTGCGCTACGTCGCACCCCGTACCCAGGCGTACGGCGACGAAATGGCATGCCCTCTTCTGGTTGTCGAGTGGTTTGATGACAGATCGCGCCCAACAATTCCAGCGGCCCGCGGAACTGAATGACGGTATCGTGCGCTGCCGCGCGCATAAGGCTCTGCATCACTCCGAAAAAAAAGGAATCCGACCATGCCCGAATCCGCACTTCTCACTCAAATTGACGGCCACGTCCTCACGGTCACGATCAACCGCCCCAAGAAAAAAAACGCGGTCGACGCCGAAGTCCTCTGCGGCCTAAGCGATGCTTGGCGCACCTTAGACAGCGATAGCGCACTGCGCGTATGCATTTTGACCGGGACCGGAAAAGATTTCTGCGCCGGCATGGATCTCAGCGTCATCAACAAGCTCACTGCGGGCACACCCCCGGAGAACGAATTCGAGGAGCGCCTCAAGACAGAGCCCAACATCATTATGGACGGCTGGCTAAAGACCTACCGGCCGACAAAGCCCGTCATCGCCGCGGTCGAAGGTTTCGCCTTGGCGGGCGGAACCGAAATTTTACAGGGCACTGACATCCGAGTTGCAGCGGAGAGCGCAGTGTTCGGCGTGACCGAAGCGCGCAGGGCCCTCTTTCCGATGGCAGGGTCTACCGTCCGCTTGCCACGACAGATTCCTTATACCATCGCCCTAGAAATGCTTCTCACCGGCGCGGACTACTCCGCCCGGCAGTGCCTCGAATTCGGATTGGTCGGCCATGTCGTTCCCGACGGCCAGGCACTTGTGAAGGCACGTGAGATTGCCGAAGTCATCGCGGGCAACGGCCCCATCGCGGTGCGCGCAATTTTGAAGTCGGTGCGAGACAGCTTCGGCCTACCCGAACAACAAGCCTTTGATGAGAAGGAGATGCCCTGTGGCATGCCCGTGTTTTCATCAGCCGACGCGAGGGAAGGACCGACGGCGTTTCTCGAAAAGCGAAAGCCCGTGTTTCAAGACAAGTAGTTCGCCTCATCGGTCGGCATGCATGCTGCGTTCACGATGTAAGCATTTTGTATCAATCCATCACGCACTTGAAGCCGAGGACAAGCGCAAGCTTTTCGCGACCGGGTTTTCTTCACTTTTATTGAGCTGGTGGTCTTTTGCTAAGGCCTGCGTCTCACGAAGGAGAGGTGCGCGCGGGGTTGCCGTTCGATGTCAACACAGATCAGCACCAACGAAGACCTTGGCAACGACGACCTCGCTCACGCGGTCGCAGGATTCGAGACCAGCGAACGCAGTCCGCTCTGGTTGCCGTCGCGATGGCCTTCGTCCTGCTTTCGACGCCAACTTGAAGACGGTTCCCGTCGTAAGTTTGCTCGCGATCGGTGCCGCAATTTACCCTCTGCTCTAACCGACGTTTTGACGCCCTTGCGACCGCCAGCCCTTGGCTTGATCCTCACTTCGGCCCACTACGGATGTATCGCCGACTCAGCTGCGAGAGTTTCGGCGGAGGCGGAGACGCCTGTAGTCCAGCTACAGCCAAGTTTTGCAATCGAAAGATCCGACGGAGAACGTCACGTCTTTGACGACTGCCAGACTCTCCCAGCGGGCTGCTAGTATGCGGCGCGGAGGAGCTATGCCGGTACTACATTTTTCGCACAGCGGGATCTGCGTCTCAGACCTTGAACGCTCGACTGCATTCGATCGGGATGTGTTTGGCTTCACCCGGCATCATCATCTTGATTTGAACGGCGAAGCTAACTCGACAGCCGGCAGAGTCAAAGACGCCGAACCCGATCCAATCCGCGAAACCGTGCCGCGCGAGAAGAACCGTATGGGCCTCACGCATTTCTCCTTTAACATCGACGAGATTGCAGAAGTCAGTCGCGATGGAGTTGCTGAGGGCGGACGCGTCATGCAAGAGGCTCAGGTCGGAACACCGGACGACAAGTCGTGCGTCTTCGTGACGGACCCAGAGGGCTATTGGATCGAACGCGTAAAAAGCCCCGCCGACCCGAATCCCACTCCAACCACATGACCTTGTACGCTGAAGAAGCGTCCTACTTAGAAGTGAAATTATCGATGAATCGATTTGCCCCAAGCGTGCCCCTGCAACCTTCTTTTACCGTGACGTTGTTGTTCAGCAACTTGTCGTTCGTCGCGTGGTTACTCGCCGCCTTCCTCACACTTCCATTCCAAGCCCTTGCCGACCCATTCGTCGAAGGAACCAAAGAGCGCGAGGCTTGCGCCGATCGCGACTCCAACAAACGCGCGTTATTCGGTGACCTCCATGTCCACACCGGATTTTCCCTCGACGCGAGTACGATGGGCACCCGAGCGCACCCGGCCGACGCCTACCGTTTTGCCTGGGGGGAACGCATCGGTATCCAGCCCTTCGACGACGGCGGGCGACCGATGAGAACCATTCAGCTCGATCGTCCCCTCGACTTCGCTGCGGTGACAGACCACGCGGAATTGCTCGGCGAAACCCGTATTTGCAATTCTCCCGAGATGCAGGGTTATGACTCGTTGGTTTGTCGCATCTACCGGACATGGCCGCGGGTATCCTTTTTCTGGAGCAACTACGTCGCGAGCAGTGGCTACCGGCACGACTTCTGCGGTCCAGAAGGTGAGCTCTGCCGTCAAGGCGCGCGCATTCCATGGACCGAAAATCACGAAGCCACCGAAGCGTCATATGACCGAAGCTCCGCTTGTCGCTTCACGAGTTTTCACGCCTACGAGTGGACTGGAGCCATTGGCACCGGCGCCAACTATCACCGCAATGTCGTCTTCGAAAACGACGTCGTCCCCGACTTGCCCCTGAGTTTTATTGAGGCTCCGGTACTCGTTGACTTTTGGTCGGGCCTCGCACGAACTTGTCGCGAAGCGGGCACCGGCTGCGACGTACTGGTCATCCCCCACAACTCAAACCTTTCGGCGGGACGGATGTTCCGGAACCGCCTGCCCGACGGCACACCGATCGGCAAGGCTGAAGCCCAGGGTCGCGCGGACTACGAGCCTCTAGTCGAAATCATGCAGCACAAGGGCGAGAGTGAATGCATGTTCGGCCTGGGCACAGAAGACGAACTCTGCCGCTTCGAAAAACTTGAGTACAACAGTTTCTCAGGACGCTTCCTTCCGGGTTCCTCTAACGCTCCCGTTGCAAACCAATTTGTTCGCAACGTATTGAAGGAGGGGCTCCGCGTTGAAGATCGACTTGGGATCAACCCTTTCAAGTTCGGCATCATCGCGAGCACGGACACGCATCTCGGTGCGCCAGGTATGGCCGCTGAAGACGCGAGCTACCCGGGGCACGGCGGTGCAGGCAAACCCCCCGGCGATGAACTGCCCCGCGGCTTTCCCGATGCGATCGACTTCAACCCGGGGGGTCTCGCGGGCGTCTGGGCAGAAGAGAACACTCGAACCGCGATCTTCGCCGCGATGAAACGCAAAGAAACATTTGGAACGAGCGGCCCACGGATTCAGGTCCGCCTCTTTGGCGGCTGGGACTACGCGGACGATCTCTGCGAGCAAAATAATTTCGTAAGTCGCGGCTATGAGGGCGGCGTTCCGATGGGCGGCGATCTCGCGCCACCGCCCAAGCGCGGCGAAAGCAGCGAATCGGTCACCCCATTGTCCGCGCCCACATTCGCGCTCTCGGCCCTGCGCGATTCGGGGACACCGCACACGGCCGGAACGAAGCTTCAACAAATTCAAATTATCAAAGGCTGGATCGAGGACGGGAGCATGCACGAACGCCTGTACGAAGTGGCTGGAGACTCGCATAACGCCGCCGGCGTTGACCTCGACTCATGCAACACCTGGGGCAGCGGCTTTGATGCGCTCTGCGGAGTGTGGCGCGACCCCGACTTCGATGCGCGCCAACCTTCTTTCTACTACGCCCGGGTGATCGAGAACCCGACCTGCCGCTGGAGCCAGAAACTCTGCATCGCGAATCACATCCGCTGCAACGGACAAGCTCCGGTCCCCGTCGGCTTCGAACCTTGCTGTGCAGAAAACCATGTGCGTACCATCCAGGAACGCGCATGGAGCTCACCCATCTGGTACACCCCCAACCTGTGACGGACAACGAAACTTCAACCACGCCCTCGCGCCCCCAACGTTCACGGGGCATCGGCCGCTTACTGCGCACTCCGCTATTGCATTTTTTAGCGATCGGTGGACTGCTCTACGTCGCGACGAGTGAGGGACGCGAAGCACCACCGCCTTTGGTTGTCGTCACGAGCGAGGATGTCGCCAACCTCGCCGACCAATGGAAACGCAACACCGGGCGTGCTCCCAATGAAGAGGAACGCGGGCGCTTAATCGGACAGTTCGTCGACGATGCCCTGCTTATTCAAGTAGCGCGTAGCCTAGGTTGGGACCGCGATGACACGGTCGTCCAACGGCGACTCATCCAGAACCTGCGTTTTCTCGACGCGGCACCAGACAAAACTGACGACCAGGTGCTCAAGGAAGCCTACGCGCTCAACATGCACCAAAACGACATCGTCGTACGGCGGCGCTTGCTCGAACGCGTCCGTCTCGTGATCGCCGACCGTGCGCGTAGCCGCGCCCCGACGGACGAAGAACTTCAGACCTACCTCGACGCAAACCGCAAAGACTTCCTCCGGCCGAGTCGAGCGCGAATGACCCAAGTGTATTTGAGTCGTGACCGACGAGGCGCGGCGCTTCACAACGACGCACTGAAGTTGGTCGAGAAGCTAGTGACATCTCGCCTCTATCCCAGTCGTGACCTCGAAGAAATCATCCAACTCGGAGATCCCTTCTTGTTGCAGCCGCAACTCCCCCTGTGGTCGAAACGCCGCCTGGGTGAACGCCTGGGGCCGAGCTTTGCCGAAGGCGTGGCTCGGCTTCCAATCGGTCAGTGGAGCGGCCCCGTTGCTTCAAGCTATGGCGAACATGCGGTCTGGGTTCATGAGCGACTCGCAGACGTGTACCCGCAGCTTGCCGAAATACGAGACAAGGTCACGGCGGAAGTTCATCGCAAATGGGAAAAGGAAGCGTTGCAGCGCACCCTCGACGAGCTGCGCAGTCAGGCAACGATCGAGATCGCATCCGCCGCCGATGAATCCACGAGTGCGCAGTAACGCCCTGACCACACGGGTCAGTGCTTACTGAGAAAGCCTGCGGGATGTCCGATCCCCCCAGCCACCGGGCACTTGCCCAACAACCTTGATCTTGCGCGACGCAAACAGCCATCGTCCGTCCTCCTCGCGATACTCATCCACGTAGCGCCCCCAGTGGTCGGCACCCTCGGTGGTAAAGACCGCGAAGTATGACCTCCCCGTCGCGGTCGTCGGCGTAAGAACGTCGATCACGTGGGTCGAAACATGGTGTTGGATCATCGTCGGAGGCTCAACTACGCCACCGGTCGCACCAGAAAACAACCTGCGAATTTCGTCGCGTCCTCGAAAATGACCGTGCCCTAGGAATTCGACCACGGCGTCTTCGGTGAACAAGGCCATCATCGGACCCAGTCGCCCCGCGTCGCCGCTTGCATTGTAACGCGCGACAAGATCGCGAATCGATTCGCGGGCGACGAGTTCCCACATCTCCATGGATATGCGCGACATGCTCAACGCCCCTTCCTATCCAACGCCCAAGGCACACGTTCGTGTTATGCGGCGCTGTAGCCGCCATCTACGCACAACGTTTGCCCGGTAATAAAACTCGCCGCGGGACTCGATAGAAACAGTGCTGCAGGCGCGATGTCTTCGGGCGTCCCCCAGCGGTTCATCGGCGTACGATCGAGGTGGGGACGTTCAAGGGCATCGATGCCCACCATCACTTTGGTCATGTTCGACTTGATCAGCCCCGGAGCGATCGCATTGCAACGAATGCCGTCATTGACCCAAGAGACCGCGAGGTTCTTCGTCATTTGGACAATGCCCGCCTTTGCGGCGCCATAGCCCGGTACGATGGGAACGGCAAAGAACGAAGACATCGATGCGAGATTGATCACGCTCGCCCCCCCCTCGAGAGAGCTTGCACTGAGCATGTCCTTACACGCGGCGGTCAAGCGGTAGGCGCTGAAGATGTTGATCGCGAAGACCTCTTCGAAAACTTCCGGCACGTATTCGTTGCGGCCGCCGGGAAGGTTCGCCCCCGCGTTGTTGACCAGAACATCCAAGCCCGCAAGCCCCTCTGCCAGAGCGGCGATCGAATCGGTGTCTGTCACCTCAAGAGACGCGTACCGAAAGCGTGAAAGATCGAGGTCGTATTCGCTGGCTTTTTCTTTGCGTCCCGTTACCAACACGTCGGCACCCGCGTCGGCGAACGCCGACGCAATACCGTATCCGATGCCCGACGAGCCCCCAGTCACAAGGACCCGGCAGCCAGAATAATCAAAGGTGATACGCCCATGGGTTGGGCTGCTTGGGGATTCGGACGACATTTCAATCTCCTGTCGCGGACGCGTCCGCAATGATCATCACCTTGGCGCCTTCTTCCGTACTTTGTGCAACGGCCAGGGCGTCGTGAAATTTTTCGAGCGAAAATTGGTGCGTGATCATGGGCGAGAGATCGGAGCGGGTCAAGATCTCGATCGCTTCAGTCCAGTCGTCGGGATACGCCATCGAACCGACAATACTCATCGACTTCATCATGACCAAAAGGAAGTTGACCGGGACCGGCGCTCGATGCAGCCCCACAATCGAAAGCCGCGCACCCGTCTTGGCGTTCGCGAGCACCTCTTCGATCACGACTCCGGCACCGGACGCTTCGATGTAGATGTCGCTCCCCGCCATAGGCGCCCCAAACAACGGGGACGTTCCGTGGGCCTCGCAAATGCCTTTCCATACATCGTCTTTCGATGGATTGAATGTGGCACGCGCCCCAAGTTTGGTCGCGATCTCTAGACGGTGTGATGAAAGATCGACCGAAATGATGTCTTCGATGCCGCGGGCGCGAAGACTCGCCACCGCGCACAAGCCGATCGGTCCCGCTCCGAACACCACGGCCTTCTCACCTGCCACGGGACTCGCGCGATCAACTCCCTGCAAGCCAACACTGAGTGGCTCGGTAAGCGCGGCGAGTTCCATCGAAAGATCGTCCGGGATCTCGAAGACCGCGTCGCCGCCCGCTGCGTTGGGGACCAAGACCAACGGCGCGAACGCGCCCTCCCCGCTTCCGTTCCCGATTTGATTTTGGTTGCTCATCGGGTTCACGACAACGCGCGCACCCACCTTAATGTTCGTGACTTCTTCGCCCACCGCTTCGACGATGCCCGAAAACTCGTGACCGATCGGCATGGGTTCTTTTGTGGGGCCGGCGACGCCGCCCAGACTGATATAGCCGAGGTCACTTCCGCAGATCCCGCAGGCCGCGACGCGAACGATCGCGTCCTTTGGGCCCAGCGTCGGTTCGGGAACTTCGTCGAGCTCAACGCGCCCTGGAGCGTGAATGTTGACTTGCTTCATTGTGGTCTCCGTTGTTTCGCCATCGCGAGCGTCATTTTGATTGGCTGCCTAGTCTAGCCCGCAAATGCATCAAATCGCCGATCGCGTTCGCCTCACGCATTGGCCCAACTCGTTGACAACGAAGCCCAGATTGGACGCGAGGCGAGCCATGGGCAACCCGTTGGAAGACCATGTTCATTTTGAACAACGTCGAAAAACGCTTTGGCGACCTGGTGGCTGTCGCGGGCATCGACCTCGATGTCCCTGTCGGAACCACTCTTGCTCTGATCGGCGCGAGCGGTTCAGGCAAATCGACAGTGCGCCGCCTGTTGCGGGCCTGAGACAACGGGGAGATTTCCGGAGACTGAGTTCGCGTGTTGGGCTTCATGCTGGCGCGCTTGCTTCGCCGCCTCGAGCTTCGATTCATAAACCACCCGCGCGCGACCGTCGTTCGGATTTTCGGCGGCATGTTGCCATCCCGGTATCTCGAACTGCATCGAATCGAGATGGGCCCGCGCATACGGAGCCAAGATCTTCCCGCGCAAAGCGAGCGAAGTGCCCCGTGCAATCACCGAGATCGCGCGCGCCGCGGGTTGCCGCGTAGGCGTCAAAGTGGCGGTCTTGCTTTCACGTTCCGCCGAGGATGCACGACCTTCCTTGATGGGCGGCGCGTTTCTCGTGAGCGAGCAACGCCCAGGTCAACAGACGCAGATCGAGGCGCTGAGTGTTCAGGCAAAGGGAAGTTCTAATTTTCGCCAACCCATTTCGTCCGGTCGAGGGCGATCAAGGCGCCTGCCGGGCAGCCGTGAAGCACGGCGTGAGTCGCGTGAGGAGCGGGGTGCGATTCACGCTCGGAATTTTCTTCCACGACGCCCAATCGCTTCGCGCGAACAGTATGCTTCGACTTGCAATCAACTGTCCATCCTGAGTCGGAGAACCACATCATGAATGAAAACGGCAGTGCCCCCCGCTACGGAAAGAAGCACATCGAAGTAAACGGCAAGTCGATGGCTTACATCGACATCGGCGAAGGAGACCCCATCGTCTTCCTGCACGGGAACCCGACTTCGTCCTACCTGTGGCGCAATATCATGCCCTTTGCCGAAGACCTGGGTCGCTGCATCGCACCGGACCTGATCGGCATGGGGGATTCCGAAAAACTCGATGATCCGGGGCCGGACAGTTACCGATTTGTCGAGCACCGCGAATACCTCGACGGCATCCTCGAGGCACTCGGTGTCAATCAGAATGTATTGCTCGTCATACACGACTGGGGATCCGCGCTCGGTTTCGATTGGGCCAACCGACATCGTGATGCGGTGCGGGGGATCTGTTACATGGAAGCGTTGGTACGCCCTGTCACTTGGGACGAATGGCCCGAAGCCGCCACCGGCATTTTCAAGGGCTTTCGCTCCGAGGTGGGTGAAAGCATGGTGATCGAAAAGAACGTCTTCGTAGAAAACGTGCTCCCGGCCTCGATCATCCGGAAGCTCGAACCGGAAGAGCAGGACGAGTATCGCCGCCCGTTCGCGCGAGCAGGCGAAGATCGCCGCCCCACCCTTACCTGGCCGCGGCAGATTCCGATCGAGCGAGAACCGGCAGACGTCACCAAGATCCTCGACGACTACGGTGCATGGATGAGCGAAAACGACGTGCCGAAACTGTTCGTCAATGCAGACCCAGGATCAATCCTGATCGGCCCCCAACGCGAATACTGCCGCGCATGGAAGAACCAAACCGAAATTACCGTGCCCGGCCTTCACTTCATTCAAGAAGACTCCCCGAATGAAATTGGTGCCGCACTCGCGAAATTCATTAAAGCGCTTTAACGGCTGCCACCGTCGCGGCGCATCGAGAGCATTATGACTGACCACATGAATCTCTCACGCAGCGCTTTGCAAGCCACACGCGCTTGTCTTGTCATGCTGCTTCTCGCCGTTCCGCTCCATGCCCCGCACGCGGGCGAGGGGCTCGACGCGAACACCCGCGATCTTTACGGAGCCATCCTCGCAGATCACACGCGGGCGACAAAAGACATCGTCCAAACTCGGGTGAACTATCGCGCAATCAAGAACGACCCACGCTGGAAGCAAGTCGTTGCAGGCCTCGGCGAGTCGAACCCGAAAATGCTGCGGGGAGATGATGAAACGCTCGCCTTCTGGATCAACGCTTACAACATCCTGGCGATCGATTTGGTCCAGAACGCGTATCCGGTCGACAGCATCAAGGACCTCGGTTCGTTCTTCTCTCCCGTGTGGAAAGCGAAAGCGGGAACCATCGGTGGCCGATCTTACACCCTCGGAGAGATCGAACATAAGATCCTTCGACCCATGGGCGAACCACGCATCCACGCAGCCATTGTTTGCGCGTCCGTCTCCTGCCCCCCACTTGCACGGACTCCGTTTACGCCGGAAAGGATCAACGCCCAACTCGATTCGATCGTGCGGGCCTGGCTCTCGAACCCTGAGAAGGGGCTGCGCCTCGACCGCGACGATGAAACGCTCCACGTCAGCAAGATCTTCAGTTGGTTTGAGTCTGACTTCGAAGCGGGAGGCGGCGTGATTCAGTTCGTGTTGCCCCACATGGCGACAGAAGACGCCGACTGGCTGCGCGAGCACCGAGCCGATATCGACCTCGAGTACTTCGACTACGCCTGGGGCCTAAACGAGTAATCGAACTGCATCGAATCGCCTGCACTGTCGCGCCTGCACTGCGGCAAAATTTCGCGTAAGGCCCGTGGGTGCCACGAGAAACGGGCACGCAACTTGCGTTATGTCCAGGTATGGAAAACGACTACGAAGATCGCGCACTCTTCCGACGTGCCCCGAGCCCCGGCATCGCCGCCGTCCTATCCGTTTTGATCCCCGGTCTGGGTCAAGTCTACAACGGCAACCTGTTGACCGGCGCCTTGTGGTTTGCCGCAGTCAGTTTCGGCTACTGGGCGATTCTAGTGCCCGGATTATTCCTGCACGGCATCTCGGTTTGGTGCGCATTCCACGGTGCCCGCAACGGGTACGGCTACTGACGCAGACTGGCACGGGTTGACCGACTCCCCCGGCTCCAGTTCAATCTGCCGCAACCACGACGCAACGTGGGCGGGGAGTTGGCAGTGGCAACAGAGTCGGGGCATCCGCCCAGTCAGACACACGATCAGGATTCGGCGGCCGAGCGCGCCAGCCGAGAAAATCACGCGTCGTATTGGCGTTCGAATCTACGCCTGATGGCCGCGTTGCTCGCGGTCTGGTTCATGGTCCCCTTCGGTCTCGGCATCGTCTTTGTCGAGCCGCTCAATGAGTTTCACCTCGGCGGCTTCCCCCTTGGTTTTTGGTTCGCCCAGCAAGGTTCGATTTACGTCTTTTTCGTTCTGGTCTTGATCTATGCCGTGATGATGCGCCGACTCGACCGCGAACACGGCGTCGAGTGAGCACAGCCCCTTGAGCATTCTCACCTGGACATACATCACCGTAGGCTTGAGCTTCGCACTGTATATTTGCGTCGCGATATGGAGCCGCGCCGGGAGCACATCGAGCTTCTACGTCGCTGGCCGAGGCGTACACCCCGTCGCGAATGGGATGGCGACCGCTGCTGACTGGATGAGCGCAGCGTCGTTCATCAGTATGGCGGGCCTGATCTCCTTCATGGGTTACCAAGGAGGCTTGTACTTAATGGGTTGGACGGGGGGCTACGTCCTGCTCGCCTTGCTGCTCGCACCCTACCTACGCAAGTTTGGACGCTTCACCGTGCCCGAGTTCGTCGGCGACCGTTACGACAGTCAACTCGCCCGAGTCGTCGCCGTGTTTTGCGCGATCTTTGTTTCGTTTGTTTATGTCGCGGGGCAGATGCGCGGCGTGGGTGTGGTGTTCTCGCGCTTCCTCGAAGTCCCAGTTGAAGTTGGCGTGATGATCGGCGTGGGCTTGGTGTTTGTCTACGCCGTGCTTGGCGGGATGCGAGGAATCACGTACACCCAGGTGGCCCAGTACACCGTCCTCATCGTCGCCTTCATGATTCCCGCCGTTGCAATTTCCGAAAAACTCACCGGGCACTGGATCCCGCAAATCGGCTTTGGCGCTTCACTGGTCGAAGGACCAAACGCGGGACGCTATCTCCTCGAAACCCTCGACGCTGTTCAACGCGACCTAGGCTTTCCTGAATACACGGCGGCTTGGGTCGGAGGCAAGAAGTCGATGGTGGACGTCTTCGCCATCACCCTGGCATTGATGGTGGGCACTGCCGGCCTTCCACACGTGATTGTTCGGTTCTACACCGTGCGCAATGCCGCGGCTGCGCGATGGAGCGCGGTGTGGGCGCTTCTCTTCATCGGCATCCTCTACTCGACGGCTCCTGCAGTTGCGAGTTTCGCCCGCATGAACTTGATTCAGACCGTCGATGGACGCGAATACACCGAAGTCCCCGAATGGTTCAACACCTGGGAACGCACAGGGCTCATCGAATTTGACGACAAGAACGCAGACGGGAAAATCGCCTTCGTGGGAGACCCCGAAAAGAACGAACTCAAGGTCGACCGCGACATCATCGTGCTCGCAAACCCAGAAATCGCAGGGCTTCCAAACTGGGTGATCGCGTTGGTTGCTGCCGGCGGACTGGCTGCCGCGCTTTCGACTGCGGCGGGGCTGTTGCTCGTGATTTCGTCGTCGATCTCGCACGACTTGTTGAAGTCGTTCTTGTGGAAAGATCTCGACGACAAACAAGAATTGATGGCTGCCCGCATCGCTGCAGCGTTTGCGGTTGTCGTGGCTGGATACTTTGGCATCAATCCACCCGGCTATGTCGCCCAAGTCGTGGCCTTTGCGTTTGGACTCGCCGCTGCGAGCTTCTTCCCGGTTCTCGTATTGGGCGTCTTTGACAAACGCACCAACCGCCAAGGTGCCGTCGCTGGAATGGGGATCGGCATCCTATTTACCGCGAGTTACATCTCGTACTTCAAGTTCTTCGGCGGAGTCGAATCGCAGTGGCTTTTCGGGATCAGCCCAGAGGGCATTGGTGCCATTGGCATGGTGATCAACTTCGTAGTGACCCTCGTAGTAAGCCGAATCACACCGCCGCCGCCTCAGCATGTCGTCGACCTTGTCGACGAGATGAGGTTGCCCCGCGAAGGACCGGTCGCGAGCTAACGCGATCGCCTAAAGAGCAAGAGGACAAAAATGAATCTTCTCGGTCAGCCCGCCCACACGGGTCGCTTCTGTGGTTCGAACACATACGAGGTCACTCCCAAAGTCGTGGCCTTCTACGCGGATGCTCTCGGAGACCGGCATCCACTGCAGAGTGAATTCGCTCCACCGCTCCTGCACCATTCAGAATGTTACAACTTCGTCGGGGAGTGGTACCTGAAGAACCTGTTCGGGAACCTGCACGCACAGCAAGATTGGGAAATCTTTCAGCCAATCCCGATTGGCAGCACGATCTATTCCGTCTCGACGATCATCGATCGTTTTCAGAAGCGCGGACGGGACTACGTCGTCAACGAAACAGACCTGTTTGACGCCTATGACCACAGGCTCTTCGTCCGCGGGCGAACCTTTCAATCGTTCCTGCCGCCCAAGTCCGAAACGTCGGAAGGAAGTGATTTTGTTGTCGACAAGGCAACCGCCGCGAGCAAAGAAAAAGCGCGTCCCGAACGAGCTGCCTTTCCGACGGCCACCGGAGTCGACCTCAAGCCGGTCGAAAAGCAAGTGGACGCGCGCCGCTGCTGGATGTTCTCGGGGCCGGGCAAGAACTATCACACGGACAAAGAACAAGCGAAGAAGCTCGGTTTCCCCAATATCGTCGTGCAGGGAATGATGTCGACGTCGTTTGTTTCCGAAGTCATGCAAAACGAATTCGGCATGGGCTGGCTCGCCGGCGGCAAGATGTCGCTCAAGCTGACCAACGTGCT
>Ga0115003_10002122_pt1 | contig 16725 bp, 16 predicted proteins | sample ArcticOcean_MG_C_7_FD_88736 | JGI IMG/M metagenome (GOLD analysis project Ga0115003, IMG submission 88736) | Marine microbial communities from western Arctic Ocean - ArcticOcean_MG_CB11_88 | ecosystem: Environmental > Aquatic > Marine > Oceanic | place: Arctic Ocean: Canada Basin | collected... | reverse complement strand
GGAGAACAGATGTATGCCCAATCTATTTCCGGTGCTGAACGATTACCGAATGGAAACACGTTGGTAACCTACGGTACGCAAGGAACGCTGTATGAAGTTGATTTAAACGGTGAAATCGTATGGGAATACATCAATCCAATTACCAACCAAGGTACGCTCACTCAGGGAGATGAAATTCCTGCAGGAAATAATGCCGCTACTACGGCTAATGCCGTCTTTAAGGTACGAAGATATGCTGAAGATTTTTCTGCTTTCACGGACAAAGACATGACGCCTACAGACTATCTCGAAACATGGACTGACCTTTGCCCAAGTGAAGAATCAATCCCATGGGATATTGACGGTGATGGATGCATCGACGATTCGGATGGAGACTCTGTCAATGACCCCGATGATCAGTGTGAAGGATACGACGATGCCATCGATACCGACAATGACTCTATTCCGGATGGCTGTGATTCCCTTATCGACACAGATGGCGACGGAGTAGCGGATACTATAGATTCCTGTCCTGGATTTGACGACCTCATCGATTTGGATACTGATTCTATTTCAGATGGATGCGACCCTCTGATTGATAGCGATTTTGATATGATTTCTGATGTTCTTGATCAATGTCCTGGGTTCGATGATAACTTGGATGTTGATAATGATTCAATACCTGATAATTGTGATGATGTGGTGGACAATGACTTTGACGGAATTGCCAATGAACTCGATATTTGTGAAGGCTTTGATGATTTGATTGACAGCGATAATGATGGCGTTCCCGACGGGTGTGATGACACACCAGATGGAAGCGATACTGCAACCAATACGACCGATACAAACTCTGAAAATTCAACCAATACAAGCGATACCCCCTCCGGGAATGCAACGGATAATGGCCTTGATAATACCTCCCAGGCTGTCAATAACAGTTCAGATTCCCTGCCCGGTGATACGAATCTCGATGAGATTAAGCCATCAACAGAAGTCGACTCGAATACGGGTGCTTCAAGGATGACTCCACAATTGGTTCTCTCGTTTATTTTGATGTTCTCTGGAGCATGGCTGTTGTTCTATTTGATGAGTCAACGTCTCTTTTCCAACCAGGCTCATGAGGAGCCAAAGACTCACTCTCTCTTTTTCCATGAATCTGGAATTCAAGATTCGACGGCTCAGTTTTCTCAAGTCAGTTCAATGATTGATTTACCTGCCCTGAATATACCGTTTGAACCAGCGCCTGATGTTCAACCAAAACAGCCTACTCCGCCTCCATTGCCTGCTGAAGGATTGCCGGAAGGGTGGAGCATGGAACAATGGAATTTTTATGGTCAACAGTGGCTTGAAGCAAAAAGATAAGTCTTTGAATATTTCAAAGACTTCATGTAGAGCGACTGTTTGGAGTAACTTGAGGAATTAACATGACACACGTAGTTACAACCGCTTGCGTCGATCACAAGTACCAAGAATGCGTTGCAGTTTGCCCTGTAGAAGCATTCCGAGAAGCCGATCGATATCTGGTCATCGACCCTGATGAATGTATTGATTGTGGCGCCTGTATTCCAGAATGCCCTGTTGATGCTATTTTTGCTGACACAGATGTTCCTGATGAAGAAGAAGCATGGATTGACCGTAATGCGGATGAATCAATCGATGCAGAAATTGCAGAAGGGGATACTCCTGTTCTGGCTTCTGACTAATATCTCACACTCAGAATTAGTTTTGCTCGGTCTATTGATACAAACCAATGTTCATGAAGGGTGCGTACTAGGGGGGAATGATTGGCATGGTTCGAACAGACTTTACTCAACTCCGAAACGGCAGTGATTTGCTTAAGCGTGGCTTTGCCCGTATGCAGCAAGGTGGCGTCATTATGGACGTTGTCGACCCTGACCAAGCCGCTATCGCAGAAGATGCTGGCGCAGTTGCAGTCATGGCTCTTGAACGAGTTCCCGCTGACATCCGCCGAGATGGTGGAGTTGCCAGAATGAGCCATCCCGATATGATTCAAGGAATTTTAGATTGCACTTCAATCCCAGTTATGGCCAAAGCTCGTATTGGCCACGAAGGTGAAGCACGAGTTCTCGAATCAATGGGCGTTGACATGGTCGATGAATCAGAAGTTCTCACTCCTGCCGATCCGTTTTTCCACATCAAAAAGAGTGATTACTCCATTCCATTTGTTTGTGGAGCCACAGGATTAGGTGAAGCAGTTCGCCGTATCTATGAAGGTGCTTCGATGATTCGTACCAAGGGTGAAGCAGGTACTGGGAATCTCGTCGCTGCTGTGACCCATGCTCGACTTATCGACCAAGAAATCAGACAAGTTCAATCTCTTGATGAAAGTGGAATTGAAAAGGTTGCTCAAATGATTCTTCAACGGTATCAGGTTCTTGCTGATGCTTCAGAACTTCCCGGTCTTCATCCAATGACGCCTTTCGGACCAATTGATGAATCCATGAGTAATGGAATTCAATCCATTCTCCTTGATGTCAAAGAAATGGGACGCCTACCAGTTGTTACCTTCTCCGCTGGTGGAATAGCAACACCTGCTGATGCATCTCACATGATGCGAATGGGGATGGATGGAATCTTTGTCGGCTCTGGGATTTTCAAATCTTCAGATCCAAAGACAATGGCAGATGCCATTGTTTTGGCCACAGCGCACTTTGACAATGCTGAAAAGGTGACGGAAGCCATGGCTATGATGTTGGGTAAACCAATGAAAGGCGATGAGATGGAAACCCTCGAAGTTCGATATGACCAACGTGGTTGGTAATCAGTCCAAAGGGTTGCCAACGCCTTCTTCCCCAAGTGTCCACTTGAGAGTTTTCACCACGCCATCGAGAGCCTTGTGGTTTCGAGCAGCCTCTTTCATGCCGTCTCTGTCTTCATTCTTTCGACATTCTTCGAACCAAGATTTCCATTCCTTACGTTTGAGCTCTGCCCGGTTAAGCATTTCTTCAATTTCTTCCCAAGAACGGTTGTAACTTCGGCGAGGAGTGGCATCAGCTGGCATGGTTTTCAGTTGGGGCCCAATGTCCGTGGTATTTGAGTCAAACGCTGAAATGATTACTCTGGTGCCGGAATCCGACAATTTTCAAAAGAACTGTTTGCTTCCAAAACCATCCCATCACCAAGAATCACATTGTTCAAAACTGAACCAGAACCAATTGAAACGCCTTGACCAAGTACAGTATTTTGCAACATACAGTTCTCTCCAATTGTGCATTCAGACATGACGAGTACATCCTGAAGGTGACTTCCTGAGCCAACAACACTCTGTGCTGATACGACCGTTCCTTCCAAAGTACCGTTCATAACTGCACTTTCTGCGACAAAACTCTTGCCTTCAAACGTTCCTTTTGGTAACGGGAACGGTAATGATTGACGTTGCGTGATGAGGGTATGTTGCGCTCGAATTAATTCAGAAGGATGGCCGACATCAAACCAGACACCATCGATGGTTTTCGCATACATTGGCCAGCCCTTTTCGAGGACGAGGGGAAACAGTTGCTTACTGAAATCGAATTTTTCTCCTTCAGGGACAAGTGCCAATACCTCTGGTTCAATGATATAGAGTCCAGCATTAATGACATTACTAAAGGCTTCAGCAGCTGTTGGTTTTTCCTTAAATCGACAAATATACCCTTCACGTAATTGACCATCAAGTGCCCCATGATGATCCTCTGAAAGTCCTACGATTCCAAATTCAGTAGGGTCCTCAACTTCCCAGAGGGCCATGGTGACTTTCGCACCACTTAGACGATGAGCTGACAACAACGCACCAATATCAAAAGAGGCGACTGAATCGCCAGAACCGACAACAAAAGTCTCGGTCAAATGTTCTGCTAAAAGTCGTACACTCCCTGCAGTACCCATCGGTGTAGATTCCTGATTTACCCAGGCATCAATCGGATTGGAAAGTGTGTTCCAAGATTCAACATGTTGTTCGAGTTGTTCACCACGGTAACCTGTAGTGACAACAATCGTATCAATTGAAGCATCCTGCATTGCATCCTTAACAAAATCAATGACGGGACGACCAAGAACTTCAACCATCGGTTTTGGTCGAGTAAGTGTCAATGGCCGAAGTCGGGAACCTTGGCCCCCTGCCATAATGACACCGAACAAGAAAACACCTCAACGTCGTCGACTTGCAGTCATGTCGAGTTTACGCATCGACTTCTTCTTACCGGATTTGGCCTTTCTTTTACTCGAAGAGCCGCTGTCACCTTGGCCAATTCCGCCAAAGGTGATACCGCCAGATTCCAAAAGGGTCGAAACCAAACCATCAGCTACTTCAGGAGATTCAGCTCCAGTCTTCATTTCAGCCTTGATTAAAGCATTGTGATCAGTCATCCAAGATTTCCGTTCATCTCGGGCCATGTTCAACTTGTCTCGAACTTTGTTCACATCAACCATGAGTTCAGTGATTTTGTTATGCATGTCGTCAGACTTTTGACGAAGTTCGAGGAATTCCGTGTGGAGTCTGTCACCTTCAGCCTTCAAGAAATCTCGGTGAGAAAAGGCTTCATCGACTTCTGGAGACAAAAGGTCCGCTCGAGCGACTGCTTCAAGCATTTCCTTGTGAGCAGCATCCGCTTCTGAGCGCAAAATTTTGATCGCTGAATCCATGTCGGAAAGATCGACGTTAATCATTTCAAAATGGGTGACTTCTGGAGCAAGTTCTTTAATTCGGAGTGTCATTTCCTTGATTTGCTTAATCATCTCTTTCTCCTTCTTTTGACCAACTGAAGAGGTTTCGAAGGTCGTTTCAAGAGATCGAACATCGTGTCGAAGTTTAGCATATTCCGCTGTTGCAGATTTCTTTTCTCCTTTTTCATCACGTCGACCTTTGGCCTGATTGATAATTTCACGAAGTTGTTGTTGAATAGCATTACGCTTTTCTTTTAAAATTTTAATTTCTGCACGAATGGCTTTCATCTCAGCCATCACAAGGTCAATCTTCTCTCGGTGTTCTTTGTATTGGCCTTGAACTGTATTGCGTTTATCGGCAATTGTTCGAGCCTGGTCGCTGAATGAATTCCGGGTATTTCTCATCTTTCGGACACGTGCTTCCATGCCCTGCAATTCTTCTTGAAGTTCAGAATCTTGACTCGGGGTCGCTTCATCAGGTCTTCCGCGCATACACCGTGCACAGAGTTATCCATTTCAAATCTACCCATCGTCTGAAGTGATTTAAGCACCGATATTTCCGAAGATATCACGGACTTTAATGAAGATTCCAAGTGAGATTCCTAAGATTCCAATGAGGCTTGTCGTGATGGAACTAAAGTTTCGAATACGTTCAAGATACTTTGTTCGAACACGAACATTGATTTGGCGACCAATAATCAAATCTCCACTTTGTTCTTCAAGTCGAACGGAGACCGTTGCTTCTCCAAAGCGTTCAGGAAGAAGTGATTGCCATGCTACTGTCCCATCCCGTAGTAAGCCTGACATCGAACCAAGAACATCCTCATCACCTTCAGCTGCCAAAGGTAGAGCTTTTGATGACCACCAATGACGTTCTCCAGGATTCAAACGGTAAGTCATGGCCAGATCATGTGGGCGGAAATCTGGAGATTGAACGCGCAGGACAATGTTTCGAGGCGTTTCCGAAAGATTGTGAATCAGGGTGAACAAGTTCGCTCGTTCGTGAACAACATTCTCCATATCGACTTCAAACACAATTCCCGATGTAGTACTTGAGCGACCAGCGCTAAGATCTTCTTCGATACGTCCAATCATTCGGAAGAATGCAGGACAAGACTCCTCGATATGCTGGAGAATTGAAAGCCATTCTTCCATCGTAAAAATTGGATGGTTTTGTACCAATTCCATCCCTTGTTCTGTGAGGACTTCCGACAACTCAGACTCCATCGTTTTGAAATCGAGCCCTTTGGAGTGTCGGTAAAGGGTCATCAATATCTTCTCACGGGCAAATTTTGGGTCGATTTTCTTTTCGAAACATGCCTCAATTTCCTTCGAAAACACTTCATATTCTGAACGGAGAAGAGGGTCCATGTGTGTTTTTACTAAATCACTGAACACCATTTCTAATGTTGAAGGGTGAATCGGTGGCGTGTACGCTTTCAAGAGCCCCGTACGCTCATCCATGTTGAACGGTCGTGAACGTGTTGGAATGTGCTGACCAAGTGACAGCAAGAGCGTGGAAAAAGAAAGCAGAAGGAGAATGCGACCATTGATTGAAGAGATGTCGAATACAAAGATGCCTCCCAGCAAGAAACTCGACATAATTCCAAACGAAAGCGCCCACGAATGTTTCGATCGTGCATTATTTAACAGGTCTGCTAGACCCTCATATCCATGTAATGATTGCACTGAGAGATGTTCTCTGTTTAATCGTTCAACTTCCTTTTCAAAATTCATAATCGAGAGTTCAACTCGGTGACGGTGAAAGATCTGTACCAAAATATAGCCAAGGAGGATAATGAACGTCAATCCCGTCAATGTCATGGCGAAACTCATACCCACCGTTGGTTCGATGTTAGCCCACCATTCTGGTGAATTCGATGAATAGGCAAGAGCGCCGAACGAGGTAAGAATCGAAAAAGCCGGTAAAATCAGTATCAGACGAAGGCCAGAACCGAGCAATTGACGGTCAACCGCATACCAAAATCGTTCTGAAGTGAAGAGATTCTCCTTCGGAATTTCTTCATTTTCATGAAGTGGTGTATCGTCCGATTCTTCATCGACCATAGATTGCCCAAGAATTACTCACACTAAAGCCTTCCATCAATCGGTAGCACGAGAGATGCGAACAAGGAGTTTTGAAGCTAAGTCAGAGGAAAACATTGCTTCTGAAGCACCTTCAATCCCAAATCCATTTGCAGTTCGAGTAATTGAAGTGCCGATGAGAACACCATTTTGGTTCATAAATACAGTTTCCTCAGAATCGGTAAACATTGCTTCAAGCTTACCAGTTGAACCCTTTTCCAAAAGTTCGAGTGAGATCAATTGAGTTTGTGATGAACGTATACGTGATGAAATTTCGGAGGTTGCTTGAGGAATATCTCGCCCACTTGGGTCCAATTGAGGTTGGCCGAGCAGCAGAGATAAGGCCACTTCTAAATCATCATCAATTGCGTGTTCAAGTCGGCATGCTGTAGCATGTGCATTACCTTGAAAGGAGATGGTTTCAAGAAAAACTTCAGCTAAACGGTGGCGTCGTTTCATTTTCTGTCCATGCACCATTCCTGTATCGGTCAGTAATGCGCCTTTGTAAGGGACATAATCAACCATGCCTTTACCTGCCAATCGCTGAATCATTTCAGTTGCCGATGCTGGAGATACGCCCAAAGCATTGGCGAGATCACCATTGCGTACACGTTGAGATGGCTGTTTTTCGAAGAACTCATACATCGTTTCAAGATACTCATCTTCAAACTCTCGGAAATGTCCATTCATGTCTTGGCCTCCACGTATCAATCGACACTCTGCTGTTCTGCTGAAAAGACTTCCTCACAGGCAGGACAACGAACGGAGCCAGTGTAGGTTCCCGGAATGCGAAGTGATTGGTCACATTCTGGGCAATGGAGCTCAATTTTCCCATCATGTGATTCTTCTTGAACTTCTTCTTCTTTTTCTTCTTCAACCTGGTCTCGAGAGGAATCGATACGAGGAGAGACCTCAAACCGATGAGTGCAATCCGGGCAACGAATTTTGCCACCATAATCCGATGGGACACGTAACTGGCGTGCACATTCTGGACAACCTACCTGAATCTTCTCGACCGGTTCTGAACGATTCTTGGCGCTTGCTTTCGACTTCGGTGTCTCCTTTGATGACTTTATGCTTGGAGTTCCAATTTGTCGATTTTGATAGATTCGGATTAAAGCACCAATCGCTACTGCCGACATTAATCCTCCCAAAATACCGACCCAAGGTATTGAAAAAGAGACTTCTTCGACGACGACTTCACCGGATTGGAAGGTATTTTTATCCACAAAACTCTCATCTCCAACAATCCATGTTACTTTGAAGGATACCGCTTTGTCATCGGGCCATACAAAAGTGAAGGTATACTCTTCTTGTGATTCAGAGGAAATAGCAAGTGTTGGTTTTTCACCTAAGAATGCCCCCTCTAATGTCGATAATACAAGATATCCAGCCCTTCCATCGACATCGGCTGAATTAGCGACGAGTACTTTGACGGAGCCTGAGTCGCCAGGAACGGGGCGATTTGGAATCGAAATAGGTTCGAATTGAATAGAATAGGATGGTCGTTCATCGGGTACGCTCATGCTATGGCTCGAAAAGCTGAAGCCAGTCGTCCAGTTTACAGCAGTCGCCCGAATAGAGACACGCTCAGCATTCACAAAACCAAGAGTGTGATTTCCTGTTGACAATCCTGGGGGGAGGGTAACCAAATAATCAAGCGGATAGGATTCTAATCCTGAATCGGTATATCCAAGTCGTATTCGAACAGGTCGATCGATACCTTCATCCATCTCAAGAGTCCATGAAAACTGAATCCCATTTTCCGCATCCCATGTGACTGATGTGATTTTCGGAGTGAGCGATTGTTGTACTGCCACTGGGACAATAAACGTGCCATTCAGGCCTTGAGTGATGGACCCATCTGGTGAGCTGAGTGACCAGTTGACCTCTTGTTGACCCTCAAGTGAAAGCGGTACATCAACAGTTACTTCACCCGCAGCATTGACCTCAAGCATCAGTTCGGTACTGGTATACACGATACCGTTGGTTTCACAGACAAGTGCAACTGAACCTGGTAATTCTCCATGGTTTCGAATCAACATTGAAAATACAGCCATGTCACCTTTGTGCCAAGGTCCATTGAGGAGGGCTGGAATGCTCGAACCCGCTGATTCAAATGCAGCCGATTCAACATCATAGTCAAGTGAAAGGGTTGCTATTGAATTCTCGCTGATACGCATACCACTGGCGGAACATACGAGTTGATCTGGCCGAGAAGTTGAGACGAGTGATTCTATTCGAGAGGATTCAAGAGATACCTGTATTGGGCCATCGAAAAGAATTTGGCTGCCGAAAGAGCAGAGAAGCAGCCCGTTGAAGTCGATTAAACCGGAATTTGAAATACTAAGGTTCCAAGTTATTCCCTCACCTGCAAGTACGTCGGGAGTGAGAAGTTCGAGGGTCATTACGAGTACTGGGAGTGGTGGAGGTGAGACTTCAAAGACAACTTGACGCGATTCATCGGCAGTATTGCCGTCACCTGAATTGTTCAAGTGCAATACGAGAGTTGTGCTGCCCTCCGAAAGGCCAATCGTACTGTTGACCTGAACAATGGTGCTTGAAAGAGGTGCAACAGTGATCAGTGGGGAGGTTTGATTGTCATACACTCCATTTGAAAGGAGAGAGGAAGTAAGGATACCCGCCCAAGCAAAGTCACCATCATTAATCACTGCAATTTCACTTTGCAAATAATCTCCATCATGAAGTGAAATATTTCCTGTGAGCACACCTTCTGGTGTGAGGCCGTTCAAGAGTATCTGGCCTTCAGCGGCCAAAGAGATTTCAATCGGTTGCAGTCTGTGTAACGTTCTGTTCAATGAAAGTGCTTGTGTAGAATTCGGCGAACCCAGTTCACCAATCAACTCGACACCCACCGCCGTATATCCAAACGGAAGCGATGTCAAGTTAAATTGTAGAAGTTGGCTTGTATCCGCTGCAAGGGTAAAGTTTTGACTCATCGAATCGAAAATGGTACCATCAAGGGTTGAGAGTACCACCCGTGCTTCAACATCAGCATCACTCGAAAGTACTTCCACGATGCTGAATTCCAAGTCGTAGGATGATTGCTCAGTGGTGGTGAGTTCTTGAAGTGAGAAAGTGCTTACATCGATGACTGCCCCTCCACCATTCGCACTTGCGAGCGGTAAAAGGATGGTGAGAAACAGAGCAGATATACAGAAGGCGCAGACCTTAGAATTGCCTTCCAGACCCCTGCCCATACGAACCCCTCTACATGGGGGTTCTTCACTTTCACGCCGAAAGAAGTCACTACGCCATGTTTATTCAAGGTTGCAGGGTGGCGCACCTTGTATGCGTCCGGAAGAGTTGCTTGAAATGACTCCAGCCTTACTGGCAAAGTCCATTTTGCATCGTCGCGAACGCCTTGCTGAAACCATTCCTGAGCAACTGGATGCTCGGCAAGAAGAACTGCGAGCAGCAGAACCACTTGCTCGAAGTGCAAAGGAACAACGCGATGGACTCAACGCTAAAGTTGCCAATTTGAAAAAGGAACGGAATTCGGCACGTGTGACTGCTCAAAAACTGTTTCAAGAAGGTGGAGAACTGCGTGACAAAATATCTTCGTCAGGTGGCGTTCAAAAGGCCAACCCCGAATGGGCTCAGAATAAACTCAATGACAAGTTAAAAGCTCTTGAACATGAACTTGAAACAAATTGGGGCGATCATAAAACTGAACAGAAGTTTCTCACGGAGATGAAATCCCAAATCCGTCAACATGAGGAATGGGTCGGGAAGCGAAGCAATAATCAAGAAGAGCATTCGCTTATGAAAACCAAATATTCTGAAGCAAGAAAGTCTCTCGAAGTTGCTGAAAAGGCCCATCAAGCCCTTCTCGACCATGCATCAGAGAATGAATACTTTCACAACACCTATCTGGAACAAGAAGCTCATCGTCGACGTGCAGATGCAAGAACCAAACGCCTCGCTCAGGCCCTCGATAGCAGCCAAAGAGGCATAGAGCACTGGCAAAAGCTCATCGATGAAGGTTTTGACAAATTGCTCGCAAATTCAAAGCGTGTTGAAAATGGCGAGGCTTCAAGCCATGCACGAAGACGCCAAAAGAAATCTCCTGAAGAAAAGAAACCAGCTTCTTCTCGGCATAAGAAGAAGAAGCAACCCGTACGAGGTGAGGAGGAATGAGTGATGAATGTGAAATCACTGGATTCAATCCGGAGCAACAACTTCGTTGGCCTTTGGTCCACCAGCATCTGTGCAAAAAACTAGAATTGCCGAACGGTGACACCATCTCGTCTGAAGCATTGGAGCAATTCTCGCAAGATTTAGAAAATATTCTCAAAGCTCAAAGTCCGAATAAATCAGCACTCAAAAAGAGAGATGGACTCTATGAACATCTCAAGAGAAGCATTGAGAAAAGGTTCAAAGGCAGTTCATTGCGCCTTTTTGGTTCCTCCGAATCAGGTCTTTCTCTCGCTCAAGGAGATTTGGACTTATGTCTCTTGTTTGATGGTCAAAAGCCAAAGAAAGTACTTCGTTCGATTTCAAGCACTCTTCGGTTCCAAGAAATGGAAGAGATCCAAGTGATTACTTCTGCAAAAGTTCCAATCATCAAGTTTGTTGACGAACGGACAAAAATCCCAGTCGATATTTCGATTAACAATACCTTGGCTCTCCATAACACGACCTTGCTAAAGCGTTACGCAGAGACCGATGAGCGAATTCGACAATGTATTCTCGGCATCAAATATTGGGCATCTCAGCGCGATGTTTGTGATGCAGCAAAAGGTACTCTCTCTTCCTACGCATGGACCCTTATCATGCTCCAAGCATTGCAAACCACAACCCCAAGTGTTGCTCCTAATATCCAATCTGGTAAGGAACGCACCCATTTGAAAGTGGATGGAATCGAGTACGATCTGACCATGGCGGATGAACCGGAAAAGCTCCTTAAAGAGACCAACACTCAATCGCTCGGAGAATTGATGACTCATTTCTTCCGCCAATTGGTCTTAGACCGACCATGGGATGCCCATGTTCTTTCAATTCGTAACGGAAAACCAATGACTCGTAAAGAGAAAAAGTGGAAATACGCTAAACCGCATGCAGACAAGGCTGTTGTGATGGAAGGAAAGAGTCGATTGGGGTTACATTCATTCCCTATTGAAGACCCTTTCAATCATGAACATGACCTCAGCCGAGTTGTACGTCCTGAAGGAGCTTTAGATATTCAAGAAGAATTATTCCGATTTTGGATTGGGCTCAATGACGGCAAATCCTTGGAGCAATTGTGTGAACTGAAGAATCCAGAACGTATTCAAGTGATTGAAGAAAAGGACTTGTTTGAAGATTTACGAACACTTCCAAAGTCAACCATTGACACCATGTTGAAGGAAAATGCGGTTCAGCACTCAGACTTAGAAGAACGAATTGAAGCTCTTCACGGCGAGCGTCAGAATAACATTAAGATTTCACAAGCTCTTCGAGGATTGTTTGAAGAAACAAGTGGACTTCGTAATGAACACAGGACACTGGTCCGAAGTCTCCGCCCCCGTAGTGAGAAAATGGACCTTTTGCAAAAAGAACGTGATGGCTATAACCAAAAGATAGGTATCCCTTTGTATCGAATACGTGAATTACTGGTTGAAGTGTACAATAATCTTACAGGCGATATTGATTTCTTCCATGTTCCATCGTTGCAGAGAGAAGATGAACAATTCGCATGGTTCTTCGAATTACAGGCTATGCATGCAGTAGCTCTCAAGGCAGATACTGCTCACAAAGACTTCATTCTGTTAGTTCGTGAGCAAAAGAAAGCCGTTAAAGATTTGAAAATTACGGAGAATAAACAAACACAAATCAGAACAGAAATGATTGAATCTGAACCTATTCTTGCCAACATCACCACTGAATTCAGTGAAGCGAGGCAATTCGATCAAAATGCACATTCATTAAACAAAGTAATTCAAGAACGACGCAAAGAACTTCGTCGTTTGCGTCGAGAGAAAGGTCGTATTGAAGCTTGGGTGCGAGTATCCTCACGCAGCAGTCCATCTCGTGATTCTAAACCAAGAGGCGGACAAAAAGACCGGAATTCCAAGTCTGGTCAAGCCGATTGGAAGCCACGTAACAAAGGTCCAAAACCAGAAGAAGTTCAACAGCGGGCAGCAGCAGGGGGAACACTCTCACTTTCAGATCTCGATGTTTTGTTGAACAGTGGTGGCTTGGCATCGGTCAACAAATCCAAACCCACCCCCAAATCAAGTCGACGTGCTGAACGTAAAAAGAAGCAAAGCACTGGACGCCAACTTACGGCTCAGCGCGGTGAGCGTTCCCAATCGAAAAAGGGACACAAACAGTGAGGCGAGTCAATGAGTAACATCCAGTGGATGTATGGTGAGGAGCCAAAAAATCTTCCAATTGACTTGAAAGAGAGAATTCGTACCTTGTTTCTCAATGAAACCGGTGAAGAATACACACTTGAATCACTTTCGAACCTCCCTATTCCAAAATGGAGTGGGAACATGCTGCTTATCGACCAACAACAATATCCTGCACCCGAATCGATCTTAGGAGTTCTTTGGGCCCTACCCCATGAGGTAAACGGTGTCCGTATTGCAGCTTTTGTTCTTGAGGGAAGGCATCAGTCATGTGGCTGGGGTGGAAACGCTTGGGAGCATTTGATTGCGATTTCTCGTTCAATGGGTAAAACGACCATTCAATTAGAAGTTAAAGCCGAAAACACCCGTGCTCAAGGTTTCTATAAATCAAGGGGCTTAGAAGTTGTTCGACATATTCCTCACTATTATAAATCAGGTGTTGGGTATGAAATGAAAGGGCCTTTGTGACTTTCCTATTTTGCTGATGACGGTTCATATAAGGGTCAAAGGTTATGCTCCCCCATCTCTAGCAGAGCATGTGGAACAGCGTTTGCTTGGAGAACTAGCAGCACAACGCGGTATTACCGGTGTTGCCTTACTCGACGGTGATGGCTTTGTTTTGTTCACAGAACCTCAACATGATGATTCGGTTCAAAATTTGGGTAAAGCCATTGCTTTACTCGATCCGAAGTTTTCCTCAGGTCGTGTCACCTTAAACGGTGAGAAGGGTACTGTTTTGGTTCAAGAGTTACTTGGTCAGAAGGTTTTGGTACTCCGTTGTGAAGTTTCGTCAAATCTCGGTCGTATACGTCAGGTTCTCGATACCGCCACTTCACAATTGAATGCCCTCCAGCCCTGAGATGCCTTACTTTGGTTGCTCGGGGACCGTTCTTCATCGGTAGAGAATCTAAATTGTCCAGTGAAGAGATTAAATGGGAAGGGTCGGTCGCAAGTCCGGTGAGAAGATGGGAATCTTCCACTGACCAGGCGAGATACGAATGGATGAACTCAAGATTCAACTCGAAGAACGACGAAAGATGGTTGATGAAAAAGCAACCAAATACCGAATCCTTCGTGATGAATGTAATGATAACTCGAAGAAGTTTACCATCACTCGAAATGAAATGAATGGCGAAGTCCGTGAACTGATTGTTCAAGTTCGTGAACAACGTGAAATTCGAGAACAAATGAACGAAATAGTTCGTGACAAAAAGGCTGTTCGTCAAGAAGCAAACAAGATGGTTCGTGAATCAAAAGATGCTTTGAATCTCGCCAAGGGACCAGAAGCGGTCCAAGAACAACGTGATGATGGCCGACGTGGACGTCGAGACCGCCCTGATACCGTTCATTCACTCAAGCGCGAACTCATCCGTTTGGAAAATGAATTCGAGATGGGACGCCACACTGGTAAAAACGAAACCAAAGTGATGAAGCGCATGAAGGAAATCAGTGCTCAAATCAAGAAGATGAAGATGTCTGAAGATTCCAATACCGATCTCAAAGAATCACGAGAAACATTGCGAATCGCAATGGAAGCTCAAGAAACCGCGCACGGTGCTGTTGAACAAGCAGCAGAAGCCGCCCAAGAAGCTCACGATTTGATGCTTCAATGGAATAAGGAAGTCGACAACCAACGAGAAAAGGCAGAGTCCGCTCACCGAAAACTCCGTGGTTCCAAGAAAGATGCAGATAAAAATCACCGAGCCTACATTGTTTCGCTCCGTTGTTTGCACTCGATTCAAGACATTCTCCGTGCTATGCGTGGAGCAAATGCAGGCGCAGGTCAACGACCTTCGGCTCGTGTTGAAGTTCAAGACTTGATGAGTAAATTGATGTCCGGTGCGACACTGACTACTGATGAATTGATGCAACTTCAGCGTTATGACTGATGTTTGTCACTCCGATGAGATGAAAGACCCCGCCTTCTAAACCACCACTACCGAGGGAATCCAATGTTGTCGAAAGAAGAAATTGCGGCCATTGTTGATGATTACGATCGAATGAAACTTCGTATCGGGATGACTGCATCCCACTCGGCATTGGATATTTGTGATGGAGCTATTGAAGAAGGGTTCCCTACAGTTGCTTATTGTAAAGAAGGCCGACACAGAACCTATGCAAATTATTTCAAGGCACATCGCTCTTCTTCTGGACGAGTCGTTCGTGGAATGGTTGACAAAGCCATTGTTATGCCATCTTTTGACGATGTCATGAAGCCAGAGATGCAAGAAGAAATGAGAAAGCGAAATGTAATTTACATTCCAAACCGTTCCTTTACCTCCTACTCTTCTATTGAAGATGTTGAAAATACATTCAAAGTACCTTTGTTCGGATCTCGAAACATGCTCCGAATGGAAGAGCGAACCGAAGAACAGGATTATTATTGGATTCTTGACAAAGCAGGTCTACCATATCCTGAAGCGATTGCAGACCCTCAAGACATTGACTGTTTGGTCATTGTCAAATTGCACCATGCTCAGAAGAAACTTGAACGTGGATTCTTCACCTGTGCTTCGTATGCAGAATACCAAGAGAAATCTCAAACACTTCTCGCTGAAGGTGTCATCGATGAAGAATCATTGGCCGGTGCTCGTATTGAACGCTATGTGATTGGTCCTGTTTTCAATCTCAACTTTTTCTATAGTCCGCTTGCTGAAGAGGGTGAAAAGCTCGAATTACTCGGTGTTGATTGGCGTTTCGAGTCATCACTCGATGGGCATGTTCGATTGCCAGCTCCGCAACAAATGACCATGCCAGCTCACCAACAAATTCCAGAAATGACCGTCGTTGGTCATAACACAGCAACCATCCGTGAATCGCTACTCGAGAAGGCGTTTGAACTCGGAGAGCGATTCATCAAAGCGAGTAAAGAACATTACGACCCTGGAATCATCGGTCCGTTCTGCTTACAAACGTGTATTGACAAGGACATGAATTACTACATTTATGACGTCGCCCCTCGTTTGGGTGGAGGAACAAATGTTCACGTCAGTGTTGGACATCCGTATGGAAACGCAACCTGGAGAAAACCGATGTCCAGTGGACGTCGTATTGCAATGGAATTGCGAATGGCTGCTGAACAAGATCGATTGCTCGAAGTCCTCACGTGATTCTTCACCGCATTCTCTCCCAGATAATGTGACTCCACCTCCACTTCAAAGAGGAACATCACAAATACCTGTGAGCGTTGGGCAGAACATGGAGTTCGTCTTCTATTCATTATCGTTAATACTTGGTTATGCATTCACGCGTTTCGTCACTGAACAAACGAATTTCCATCTCCGAATGAAAGGGATTTGGGTACATCATTGGATTCTTTCAGCCATCGCAATGGCAGTGCTCGCTGCACTTGGTTACGATGCTCCTTATGTTTGGGGGGCTCTGACTGGAGTTGCACTCGAAGGATTATCACGAAAAAACTGGTCACTCAGGGATACGAAGCGAACCTAATTGAATTGATTTCTGCTTGAATCCTTCATCTTCCTCAACATTGATTAGCCAACCCCTCTTTCACTTGAGTATGAAGAGTGCCCGTACTGCAGTGCTGTTCGTTCTTCTGCTTCTTTTTTCGAGTCTTTCTTTGGTTGTTTTATCCATCAACAAAGGAGACCTCAACACGGCACTCACCAATGAACAGAGT
>Ga0115003_10002121_pt1 | contig 16726 bp, 17 predicted proteins | sample ArcticOcean_MG_C_7_FD_88736 | JGI IMG/M metagenome (GOLD analysis project Ga0115003, IMG submission 88736) | Marine microbial communities from western Arctic Ocean - ArcticOcean_MG_CB11_88 | ecosystem: Environmental > Aquatic > Marine > Oceanic | place: Arctic Ocean: Canada Basin | collected... | reverse complement strand
TAGAAATAACAGAACTTTCCACCCACCTTCAGGGTCAATTAGTTGCTGTTCATTCTGCTTACGATTTAATGTTTGATAATTTCGCGCCTGAAGCCTACAGAAAAAATCCAAAGGCAAGAACAGCATGGGCAGTAGATACTATGAAAAAAGCAGCGATAGCAAGCAAACGATTGGGATTAAAAACTCATGCTACATTCTCAGGTGCCTTATTGTGGCATACATGGCATCCCTGGCCTCAGCGACCTCAAGGTTTAGTGGAGCTTGGTTTTGCTGAATTGGCTAAACGCTGGAAGCCAATTTTAGACGTCTTTGATGATAATGGTGTAGATGTTTGTTATGAAATCCATCCAGGAGAAGACTTGCACGATGGTATTACTTTCGAGCGCTTTTTAGAAGCGACTGGAAATCATAAAAGAGTAAATATTTTATATGATCCCAGTCATTTTGTTTTACAACAATTAGACTACATTGAATACATTGATCACTATCATCAATTTATTAAATCTTTTCACGTAAAAGATTCTGAATTTAAACCCAACGGGAAAAAAGGAGCCTTCGGTGGTTATGGTGATTGGATTGACAGAGCGGGAAGGTATCGCTCTTTAGGTGACGGACAAATTGATTTCAAAACTATATTTACCAAATTGACAGAATACGGTTGTGATATATGGGCCGTTATGGAATGGGAGTGCTGTATCAAAAGTCCCGAACAAGGAGCCAGAGAAGGAGCACCCTTTATCCAAAGTCATATAATCGAAGCTACACAAAAAACCTTTGATGATTTTGCCGGAGGGACTATTGATGAACAACATTTGCGCAATATCTTAAATCTATAAGTTACAACATATGATAATGTCCATGACTGGTTTTGGAAAAACCCAAACTCAATGGGAAGATAAAACCCTCAGTGTTGAGATTCGCTCCTTGAATAGTAAAAGTGCTGATATAAGCATCCGAACTCCATCGTATCTGAGAGAAATGGAGACCGAAATTAGAAAGTGTATTTCAAAAAAATTACATCGTGGGAAAATAGATTTAAATATTTTTATTGAATTTAATGGTCAAAATGCACCTTCAAAAATCAATACCCCTGTTGTAAAATCTTACATCGATCAACTTAAAATGATTGGAGAAGTTTCAGAAAACGAAATGATTGCCATTGCAATGCGCTTACCAGATACATTATCATCTGAGAGAGAAACTTTAGAAAAGGTTGAAAAAGAAGCTATTTTTAATTTAGTAGACCAAGTTTTAACAGATATTGAAAACTATAGAAAAGATGAGGGTAATTCCTTAGAAAACGATTTTTTAAAACGTATTGATCTGATTGAACAACTCCTTCAATCTGTAGTTAAAATTGATCCTGATCGAAGTAATAAAATTGAGCAAAAACTCCGATCATCATTAGATGATTTAAAAATCGAAGTGGATTCAAACAGATTTGAACAGGAGCTAATCTTTTATTTAGAAAAATTTGATGTTACTGAGGAAAAAGTAAGGCTTAAAAATCATTTAGATTATTTTAAACAGGTTATGAAGAATGATTTTCCAAATGGTAAAAAATTAGGTTTTATTGCTCAAGAAATTGGTAGGGAAATTAATACAATTGGATCCAAAGCCAATCATGCTGAATTACAAAAGATTGTTGTTCAAATGAAAGATGAATTAGAGAAGGTTAAAGAACAATTACTAAACGTACTTTAAATTGAATTCGGGAAAACTGATCGTCCTTTCGGCACCCTCTGGAAGTGGTAAAACTACTTTAGTTCGCCATTTATTAGAACAAGATCTCCCTTTAGGGTTTTCAATTTCCGCTACTTCAAGAAAACCAAGAGAAAAAGAACAAGATGGAACAGATTATTACTTTTTAAGTGCAAATGAATTTAATATAAAGATTCAGCAGAAGGTGTTTTTAGAATATGAAGAAGTTTATCCAGGTACTTTTTACGGTACATTCACTTCCGAATTAAAAAGGCTGTGGGACGATGAAAAACATGTTTTATTTGATATTGATGTTGTTGGTGGAATAAATATTAAAAAAAAGTATCCTCAAAAAACACTTGCTATTTTTGTAAAACCTCCTTCCATAAAAGAGCTTGAAAAGCGTCTCAAAAAGAGAGGAACTGATGGTGAAGAAAAAATAAAAGAACGTTTATCAAAAGCAAAAAAAGAAATGGAATATGCTACCCAATTTGATTATTGCTTAATTAATGAAGACTTAGAGGCCGCGAAAAAGGAAGTTGTTCAAGTGGTTTATGATTTCTTAAATTCCTGACGGAGTCCTACCTTTACTCAATGAAAAAAGTTGGCTTATATTTTGGTTCCTTTAATCCAATTCATAATGGGCATTTGGCTTTAGGAAACTATTTTGCGAGACATACTGACCTGAATGAAGTTTGGTTTGTTGTGAGTCCACAAAATCCTTTTAAAGTTGGAAATGTTATTTTGGAAGACCATCATCGATTAGAAATGGTTCGTCTCGCTTTAGAAGATCAAGCGAATTTATTTATAAGCGATATTGAATTTTCTTTATCAAAACCAAGTTATACAATAAATACAATAGAACATTTAGTTAAAATAAACCCTAAAAAACAGTTTGTGTTGTTAATGGGAGAAGATAATCTCATTCATTTTCAAGAATGGAAAAAAAACCAACAAATTTTAGCGCTTGTACAAGCATATGTTTACCCAAGAAATTATAAGATTTTACATTCAAACCTGAGTTTCGAGCATAAAAAAATTAAATTAGTAAAAGCCCCAAAATTGGACTATTCTTCAAAAAATATCCGGAAAATTTTACGTGAAGGAGAAAGTGTGAAAGACTTAATTCCAAATGCTAGTTGGGCTTATCTAGAAAAAAACGGGTTCTATAAATAACTTTTCATCTTTTTTCGAGTTTAAATAATAAAATCATTGATGTTTATTCCCTAAAAAAAGTTCCTCCAATAATTTTTTTGTCAATTCTTCCCTACTAAAACGCTTTAAGTCTGGAAAATTATTTTGAAAATTTTCTTTTTGATCAGCTAATTGCTGAATGAATTCTGTTATACCTTTATCATCTTTGGCATTAATCATTTTTGACGCTGACCCTTGATTAATAAAAATTCCTGCTTCGGAGTCTGGATCACCTATCGAAAGTGTGGGAACTCCAGTAGCTAAATATTCTAAGACTTTTCCTGAGATCATATGAGCATTTGCACCTTCAAAAATAAAATTTATTAAAAGATTAGCACTTTTCATGAGTTGAATAGATTTTCGATGAGATAAATAACCTAAAAAAATGAATTCTATTTTCGTATATTTTAAGCGTATTCTTTCAATTATTTCTTTATTAATATTTCCCGCTAATGACAAACGAATAGGGATTTGATTAGCCATTTTGTTTAAAACTTTTAACACTGAGTCATAGGCTTGATTTTCTGTGAGTAAACCAGTGTAAACCACATGAAATAAATCTTTAAGTTTTACGCCATGAACTTCTTGCATAAGTTGTGAATCATAGCCATTTTGAATCACATAAAACTCTTGATTAGGTGCTTTTGCTTTAAGATGTTTGTGGAGTTCTCCTCCTACAGTAGTTATAACGCCCTCTGCCGATTGAAGTACTTTTTTTTCTAGAGCAATATCTTTTTGAATCGCTTTTGAAGAACGGTATAAATGATTATTATAAAAAATATTTGTCCAAGGGTCTCTAAAGTCAACCCACCATTTCAAATCAAATTTAGTCTTTAGTCGGAGTCCAGCTAGATGGGTAGAATGTGGAGGGCCAGTTGTAACTATATGCGAAATTATTTCGTCATTCAAAATCTTTTCCGCCGCTTTTACAGCAAAAGGAATCCACCCTTTTCGAGCGTCAGGAATAAAAAAATTTCCTCGTATATAGGCGAAAATTTTTTCTAAAATACTCTTACGCTTAACTGCACCTTGTGGAATTCCTTTTTGAAAATTTCCCGTAGTAAAAAATGAATACAGTTTTAAAGGTTCGCGGGTAGAAGTCTTAATCACCCGAATATTATCAACTTCTTCCAATAAGCTTTTATCCAATACGCTATAGGATGCTTCTTGTTCGTCAACAGTTATGACGATTGGCTCACATCCCATCTTTTTTAGATATTTAGCAAAATACATCCAGCGTTGAGTGCCTGAACCTCCAGCAGGAGGCCAATAGTAGGATAAAATTAAAATTTTTTGATTGGGTATTTTCACCTTATTTTTTTACCTTCCATAAAGGTACGGAAGAACAAGCTTCCCCATAAAATAAACTTTTTGCAACTGTCTGTAAGCGCTGAACTAAAAGAATGTATGCATCTTGAGGGATCAGTGAATCAGAACACCCTTTAATCATAATGGGTTTACTTTTAAAAGGAGATAGGTCTAGATTGGAAAGCATTTCGCGGTATAACTGTTGCTCTAAATCTTGCAAAGAACCTAAAACGATCGTATTTGTTACTGGTTGTAAATAGGAAGTTACTAATAATGTAGCCCATGCGGGTAGAATAGCTTCTGTGCTGCAGCCAAGAGCCACAAAGTGTTTTGTATGCTTTTCCCAGTTATAGCCTCTTAACGCGTCTCTAAATGGCTTTTCTCGCAATATAAAGCCTTGCTCTAGCCATTGAGACATATCAATAAAAGTACGCGTCCCTTTTGGGGTATAATCCTGTAAATCGAAATTAACAAGAACGCTACTGGATATCTTATTGATAATTGTTTCTGCCATGTTTATAGCATTCCTAACTCAAGCTTGGCCTCTTCGCTCATCAATTCTTGTGTCCAAGGAGGATCAAAAGTAATCTCTACTTCTGCAGTTTTGACTTCATCTAATGACCTGACTTTTTCTTCAACTTCCATGGGAAGAGATTCTGCAACAGGACAGTTGGGTGTGGTGAGGGTCATCAATATTTTGACATCTAAGTCTTCATTTACAAAAACATCATAAATTAATCCCAACTCATAAATATCAACTGGAATTTCGGGATCAAAAATAGTCTTTAAAACATTTACTATTTTTTCTCCAAGGGCATTTGTATCTATCGTTTCTGACATAATTTTCTTTAATTCAATTGAGTTTGAAAAGCCACTGCATACATTTTTATCTGTTTAATCATGGAGACCAAGCCATTAGCACGTGTAGGTGATAAATGTTCTTTCAATCCAATTTTATCAATAAAATCTGTATTAGCAGCTAAAATATCTTTGGGGTGCTGATCTGAAAAAACACGTATTAAAATTGCTATAATTCCTTTAGTAATAATGGCATCACTATCTGCAGTAAAATTTAATTTATTCTGCTCCATATGAGCATGAACCCAAACTTTACTTTGGCAGCCTTTGATGATATTATTGTCTGTTTTATATTTTATAGCAATTAAAGGAAGTGTTTTTCCTAAATCAATCATATATTCATAGCGTTGCATCCAATCTTCGAATAAGGAAAACTCTTCTACAATCTCTTCTTGAATGGCTTCTATTGTTTTCACATTTAAAGTTATAAAATTATTGTAACATAGATACCGCTCTTCTGATTCCGGCCTCTAAACGGTCAATTTCTTCAAAGGTATTGTAAAAAGAAAAAGAAGCGCGAACCGTTCCAGGGATATTATAAAAGTCCATAATCGGTTGTGCACAGTGGTGACCTGTTCTTACAGCAATTCCCATTTTGTCTAAAATACTTCCAATATCGTAAGGATGAAAAGACCCAATATTAAATGAGATAACCGCAGTTTTTTCTTTGGCTTCGCCATAAATCTTTAAGCCTTCAATTTTTTGCAAAACATTTGTAGCATAAATTAATAATTCTGCTTCATAACTTGCAATGACGTCATAGCCAATACCATTCATATAATCCAATGCTACGCCAAAAGCAATTCCACCTGCAATATTAGGCGTTCCTGCTTCAAACTTATGTGGTAGTTCAGCGTAAGTTGTTTCTTCAAATGTAACGGTAGCAATCATTTCTCCACCTCCTTGATAAGCTGGTAGTGCATTAAGTAAAGCTGATTTGCCATACAACATTCCAACACCCGTAGGTCCACACAATTTATGAGCTGAGGTTACATAATAATCCACATCCAAAGCTTGTACATCAGCTTTGATATGGGGTGAAGCCTGAGCTCCATCAATCAAAACTTTAGCTCCTTTTAGATGGGCTTTTTGAATAATTTCTTTAATCGGGTTGATCGTGCCTAAAGCATTTGAAACATGACCTACAAAAACCAATTTAGTTTTGGAATTCAATAGACTATCAAAAGTTTCCATATCTAGTGTCCCTTGAGTTGTCATTGGAATCACTTTCAAATGTGCTCCTGTTTTTTTACACAACATTTGCCAAGGCACAATATTAGAATGATGCTCTAAGGCTGAAATTAAGAGTTCATCTCCTTTTTTAAGTATTGAAGTGTAGCCCGAAGCAATACAATTAATACTTTCTGTTGTTCCCGCGGTAAAAATTATTTCATGAGTGTGGGCTGCATTAAAATGTTTTTGAATTGTAGCTCGTGCTTTTTCATAAGCATCGGTTGCTTCTTGACTTAATTTGTGAACACCTCTGTGAATATTGGCATTATACCGATAATAGTAATCAGAAATAGCCTCAACAACCTGCCTGGGTGTTTGTGAAGTTGCCGCATTATCCAAATATACAAGAGGTTGCCCATTTACCTCTCGAGATAGAATAGGAAAGTCTTTGCGAAGTTGGTTTACATCAAACATCATTTATAATTCAAATCCTAAACTAACACCAAGTTTATTGGCAATTTGATTGTTAATTCGCTTTTTCAGCGAGGGTAATTGTACACTTTCTAAAACATTATTTGCAAATGCATAGGTTAGAAGTGCCTTTGCTTCTTTTCTGGGTATTCCCCTGGAACGCAAATAAAATAATGCCTCTTCATCTAATTGACCTATGGTACATCCATGAGAACATTTTACGTCATCAGCATAAATTTCTAATTGAGGTTTTGTATTGACAGTTGCTTTATCATCAAGTAAAATATTATTATTCTTTTGGAATGCATTAGTCTTTTGAGCAATTTTGTCAACCAATATCTGCCCATTAAAAACCCCTTCAGAACGTTCAGAAAAAATTCCCTTGTAATCCTGGTGACTTTCACAATTGGGTTGCGCGTGATGAACTAATGTCGAATGGTCTACATGTTGTTTGCCTTTTAAAATAGTTACTCCTTTGAGTGTTGAAAGAATATGTTCTCCTTTGTGAAAATAATTGAGATTATTACGGATCAATTTTCCACCTAAAGAAAAAGTATGAACACTTGCATGACTATTTTTTTCTTGAATAATGTAGGTGTTATCGATCAAAGAGGCGGTTTCTAAATCATTTTGGAGCTTGTAATAATCTAAAAAGGCATCCTGATGAACATATATTTCAGTTACACAATTAGTTACTACAGGATGCTCTTTCAAACTCTGGTGACGTTCTATAATCTGAACTTGAGCATTTCGATCCACTACTATTAAGTTTCGTGGTTGTAACCAAACTGCTTTTTCTTTTCCAGTAGAAAAATGAATAATTTCTATTGGCTTTTCAGCTACGATACTTTTAGGAATAAATATATAAGCTCCTTCTTTGGCATAAGAAGTATTTAGAGCCGTCATACTATCTTCCTGATTTGCAATCTTATTAAAATATATATCAATATATTTCTTGTATTTAGGCTTACTTAATGCAGCTGAAAGCAGACAAACATCAATCCCGTCGTGAGTTGTATTTGACAAAAAAGGACTGTACACCCCATCAATAAAAATCACTTTATAGGTATCTGTGTCATACAAAAAATATTTTTTAACATCTTTTATATCAACATTCGTTTCATCTTTTGGAAAAATAGAATAGTCCTGATTGATAAGTTTTGCTAAAGAAGTATATTTCCAACCTTCTTCTTTTTTCGTAGGAAAACCTTTTGCTTCAAAAACCTTTAATGCATTTGAACGAGCAACCTGAATTGTTTCTGAAAGATCTATACCGTCTTCAAAAGCCAAATGAGAAGAAACTAATTTTTCTTTAAATTCCATATTATGCCAATTCTTTTATCCAATCGTAGCCCTTTGCTTCTAATTCGTGTGCCAAATCTTTGGTGCCAGACTTTACTATTTTTCCATCAAAAAGAACGTGAACAAAGTCAGGAACGATATAATCCAAAAGACGTTGGTAATGAGTAATAACAATAACAGCATTGTCTTTACTTCTCAACTTATTAACCCCATTAGCAACAATTTTCAAAGCGTCAATATCCAAGCCAGAATCGGTTTCATCTAATATCGCCAAAGCTGGCTCTAACATTGCCATTTGAAAGATCTCATTTCGCTTTTTTTCTCCTCCAGAAAACCCTTCGTTTAAAGAGCGAGATAAAAACTTAAAATCAATTTCTAAAAGCTGAGCTTTTTGTCTAATTTTTTTCAAAAGTTCACTTGCAGGCATGTCTTCCAAACCTTGAGCTTTTCGGTTTGCATTAATCGCAGTTTTAATAAAGTTTGTTACTGAGACCCCAGGAATTTCAACAGGATATTGAAAGGAAAGGAAAATTCCTTCATGAGCGCGTTTCTCGGCGTCTAATTCAGCTAAATCTTCTCCTTTTAATAATATTTTCCCATCTGTCATTTCGTAATCTTCATTTCCTGCAATTACAGAAGCTAAAGTACTTTTCCCGGAACCATTGGGACCCATAATAGCATGTACTTCTCCTGCTTTGACATCAAGATCTATACCTTTTAAAATATCTTTACCCTCTATTTGGGCATGTAAATTTTCAATCGTTAACATATTTGGTTTTTTTATCCCACTGATCCTTCAAGGGAAATTTCTAACAATTTTTGTGCTTCAACTGCAAACTCCATTGGAAGCTTATTTAATACTTCTTTACTAAATCCATTTACAATTAGCGCAATGGCTTTTTCAGTATCAATCCCTCTTTGATTACAATAAAATATTTGATCCTCACCAATTTTACTAGTGGATGCTTCATGTTCAATTTGGGCAGAATTACTTTTAACTTCAATATAAGGAAAGGTGTGCGCGCCACAATCATTACCCATCAAAAGAGAGTCGCATTGAGAAAAGTTTCTGGCATTCTTGGCACGAGCACCAACTTGAACTAGTCCACGATAACTGTTTTGGGATTTCCCAGCAGAAATTCCTTTAGAAATAATAGTACTCTTGGTGTTGTTTCCAAGATGTATCATCTTAGTCCCAGTATCCGCCTGTTGAAAGTTATTAGTTACTGCAATAGAATAAAATTCGCCAATGGAGTGATCTCCTTTTAATACACAGGAAGGATATTTCCATGTTACAGCAGAACCGGTTTCTACTTGAGTCCATGATATTTTAGAGCGATTATGGCAAATTCCGCGTTTAGTAACAAAATTAAAAACACCTCCCTTTCCTTCTTTGTCTCCTGGATACCAATTTTGAACTGTTGAATATTTGATCTCAGCATCGTCAAGCGCTATTAACTCAACAACCGCAGCATGAAGCTGATTTTCGTCTCTGGATGGCGCTGTGCAACCTTCTAAATAACTAACATAACTACCTTCATCTGCTATAACCAAAGTCCTTTCGAACTGTCCAGTACCAGCTTGGTTTATTCTAAAATACGTTGACAACTCCATCGGACAGCGAACACCTTTTGGAATATAGCAAAAAGAACCGTCTGTAAATACAGCCGAATTTAAGCCTGCGTAATAATTATCCTTGGGAGGAATTACACTTCCAATATATTTTTTTACTAATTCTGGATGTTCTTTGATTGCCTCAGAAATTGAACAGAAAATAATTCCTTTTTCTGCTAATGTTTTTTTGAAAGTAGTCGCCACAGAAACTGAATCTATTACAATATCAACGGCAACTCCTGAAAGTTTTTTTTGTTCGTCAATAGAAATTCCTAATTTATTGAAGGTTTCCAATAATTCTGGATCTACCTGATCTAAACTCTCGTATTTTGCTTGTTTTTTGGGTGCTGAATAAAATGAAATATTTTGTAAATCTGGCTTTTTATAAGTAACATTTGCCCAGTCCGGTTCTGACATTTTCAGCCAAGAATTATAGGCATCAAGACGCCACTGAGTCATCCAATCCGGCTCCCCTTTTTTATAAGAAATTTGACGAACAACCTCTTCACTTAAACCTATGGGAAAAGTCTCTGATTCAATATCCGTATAGAAACCATACTCATACTCTTTAGTCTCTAATTCTTTCTTTAATTCTTCTTCTGTGTATGCCATTCTTTTTTTTTAGAGTGAAAAACTTTCCCCACAACCACAAGTTCGCTGTGCATTGGGATTGTTAAACACGAAACCTTTACCATTGAGCCCTCCGGAATATTCTAAAACAGTTCCAACTAAGTATAAAAGGCTTTTTTTATCAACTAATATTTTCACCTGATTATCTTCAAATAATTTGTCTTCCTCATGAAGTGCCTTGTCAAAGTTTAGATCATAAGACAAGCCAGAGCATCCTCCACTCTTAACGCCCACTCTTACAAAATCTTGAACCGGGTCAAACCCCTCTTCTTTCATCAAAGTAGAAACTTTTTCTTTTGCTGATTCTGAAACCTTAATCATTCTATTGAAAAATTAATTTGAATAATGTGTAAATATAACGTATTTCAATGGATTTTAGATTTTAAACGATTGATTTAAGCTATAATAAAATCAAGCCTTCTAATGCCAAATTGCAAGAAAAATATCTTTCCCTCCTTGAGACACTGGATAGTCCCCCGAGCTACTTTCTGTAGTTCCTATCACAATAGTTTTACCTCCTTCAAGTTGGGTAATGTCGTGGCCTAAGTCAAGCCCGTCTCCAATTAGCTTATATTGTTTAATAACATTGCCATTGGGTAATGTATGTGCTATAAATACATTATTAGAAAGAAAATTTTCTTCTGCTGCAAGAGTTTCAGGTGCTGTATGACCTAAAAGAATTAAGGTTCCGTCTGGACGTTCAATTAGCGCCTTTCCAGTATCAAATCCTTTATTACCGATATTTTTACTGCTCTTTAACTCCCCTGATGGCGAAAGAATAGATAAAAACATATCTGAAGATCCGAGTGGTTTTTCGATATCTCTATCCTGACTGAAAGATTGACCTAAAACAACATACTCTCCTTTTCTGTTTTCAATTATTGCATGGGCAATATCATAAGCAGAACCACCAATGGAGCGCTCCCACAACAAATCACCCTTACTATTTGTTTTTACAATCCAAGCATCATAGCTTCCTCGAGGATTAGACACATCCACATCTTGACTTTCTGAAGAGCCTACAATCACAAAATCTCCTTCAAGTGTTTCAATAGCATCATAGGAGCGATCATTACTTGTACCGCCAAAATATCTTCGCCACTGCAAAATACCATTACTATCAAGTTTATGACACCAAAATTCTCCTACTCCATGTTTTTGTCCCTTATTTGATTTTTTTCTATCCATTCCAGCGCCATTAGAAGCTGTAACATCTAAAAAACCATTGAAAAAAAGGCCCCCATCTTGAGTGCTAACAATATTATAAGCATGATCATGTCCTAAAAACCCAAAGCTTTTTTCCCACAAAAGATTCCCTCCAGCATCTATTCGTAAAAGCCAGTTGTCGTGTTGCCCTTTATTTAAAGAAGCGTCGCCATCAAAACTTTTGCTATACCCAATAATAGCATACCCATTTCCTAACTCAACAATATCATATCCTCTATCATCATTACTCCCCCCATAGGTCTGCATCCACTGAATCTCCATATTAGCACTAAATTTCACAACAAACAAATCACTTCCCACTCTTGTTTTAGCGCTAAAAATACCATCCGTACTTTTAGTGTTCCCAACTACAACAAAACCACCGTCAGAGGTAGCTGTAACTCCATGGGCAACATCTTCCAGACTTCCTCCAAAGGTCATTACAGATTCCCATTCTCCCTTTACATCAGGCAGATTGGGCCAGTCACTATCAGAAGCGGGTGTACATCCTATTATGATAGTTAGTAATAAAAGAGAAGAATACTTTATCATTTTTCAGAAGCTTTAACTAAAAATATACCAGAATTAATATCGTTTAAAGCAATTACTCCGCTTTCAAAAAAAGGGTAAACGCTCCAAACGCCCTCAAAAGAAGCATTATTATTCTCAGGATAGGTGTCAAAGAACCTAGCTTCTGAAACTTTTTTAGCATCAATTTCACCAATGTCTAATACACGTAAGCCAGCTGTATAACTTGCAAGAAAAAAATTATTCCCTTTAACAAATCCATTATGATCTATGGCATAAACTCCTGCAAAATAATTTAGATGTAATTGAGGATTCATGAGATTAGAAATATCGAAAATTCGTGTTAAAGTTGGTGCCCCAAAACGAAGCTCATCTAATTCATCACCTAAAAAAAAATATTGGTGGTCATCAGATAGATATCCCTGATGCGTATAACCACCATTTTCATAAGAAAAGCTGTTTACAAGTTGAGGTGCTGTCTTATCTGTTACATCAATAATTACTACTTGATTGTTGTCGCCTCCATCGCTATTACTTCCAAAAAATAATTCCTTTCCTTGAAAAGTAACATCGGGACCTTGATAATTTACTATTTGGGCATCATGGGTATAAGAAGCTTCTGCATAGCCCCCTATGACATTTGGGTTTTTAGGATCATTGATATCAATGAAAATAGGCCCTCCTTGAAAACGATTTGACCCAATAACATATGCAAAACCACTAGTTTCATTAATAGAAATATTATGAGCGTTTCCAAAATAAGTAAGACGAGCATCTGCAGTAAAGTTTTGAACAGAAAACACGTCTCTTAATCGAGTTAAATCAAAAATTTGCATTCCATGATCAGTAGCTTCGCTTACTATAAAAGCATGATTTTTAAATACTTTGACATCCCGCCAAATACTACTTTCAGTAGCAGTAAGAAGCTTTCCTAAAAAAAAAGGTTCTTCAGGATTACTAATATCTATAAAAGCAGTTCCATCGTCTAAACCACTAATCAGATACTCCTTTCCTGTTTCAGGGTCCGTCCAACCCCAATTATCATTCCCTGAAAGACTTCCTAACTCTTCAAGGGAAATACGAGACAAAAGATCATATCCCAAACAAGGGTAAACTCCTGCCATCCCATTTTCACAAAGAGTTTTTCCGTTGAGATTTATCGAGGAATTCCCAGAAGGCTCCTGCTTTGGAGGAACTTCTAAAGAAATAGGATCTACTATTTCTGAGTTTAAACAAGAAACTAAAAAAAGCATTCCAAGAGACTGTGCAAGTTGTTTCATGTTTTTTTTTCAAAATTAAGTAAAAAACATTAGGAAGAATAAAGTTTAACCTTTTGGATAGGATATGTACTTTTGGCAAATGTTAGAAAATAAAAATCCTTCAAAAACCACAATCTCTTCTCTGGGAGAGTTCGCTTTAATTGATCACTTAACTAAAACTTTTGATTTAATTCAAAAATCTAGTGTTTTAGGAATTGGAGATGATGCTGCTGTCTTAGATTTATCAAAGGGCCAGACATTAGTAAGTACTGACCTTTTAATTGAAGGAGTGCATTTTGATTTAAGTTATATGCCTCTTAAACATTTGGGATATAAAGCAGTTATGGTAAATCTATCTGACATATACGCAATGAATGCCCAGCCTTCTCAAATTACTGTTTCTCTTGCGGTTTCCAATCGATTTACCCTCGAATCACTGGAGGAATTATACGCTGGTATTTTATTAGGGTGTAAAAACCATAAAGTAGACCTTGTTGGTGGAGACACCACCACAAGTACTTCGGGGCTAACTCTTTCGGTAACTGCAATTGGAACTGTTAAGGAAGAAAAAATTACTCGCCGCTCTGGAGCTAAAGAAAATGATTTACTTGTTGTAAGTGGAGATTTAGGTGGAGCTTATTCAGGATTACAAATTCTAGAACGTGAAAAAGCTGTTTTTAAAGTAAATCCAAATAACCAGCCTGACCTAAGCAGCTATGCCTACAGTATTGAACGCCAACTAAAACCAGAAGCTCGCAAAGATGTGATTGAATTATTAAAAGAATTAAACATCACTCCTTCCTCAATGATTGATATAAGTGATGGTCTTTCATCTGAAATTTTACATCTTTCAAAAGCCTCACAGGTTGGTTTTCATCTTTTTGAAGACAAACTTCCTATTGATCACGAAGTTGTGAAAATTTGTGACGAGTTTAAGTTAAATACTACTACGGCTGTTCTGAATGGTGGTGAAGATTATGAGCTTTTGTTTACTGTTGCACAAAAAGAATTTGATAAAATTAAAAATCATCCTATGCTTTCAATTATTGGACATGCTTGTGATTTTCGTGGTGGGTGCCAACTCATAAATGGTCTTGGACATCAAATAGAACTTACTGCTCAGGGCTGGCAATCATTTGATGAGGCCTAATATTAACCTAGGGCAACATCTAGGGTCATCATTACAATAAAGCCTCCAATAAATCCCAGAGTGGCAACATCTGTATATTTATCTTGTTGAGTTTCAGGAATAACTTCTTCAACCACAACAAAAATCATCGCTCCCGCTGCAAATGCAAGTGCATAAGGAAGGATCGGTGTAAAAAAAGAAACAGCAACCGCTCCTATTACAGCAGCAACGGGCTCTACTACCGCAGAAAGTTGACCATACCAAAAACTTTTTAAGCGACTCACCCCTTGCCTTCTTAAAGGCATAGAGACTGCCAAACCTTCAGGAAAATTTTGAATTCCAATTCCTATTGCTAAGGCAACTGCTCCTGCAATAGAAGCCTCAGGAATTCCAGCGGCAACACCTCCAAAAAGAACACCTACTGCAAGGCCCTCTGGAATATTATGTAGAGTGATTGCTAAGACGAGTAAAGTTGTTTTGTGCCATGGAGTTTTGATCCCTTCACTTTCTTTAAAATTTATATGGATATGGGGTAAGATTTTATCTAAACCAAAAATAAATAATGCTCCCATTCCAAATCCAATGGCCGCTGGAATAACTTTCACGAAACCTTCCCCTGGACTCATTTCAATTCCTGGAGCGAGTAAACTCCAAAAACTAGCTGCCACCATTACCCCCCCTGTAAATCCGAGAAGACCGTCCAAAAGTGCACGATTCATGCTTTTCACAAAAAATACCAAAGAAGCTCCAAGAGCAGTAAGCCCCCAGGTAAATAAGGTTGCATAAAACGCAGCTAATACAGGATCTATTCCTTCAAAAAAAATAAGTATTTTTTCCAATTCACTTAATTTTATGCAAAAGTAAAGAGTTCCATTGGAATTTAATGAAATTTAGACTGTTTTAATTACTTTTATAAAGTCTATGGAAAAGCCAGTTTTTGATTACATTATATGCGGAGGTGGTGCGTCTGGTCTTTTACTTCTTTATGCCTTGAGTGAAGATCCTTTTTTTTCAAAAAAGAAAATTCTTTTAATTGAAAAGGAATTAAAAAATACAAATGACAGAACGTGGTCTTTTTGGGAAACTAAAGAAGGAGCTTTTGAGGAGATGTTAGAAAAAAAATGGGATGCTGCCACTTTCTTATCACCTTCAGTTTCATTGGACTTTAAATTAGCTCCGTATCAATACAAAATGCTGCGTTCAAAAGGCTTTTATAAAGCCTGCCATAAAAAAACTGAAAACCAAAAAAATATTCAGTATTTATCTGCTGAAATAACATCGCTAAAGACTGAAGGTATTACATCTAAAATAATAACCAGCAAAGGTTCTTTTAGCTCAAAAAATGTGTTTAATAGTATATTTGATATACGTAATCTTAATAATCAAAAAAAATATCCTGTATTAAAACAACATTTTATCGGGTGGTTTATCAAAACAAAGTCTGACCAATTTGATTCCAATAAAATCTTATTTATGGATTTTAATATTGAGCAAAAAAAAGAAACCCGTTTTTTGTATGTTTTACCACTTGACTCAAAAAATGCACTTGTGGAATACACCCTTTTTTCACCAGATCTTTTGGAAAAAAAGGAATATGAACAGGGCATTAAATCCTATTTAAAAGATATGGGAATCAAAGAGTATGAGATTAAAGAAAAAGAACAGGGTAATATTCCTATGAGTAGCTTTCCGTTTGATCAACTGAATACATCCTCTCAATTAAATATTGGTACTGCAGGTGGTTGGACTAAAGCCAGCACGGGCTTTACCTTTATGAACACAACTCGTAATGTCTCAAAAGTTGTTTCTTTTTTAAAAACAGGAAAGCCATTAAATCATTTTAATATAAAAAATAGGTTTTGGTTTTATGACCTTCTCTTTTTAGATGTACTTTTCAAATACAACAGCAAGGGCAGTAAACTATTTGAACGTATGTTTGAAAAAAATACTCCTTTAACAATTTTTCGTTTTCTAGATGAAAAAACAAGCTTTGTTGAAGAACTAAGAATTGCATCTTCTTTTTCTTTACGTCAAATTAGTTGGTTTTTAATGGCCCTAATCAGAAGGTTGTTTTAGAGTTTTCTATTCATTAAATTCTGACCAAACTCAATTAACAGGTTTTTTCCTTGTGATGAAATAGTTAAGGTTTCGAGTTTTTTAAAGGCATCTTCCGTGTAAGAAGCAACTAGTTTTTTAGTGGCGATTGATGCACCGCTACTTTTAAATATACCTTTTACAGCTATTACTTTTTGATTGGTTTTTTCAATGGTATCATACCATTGAATAAGCGCCTCTTTTTCTTTGGTATTTCCGCTTTTCATCACTTCATGATAAAGTATTGTCTTTTTATTTT
>Ga0115003_10002118_pt1 | contig 16746 bp, 13 predicted proteins | sample ArcticOcean_MG_C_7_FD_88736 | JGI IMG/M metagenome (GOLD analysis project Ga0115003, IMG submission 88736) | Marine microbial communities from western Arctic Ocean - ArcticOcean_MG_CB11_88 | ecosystem: Environmental > Aquatic > Marine > Oceanic | place: Arctic Ocean: Canada Basin | collected... | reverse complement strand
GGGAGTGGCCACACGGCGCGAGCGCTGTTGCTTGACCACAAGGAAGTCGTGGTTGACTGCCTTGTGGCGCTCGACATATCCCAGGACTCGGCTCTTGAGACGGATTCAGCCCCCGATGAGCTGGATCCTGAGCAGGGCGATGAGGCGGCAACCGAGGATCGATGATCCTCGCACGGCATTGCTGTTGGAACGCTTTTGCTTCTAGTGGTGAAGCAAATTGCGAGGTTGGTTTTACAGCCTGGGCTGAGTATTCCAGAGTGAAACGAAAAACTCGGGAAATCTTGTAAATATCTGTATTTACTTGTTTTGTTCCACGGGGAACGCGCGACTTTGGCGTCCTGATTCGACGGGTTTTCCGCTATTTGGACGCGCTTCGCCGCTTATGGCCTTGTGGCCCAGCGCGGTCCTCGAGGACGCTGTACCCGGCCTTTTCGAGGGTTCGCTGGACGAGCCTATGGACGGGAGCGGAGTCTTCCACCAGCAGGATCGTCTCGTGCCCCCCGCGCGCGACCGCTTCGTTTTATCGACGGCATCGCTGACGAATAGAATGCAACCATCGGGCGCGAGCTCAATGACGACTTCGGCGGCGTGTCGAAGCAAATCATCGAGACGATTGGCATCACGGCCGCGAACCATTTTCCCTCAGCCGACGCGAGGCTTATCCGTCGCGTGCTGGGGACTAGCAGCGGAGGCCGCCTCGGGTGCACTGTCTGGGCAACCCTATCCCCGTATGAAACGGAAAACTACAAGAATTCAGATTTCTGGCGCGTTCTGGCGCGATTCGCCTAAGGGCTTTTGCGGATTGGAATACCGGCGCTCAGTAGACGCCCAGCATCCGCCCGGACATCGCGAACACCGCCACGACCAGCATCGCTCGGATCAGTCGCTCGCCACCGGCCAGGGCCGCGCGTGCGCCGAGCTCGCCGCCCAAGGCAAAGCCCACTACGAGTGCCGACGCGAAGGCCCAGTCGATCTGGCCTTCCAGTATGAAAACCGGCACCGCGACCAACGTGAGGGCGCCAATAATCACAACCTTGACGGCGTTTGCGCGCACGAGATCTAGGCCGCTTCGCGCGAGTGCGGCGATCAGGAAGAGGCCCACCCCGGCTTGGAGCGCGCCGCCGTAGAGTCCGATTGCAAAGAAGATCGCTGTATTTGCGATGCGAGAACGAGGCGGCGCAGCCGTTTCTGGATCCCCCTTCGGTCGTCCGCGAAGCATCGGGTACAGAAGTGCGATCATCGCGACGCCGAACACCTGCCGAAACATCTCAGGAGACATACGCGCAGCGAGCGCCGCACCGATCGCCGACCCGACGAGCACGGGTATGAGAAGCGGGACCGCTTCTTTGATTCCATCGAAGCCCTTGCTTCGAAAGCGCCAGACCGCGACGCCATTCTGAAACAACACGCCGATCCGGTTGGTGCCGTTCGCCACAGTGGCAGGCAGCCCAAGAAACACGAGCAGCGGCACTGTGATCAGCGAGCCGCCGCCCGCGAGTGTATTGATCACGCCTGCGACCAAGCCGCCGGCGGCGAGCAGGAGCCATGTGCTGAAATCGTCCATTGGGGTCGGTCCCTATGCGCGGCGGTTGGCCGGAGTGAATGATTCGGCGGGAATGGCTGTTCGATGGACCTTCGAGCGAAGGACTGATCGCGAGAACTGCAGGGCGAGACGATGTGAGGTGTCCGTGGGCATTCTCTTTCCGTTCTCCCCGTTCTCCGCGCTCTTCTCAGCCGTGGGGTTTTCGGACGACGGGTCGCCACGGCGCGCCTTAGCATGCAGACTCTGATCAGAGGCCGCCAGGGGGCGTTTGTGCCTCGGCAATCAAGGAGCTCACCCAGTGCAGATCGGAAGCCAAAACGAACAAGCTTGTGGCGATTGGGATTCGCCGATCGGATCGGCGGACCTCGTACGCGGCGCGCTGCGTCTTTCGGCGCCCACGATTGAAGCGGGTCGGCTCTATTGGCTCGAGGGGAGGCCGGACGAAGGGGGCCGTCAGGTGCTGATGCGGGCGAAATTGCCCGAGGCGACCGCGGTTCCCGCTCTTCTCGATGTCGAAGAGGTGTTGGCTCGGGACGTTAATGTGCGGACGCGGGTTCACGAATATGGTGGCGGCGAGTTCTGCATCTGGCGCGACCGCGTTTACTACGTGGACGATGCGGATGGGCGGATCTATCGAGCGAGTCCCGGTACAGCGCCCGAGCCGGTTGTTCCGGCGGGCGCGATGCATGCGGATCTCGTCGTGTCGCCCGAAGGTGATTGGCTCTTCTGTGTGGAGGAACGCGCGCGGGAAGCCCGCGAGCCAGAGAATCGAATTCTTGCGATTCGGCTCGACTCTGACGGACGGGCGAAGGATGGACCTCGGGTGGTTGCCGCAGGGCACGATTTCTACGCATCCCTTTGTTGTTCACCGCAGGGCGACGAACTCGCGTTTCTCGCGTGGGATCATCCGAATATGCCGTGGAACGGGACCGTTCTCGAAAGGATTGCATGGGGACAAGAGGGCGCACGGGGGGAGGTCCGGCCGTGCGCGGGTGGGCGGCGCGAATCTCTCTTTCAACCCGGCTTTGCGCCAGACGGCCGACTCTTTGTTGTTTCGGATCGATCGGGCTGGTGGAACCTAACGTGCGTTCGGGAGTCGGGACTCGAAGCCGTGCACGAGGACCGGTTCGAGATTGGCAGACCGCAATGGGTTTTCGGCATGTCAGCATGGGCTTTCTCGGGAGAGAAAGTGCTAGGCGCGGCGACGGTAGACGGTGTTGATACTCTCGTTGAAATCGATATCGAGAGTTGTTCTTCTCGGGATCGGTTGAGTCGCTTGCAGTCGATTTCCGGCATCGTTGCCGGCGACGGCTGGGTCGCTTGCGTGGGGGGCGAATCGGAAAGGGCTGCCGGCCTGTATCTGTGGAGTGCAGCGGGCGGGGGACCCGAGTGCGTGCGCGAAAGCAGTCCGCTCGAGCTGCACGCCGATTCGATTAGCCAAGCCATCCCGATGTCTTTCGATTCAAAAGACGGGCGGACAGCGCATGCCTTTCTTTATAGGCCAAAGTCCGGGAGCCAAGCTCCGCGTTCGGGAGAGCGGCCGCCCTTGTTGGTGAAGAGTCACGGGGGGCCGACGGCAGCTGCGAGCGCCGCCCTTGATCCACGGATTCAATATTGGACGAGTCGAGGCTTTGCGGTCGCGGATGTGAACTACGGAGGGTCGTCGGGTTTTGGTCGCGCCTATCGGGATCAGCTGGAAGAACGATGGGGCGTGGTCGACGTCGAAGACTGTGTCGCCGTTGCACGTTCCCTCGCGGCGGAAGGTCTTGTCGATGGAGATCGACTGGCGATCAGCGGCGGCAGTGCCGGCGGCTATACGACCCTTTGTGCCTTGACGTTTCATGACGCTTTCGCGGCTGGAGCGAGCCACTACGGGATCGGGAACCTCGAAGCGTTGGCGCAGGACACGCACAAATTCGAGTCGCGCTATACCGACTGGCTCGTAGGGCCTCTCCCTGAGACCCAGGCACGTTATGTGGAACGTTCACCCATCCATCACGTCGAGCGACTCGCCTGCCCCGTAATCTTTTTTCAGGGACTCGAAGATAGGGTCGTGCCGCCCAACCAGGCCGAGTCGATGGTGGCTGTGCTCGCCGAGCGCGGTTTGCCGCACGGCTACGTGCCCTTCGAAGGGGAGCAGCACGGCTTCCGTCGCGCCGAGAATATCCGGACGGCGCTCGACGGTGAACTCTATTTTTACTCTCAGGTGTTTGGATTCGATGCACCGAAGCCCGAGGGTGTCGAGGTCGTGGGCGCGCGTACGTGAAACGACTCGCTTCTACTTATGGGCTCCGGGACTTGGCGGGATCGACAGCGCGTCCATCTTTTGTTCTTGGCGTGCTTGTTGTCGCCGTCCTGCTCGGCTGTGTTCCGATGGTGGGTGGCTGGGATGTGGACGCGCTTCATTCGGAGCTGCCCGCACTCGGTCACGGAGCGCCGAACCGAATCGGAGACCTAACGCCCTATCCTGCGCTGGTCGGCGATGCGCTTGCGCTGGTTGTTTGTCGTTTTGAAGAGGCGAACGTGGTCCGGATCGAGGTTGAAGGCGATGACTGGCCAGAAGAATGGTCGCATCGCGCACTTCCGGCCTTGGGCTTTGATGGCGTTCGTCTTGAACTGGCGGCAGCCGGCGACGTGAATTCAGCCGAAGCTGGGCAGCGGATTCGCGTGCAATCGATTGCCGGGCCGGAGGCGTTGGGGCCTGTAGGTTTGGGGGATACCTTGGCAGAATGCGATGTCTCCTCGGCAATCGCACAGGATGGACATGCTTTGAGTCTAAGGCGAGTGACCGGGGTCCTACGCGAGGTCACGATTCGGTTGCGTCGAAGACTTCGGCAGCAGACGGGGAAAGTCTTCGAGGCGAGCGAAGCGGAGTGGGGCGCCGCGTTTCTTCACGAGCTCGCGCACGGGCTTGGCTTTGCGGGGCACGTGGCCATAGGCGAGTCTGTCGTGCAGCGCGAGCAGAGTGGCTTGCGATTGATCGGGCGGAGCGTCGCAGAGGGGCGTCGAATTCCGACGCCGAACCTTGATGCGCTGTACCGAATTCCGACTGGATACGTGTTAGGCGAAGCGAATGTCGATGCGGGCGCGGCCGAATTGCTCAGAGCGGTCAGTCAATTGGTTGCGGAACGAACGGAGCGCGTCGGGCCTCCAGTCGGGCCAAGGGCAACCGCGGGGGACCGGGAAGCACGCCTTGCTTGGCGATGGCCCGGAGGACTCGCGATCGCACTTCGTTTCCCCGACTGGAGCGGCGAGCTTAAACGCAAAGAGCCGATCACGGTAGAGCCAAACGCCGCGACCCGCTTATTGCTCGAACATCGTAGGCGAGCCGAGAATCTCTGATTCAGCCGTCGAGCATTGCTATTGCTTGACGCTCGGTTCGATCGTGCGCGCGCGGGCGATGAGCTCGTTGGCGAGATCGGTCTTCCCTATTGCGCGCATCACGAGGCCAAGCCGGAAGTGCGTGACCGCATCTTCCTGAGACTGACTGAGTGCGAGTCCTAGATGCTCCGCGGCGCGCTCCGCGTTGGCCTTTGGTTTTTTGTACAGCGCCCAGCCAAGGGCTGCTTGATAGGCGGGCTCGTCGGGCCAGAGTTCGACCGCGGGCTCGAGGTATTCCAAGGCGCCTTCAAAATTGCCCATTTTGGCGAGAATCTCGCCTTTACGGAAGGAGGTCTCCGCTTGAGCAAGTCGTGCGGTATCGATCTCCGGCTCTCCGCTGTCGCCCGCATCGTACGCCTTCCGCTTGTCGGCATCGGAGAGCGTCTCGAAGGCTTCGGCAATTCGCGCGAACACCTGAGCGGCAGGACCTTTGAGGTCGTCGAGTCCGAGTCTTGCGAGCGCATCGGGATGATATTTCTTGGCCGCTTTGAAGTACGCCTTCTTGATCTGTATGGTCGAGGCGGCTTCGTCTAGCCCGAGTGCGCTGTAGTGATCGAGGCTACCCAGGTTGCCTAATAAGTTTTCAATTTCGTTTCGAAGAGCAGATTCCTGAGCGTTGGTCTTTGATTTACTGTCAGCATTTTCTTTGGAATCGTCGTCCGCAGGGAATGCGGTTGTAGCCTCGAAGACTTCCACTTCGAAGGCGGTCGGATCATTTCGGAGCGATGGACCGCTCGCACCGAGTCGCACTACGCCCGTGTGAAGTGCGGCCCAGAGGGTTGCAGCAGCGAGGGGCTCGCCCGCGCACTCGCCTAGAATTCGGCCGATCGGAAGATGTTCGTCGAGCTTGCGGATCGCGTTCTCAGCCGGCGCACCTGCAGATGCTAATTTATTGGCGACCTTGCGGAAGCGCGGCGAGATGTCGCCCTTGGCGTCCTGGACATGCATCAACTCGCGAAAGAGTCGATCGGTTCCCCAGCGCCTCGGGAGTTCTTCTTGGAGAAGGCTGATTAGATCAAAGGCTTTTGCGCTCGCGGGGCGTGCGGCCGAGTCGGCTCGCTCGGGCCGCCAGGTGTACTTGCCCGCGTTCCACTCGAAGGTTTCGGCTATGCCGCGGCGTGCCTCTTCTCGGAGTGCTTGATAAAGAGCCTTTGCATCTAGAAAATTGAGCGCAAGTACCGCCGCGGCCTGTGGGCAGCTGCGTTTCTCGGCGAAGCGTTCTACCTCGAGGCGCGCAGCCGCATCAAGGCGACGTGTACCCAAAAGGAATTCAGCGAACCTGTCCTGCACACCGGTAGATGCGAAGCCGTAGGGGGTGCCTTCAAAGACGTCGATGCTTCGCTCGTTCTGACCATGCCGAAGCTCAAGAATACCGGACCTTTGGTCACGCCACGCTTGCGCGAGCAGGAGCGGGACGTTGACCGCGTCGAGCGAGCCCTCGACGGGGGCATCGAAGAGTGTGAAGTACGACATGGCGTTAGGTCGCGGTCCGCGTCTCTGGTCGCCGATCGCGGCGGCCTGGTTATAGGGGGCGGGTAGGGCTCGGACTAGAGCAGATGTTTTTGTGCGTCTGCGATTTGGAAGGCAGTTGCGATTGCCTGGGTGAGGTCTTTTCGGAGAATAAGGTGGGACGCCTCAATGCTCTCCATGGCCGCTTCGGATTCGGGAGATACGCCGGTAATCAGGCTCTGCGCATTCCATGACTCGATCGTTTCGAGGATTTGCTCGAGCGCGGCTGCGCCGAAGCCTTCGTCGAGCGGGCGCCCGCGAAGGTCTACGACGACCACGCGGATTTCAGAGATACCAGGGTCACGGCCTAACATTTCGACAGTGCCCAGTGCCTCGTCGAGGGTCGTAAAGGGCAACACCATGACGGGGCCCCAGATGTTAACGACGGACTGCGATCGATCGAATTGGGCGTTGGGGTTAGGCAGACCGTCATTGCGTTCAATGGGTGGAATTGTTGCGACCTTGCGGAACGCGTCGAAGGGCACCTCGCGGAGGAGCGATTGTAGCTCCTGGTCGCCGTTCGCTTCTAAAGCCGAGCTTTCCTGGACTTCGAAACGACAGGCTTCGTCACCGCGGGCCGCGCAGCTGACTTCTCGTGCCACCAGGTGTCGATTCAATGTGCCTGAAAGCCAGCCGGTTGTGTACCCGGCGCTTATCCAGCAAGAGGGTGATTCAGGGGCACCGAGTTTTGAAACCCGAGCCACGGCCTCATGTCGTTCGGGCCATGCCCCTTCGAGGGAGAGCGCGCCAGCTTCATCCATGTGTACGCCACCGGTCCATTGCATAACAACGGAAGTGGTGTTGGGGGCGGCGGCCGCATCCGAAGCCAGATCAGCTCGCTCGCTACAGACCCGTGCAGCGTCACGAAGGCCGTGCAGCAAGCCTATCTGGAAGAGGGCGAGGGAGGCCTTCTGCGGGCCGAGTTTGTCGTGAAGTTCGACCAGAAGCGATGCGAGGAAACGACCGTCCACGAAGAGTTTCGGGTCGTTCATCAGCACCGTATCAGGGCCGAATCCAAGGGAGGTGAGCATTTCGAGCTGTTGGCACGGCACGGTCTCGGTCTGAGGCTTGGATGGGGATCGCATTGGGCGGCGGCCCTTTCTTTCGTTGCCTAGCCTTTGATGAAGGCGTAAATGTCGAATTTTTGATCCTTGGTGATGAAGGACTCTCCTTCCGCCTCCAAGAGCTTGAGGAAGGCATTGACCACAACGGGATCAAATTGGGTTCCCGAGTATTTGTGCAGTTCCTTCACGACGACATCGACCGGGAGTGCCTTCCGGTACGGGCGATCGGAGGTCATGGCTTCAACGGTGTCGGCGACGACGATGATTCGCGAGGCCAGCGGAATCTGGTCGCCGGACAGACGGTCTGGATAGCCCGCGGAGCAGCCGTCATACCATTCGTGATGATGGCGAACACAGGGGACGACGCTGCGCAGAAATTCGACCGGTTCGAGGATCTTCGCGCCGATCTCCGGATGCCGCTTGATCTCTTCGTACTCTTCGTCGTTCAAGCGGTCGGGCTTGGTGATGATCGCATCGGGGATGCCGATCTTGCCGACGTCATGAAGTAGGCCTGCGAAGTAGACGCGCTCGATGAGTTCCGTGTCGAGGTTCATCTCGCGAGCGATGCGGGAGGCGTAGACCGCGACGCGTTCGGAGTGACCGCGGGTATACGCGTCCTTTGCGTCGATGGCTTCGGCGAGAGCACGAATCGTTTGGATATATGCGGTGCGGAGCTCGGTGTTTTTTTCATCGAGCTGCTTGGTACGTTCGCGAACTTTCTCTTCCAGGTTCTTGTTCATATCCTGGAGTTTGAAGTTCTGCTCACGCGTCACTGTGTTGAGGCGTTTGATCTCGGCTTTTAGATCGTAGTGATCGAATGCTTGCCGGAGCGTGGCCTTCAGTTCCTCATCGTTCCACGGTTTCGTGATGAGGCGATAGATCTCGCCCTTGTTGATCGCTTCGACGGCGATCTTCATGTCCGTATAGCCCGTCAGCATCATGCGCACGACATCGTTGTGTCGGTCGCGTGCGGAGGCCAGGAAGTCGACGCCGCTCATCTCGGGCATCCGCTGATCGGTCACGATCACTTGCGGACCCGCTCGTTCGATCAATTCGAAGGCTTCGCTCGGTGTACTCGCAGTGAGCACATCAATGGGTTCGTTCCGCAGCAAACGCTGCAGCGCTTTCAAAATGTTGACTTCGTCATCGACGAATAAAACGGTGTGGTTTTCCACCGGAGCTCCCTCGACGAAATCCCGTACCGTCCTTGGCGCAGGAATAGATCGTCGGTGCGGGGCGAACGGCCCGTCCCGCATGGTTTTCTATCGGCACGGTCGTATCGAAGGCTTAGAAATCCTCCCGTTTCCATTGGGTTCTTGTGAAGTTCCAATGATGTGATCTGCGTCGCCATCGCAGCTGACCCGCAGCTGACCGGCAACTTGGGAGCACACCGTATGCACCCCAAGGGTTTTCCCACGGCCTCGACGGGAGATTTATGGAGACTTGTATCCGGTCAATTCGCGCTCTGAGCCAGCTAAAACATCCTGCCGATGTCTTGTTGCGGCCCCGTTCCGCGGGATTGGGAAATTCTGCTCTGGATATTAGTCTCTTGTAGGCCGTTAGTTCTCATACCGTAACGTTCAGTCTGGGGCTGGCAAAGGCTCCGGTCGTTTCAGCTCGATTAATCTCGCTTCGATAGGGAGCTTTGTCTTGTCCCTGATGCATCCCGTTGCCCTCGCGTTCACGGCGCTGACTGGTTTTCAGGTCTCGTGTACGAGGTGACCTGGTAGGAATATCTGGCGACTCTCGTGGGCTCTCATGCCGAGGCCGCTGCGGCAGTGCTCGGGAACTTTCTTGCGGGCCTGTCGATTGGGTATGGGGTTTTCGGCCGCTCGGGTGAGCGGCGCGTCCGGGCCGGTGCGGCTGGCGGGCGGGCAGCGCGCCTGCTTGGCAGATACGGCGGCGTAGAAATCGGGATCGGGCTCTACGCCTTCGCCTTTCCGATGCTCTTCGCTGGGATCGAATCGCTATTGATCGCGATGCCGATCGAGGACTCGGCGCTGCGTTTTTTCGTCGACCTAATGTTGACGGTGGATCTGATCGGACCTTCCGCGGTCATGATGGGCGCCACGGTTCCCTTCTTGACCCAAGCGCTGCCGATGGGGATGCAGGAAGCCAGTCGACTGCACGCGCAGGTGTATGCGCGCAATACGATTGGTGGGGCTTTCGTTAGGATCGTCGCCATTCGATTTCGCGAGCACCGTTTCGGTCTTCGTATTATGCATCGCCTTTGGGAGCCTAACGGTTGGGTGGGTTCGCCGGATTAACCCCGGGGCTCTCGTCTTGTGTCAAGCGTTGCTCGTGGTCCTATTCCTGTTGCTCGATTGGTCACTCTCTCAAGCACCCTATTGGGCGTATCGCTTGCGGGTGCTCTTGCCGAGCGAGGCGGACAATTTTCTTCCGTATTGGCTGTCCACTGTTGACGCGACGGTGGTCGTGATCGGTCGGGCGATTGCACTCTCCGTTGCGATGCTACGGGTGCTCTTTGATCGTTTGAACGATGACCCGGATCGACTGGCGGATGTGTCGGGGCGCCTTATATGGGTGGAACACGCTGGGGACGTTGTTTTCGTGTCGCGGTCGTGGCGCTGATTACGATGATCGGGGTGCTCGTGTGGGTAACCAAGGGCCGGGAAGGGGAACGCCGGATCGTCGCGGTCGCGTTATGCCTTTCGTTGTTCGTGGTGGCGCTGCCAAGCAGGGATCGAGATCTGCTTTCGATTGGTCTATTCCTGAAACGCACGCTCGACCCGGGCCCCGTACTCGGGGCGTGAAGGACCTGACGCAAGCGATGTATCGCGGTCCCGTGACGGCAATCTTTTGAGGATGCGGGGCCTATAGATAATTGCCGCCGTCCGTTCGGATTCGTGTATTCGCCTGGCGGAACCGGCTGATCTCTGCGCTGAAATCGCTCTGCGTGACTTGTTCCGGCGATTCTCCCGCAGCATCGAGTCGTGCCTTTCGGCGAAGAACGGCGTGCAGGATTCGAATCCAATCACCGATCGAAGGTTCGCGGGTGTTATTCACGATCGCACTCCAGTCGAGCTCGCCGAAGATGGGTCGTTCTGCACGAGATTCCGCAGCCAGCGCATGAATCCGAAGCGCTTCTTCGATGTCGTCGGGAAAGAGCGGGTTGACCTCGACGATTCGTTCAAACCGGCCGGGGGACAGGAATGCTTCGGGCAGGGTGCCGGAATGGCTCGTGCTGGCGATGACGAGGCAACCTTCGATGGACAAAGACCGGTCAATGAGCTCGAAAAGGAAATCCATGATCGGACCCGTAGGAAGTTCCGCGCCGCGCTCGCCCATTTCGTGAGCGCGAGTGAACTCGAGCTCGTCGAAGAAGATTGTGACCGGTGGCATCTCTTCGAGCGCCGCAGACCAACCTTGAACGAGTTCGCCGATTTTCGGAGCCCCGTGAATCACGTCGAGCACCATGCGTGGCACGTCGACTCGCACGAAAGCGGTCTCGGTTTGCGCTGCCAGGTACTCGGCCAGGAGCGATTTTCCGCTGCCTCGGCGGCCGATCATGAGCATCGCACTCGGCGGGAAGGTGCCCCAACGGCCGTAGACCTCAGGACTGGTCTGGGCGTACGCGTAGGTCAGGATTTCCTCTTTGGCGCTCGCCAGACCGCCAATATCGTCCTGCGTAACGTCTGGAGCAGCGACAATCTGGGCACCGCGGGCGAGCGGCTCCAGATTTCGCTGAAAACTGGACCAAATATTGGCGGCTTTGTCGGCAAGAAGGCGGCGATCTGTCATGGCGCGCAGTCTAGCGGGTGGCTGAGTGGGCGGTTGAGGTAGAGAAAATTGTTCTAAGGCATCTGAGTTGGTCCTCAACCACTTCCAGTTGCGGGGCAGTTGAGCAATACTGCGCGCCGAGCGCGTCCCCATCGTCTATCGGTTAGGACACCAGCCTTTCAAGCTGGGGAGGTGAGTTCGATTCTCACTGGGGACGCCACTCATTTTCGCCGGGCTGGGCGGTCTCTTCTTCGCTGCGCTGGGCGGCCTCTTATTCGCTGCGCTGGGCGGCCAGCACGGGTCGCCGACTTTGGGCCCCAGACTTGACTCGTTTGGGACGCCTTCACCGCCGCTTAGAGCGGCGTCTTTGCGCGATGCTCCCTCCCGCTTCTTTCGTGAGAAGCCCCAGGAGGTCGGCTTTCCTCGCTCTCTCGTCGTCCTTCGGTCTGCGGCGCGCGAGTCCCCCGAGCGTCGCCAAATCCCGCGGACGGATGTTTGTGGCAGCCGTTGTGGTGATGCTTTCGCCGTGGGGTGGTTCGCGGTTTGCGCGTCCGCTTCGCAGCGGGGGTATCTGTTTTGGTTCGTAGTCCTACCGGGGCGCGTTTCGATAGTGGCTAGGCCTAGGGCTAAGAGGGCGGCTGTCGTTGGTTCGGGGATGATGGCTATGAAGCTGGTTGATTGTGTCGTGGTGCCTAGTCGACGTGGTGGGATGCCGAGATTTGATCGCCGGGTGAGGGAATTTTGAGCAGTCCCTCGGACGGCAGGATGTGTTGAAGTACTCCGCCGCGCATCGGTAGCCAACTCGTGCCGATGTGATGGCACAGGGGAGCAGGGCGGCTGCGACGATCCATTCTCCGTTGTCAGAGATCGCATGAGCCGAGCTGCCAGCGGTGCTATTGGCGAGTTCGCGAAGCAGGCGCGGGGACGAACCGCGATCGAATCGGAAAGCGTGTCCGCCGACTTCGCCGACGATGACCGAGCCATCTCCTGAAACATCGTATGCATGGCTGGTGACGTAGGGCCCCATGCCGATGCCCGCCGATCGGGTTGAAGCGCGTTTCGCAGAGCCCATCGTATTACTCCCTTGAACGCGGCGACTTAGATCGGCCCTGTCTTGTTGGCCGGGAACGTTCGAAGATGTCGCGGGGGTTGTCAGGGTGCGGATACGACGTCGTACACGCTATCCATCGCCCCATGTTCACATCCGGCCGATCGCGTCGTCTCGGCCTGCTCTGGGCGCTCTTCTCCGCTGTGGGTGGGGCGCTTATGGTGATCCCCTGGAAGCTCGCGAATGAGATCGGGGATCCCGGGATCAGCGTCCTGCTCCTGCTGCTGACCGCGGCGATCGGGAGCACGGGGCTCGGCTTGGCCCAGCGCGTCGTCGGGACGTCTTCGCCGAGGGGCTTTCGTCGAATTGACCTAGCGGTCGCGGCGGGGCTCGCGGTGTTTACGCTGGCCGGGAATCACGCGAGTGCGATTGCGATTCAGTCGCTCTCGCCTGCGCTCTTGAACGTCATCATGCGTTTCGACTTCGTGTTTGTCGCCGTGCTCGGTTGGCTACTGCTCGGCGAGCGCGTGGAAGGCCGGTTCTGGATCGGCGCGGCCATCGCCGTCGGAGGCTTAGTCGTCCTGCAGGGGCCGGGCGACGTGTCTGATCTCTCGTCGTTCTTTGACTCAGGCGCGTTCTACGGAATCGCAGCGGCGGCTTTCTTCAGCTGCATGGCGATCCTGACCCGCCGCTTCATTCATCGCATCGACACGGTGTCCGTTAACTCGATGCGCCTTTGGCTCTCGGTGATCTTTTGGTTCGCCTACAACCCGTTTCCTGATGTCGCTGCGATTCCAGTCGAACAGGTAGGGTATGCGACGCTCGCTGCGACCTTCGGGCCCTTTCTAGGGCGGCTCGCTCTGATGAACTCCGCTCGTCACGTCGAGGCACGGGTCACCACATTGGCGACGCTGTCGACGCCGGTGATGACGCTCGTGCTCGCGTTCTTTGTGCTCGGCGATTGGCCCCTTTCGCATCAGCTCTTGGGTGGGGCAATCATGATCGGCGGGATCGCAATCCCGCTGCTGCCGCGCTCCACGAGCAGCCGATAGGGGCCGCCCGCGGCGCTGTGGGACGTTGGCTGTACAACCCCGAGAGCCGACCAGCGTTGTTAGGCCGCCTGAACCTCGAGCCGATGAATGGCAGAAACATGCAGATTCGGACATCGCTCCGGGCCGTTCACGAGTTCCATTTGCGGAAGTACCGGAGCCAACGCCCGAAGCGCCGCCCGAAGTTCCCATCGCGCTAGGTTCGCGCCGAGACAGAAATGCGCGCCGTAGCCGCCGAAGGCGAGGTGGCGATTAGGGGTGCGCGTGATGTCGAAATTATAGGGCTCGTCGAACACGGCGGGGTCGCGATTCGCCGCCGGGTACCACATGCCGACGTCTTCCCCGGCCTTGATCGTCTGGCCCGAGAGCTCGAAGTCTTCGACTGCCGTACGCGCGAATTGAAGAACCGGTGACGTCCATCGCAGGATTTCTTCGCCGCAGGACTTTATGAGATCTTCGTTGTCCGCATTTTCCGCGAGCAGCTTAACCTGCTCGGGATGTTCGAGAAGGGCCGCCACGCCACCGGTGATGGCGTTCTGCGTCGTCTCGTTTCCGGCGGCAAGGATCACAAAGAGATAACCCTGTAGCTGTTGGTCTGTGAGGCGCTTGCCGTCGAGCATGGCGTGGACGATCTGCGTGGAGAGGTCGTCGTTTTCCGGGCCCCGGGCTTCGCGATCGCGGATGACGCCAATCATGTAGTCGGTCATCTCGTCCATCGCGCGCCAGACGCCGGTGTTCCGGTCCTCTCCCTCGTTGAAGAAGTCGACCTCAGGCGCTCCGATCATCACGTTGGTGATCTGCTTGAGGCGCTTCCAGTCGCCGTTAGGCAGACCCATCATCTCGCCGATTGCGGCGAGGGGAAGCTTTTCGGCGAAGCCCTTCACGAAGTCGGTTGTCTCGCCACGTTTTCCTGCGCCTTTGAGTTCCGTTAGGAATTCAGAGGCGAAGTCGTGGGACATCTGGGCAAAATGTCCTTCGACCTTGCGGAGTGCTGCGGGCGTGAACCGCTTGGCTGAGAGGAGTCTGAAATTTCGATGCCGTGGGTCATCCATGAATATGAAGTCGCTGACTTCATTGGGATCCCAGCCCCGCTGCTCATTGCGGAGATTGGTTGAAAATTCCTGTCGCGCATCGTCTTCCTTCGATTGAAGGCGAAGCCGTTTGCTGTTTACGAAGATGTCGGCGTTCTTCGAGATCGTCAGAATGTCCGCGTGTCGCGTGATCGACCAAAAGGGGGCGATCTCGTCGCGCTCGTACCAGAAAATAGGCGCTTCCTTTCGCATGAAATCCCATTCTGCGAAGGGGTAGCCGCGCTCGAGGTAGAGCTCTGGAGTATGGATATCGATGGTATCAAGGTTGAAGTCCGACATAGCGTCCTTTTTGTTGTTAGGTCGTTGTTGGGATTTTTGTTGGGATCGTTCTGTTAGTTTTTTGTCCTAGAGGGGCACTAGGGGCACTAGGGGCGTACTAGGCGGGGGCCGGTTGTGCGCCACGCACGAGTTTGCCGGGGGTCGCGCCAGTGGGTTCGCCGTCCTTCTGTACGACTTCGCCGCTCACGAGCGTGTAGCGGTAACCGCGTGCCTTCTGGACGAGTCGCTTGCCGCCGGCGGGGAGGTCGTATCGCATCTCGGGCTTGCTCAGATTGAGCGCCTCGAAATCGATCACGTTGAGATCGGCCTTCATGCCGTTAGCGATGATGCCGCGGTCGGCGAAGCCGATGAGCTTGGCTGTGTCTGCGCACTGTCGTTTGATGATGTATTCGACGGGCAATATTTCGCCGCGGTCTTTACGATCTCGGGCCCAATGGGTGAGGAGATAGGTCGAGAAGCTGGCGTCGGAGATGAAGCTGACGTGTGCGCCGCCATCGCCTAGTCCAGGGACGGAATGTGGGTGCCTGAGCATCTCGAGACAATGGTCTGAGTTGCCATAGAAATAGTTGAGCGCGGGCATGAATATTTGGCCCGTGCCTTCTTCTTCGAGCAAAATGTCGAGTGCGAATTCGACCGGGTCTACACCGGCAGCCTTGGCCCGCGCTTCGATGGATTGCTCGTCCGAGGGCTCATAATTCGGCGGATCGCCGAGGGGATAGAGTCTGCGGGGATCCATGATCATGCCGCCCGCAACGACGCGGGCACGAACCTCGGGATCGCTCAGCCGTTCGTGTCGTTCTGCGTTTGGGAGTCCCTGGACTTCCTGAACGGCGGGATTTTTGATGAACGGATTGTACGTCGCTTCGAAGCTCATGATCACGCCGACGGGGCGGGGCGCGACTTGGGCGTGTAGGGCGACCCCTTCCGCTTGGGCCTCGCTGATCAGCTCGAGCATGCGGCGCCAATCTTCGGGGCGTTCATTGATTTGGGCCACGCTGACCGAGAGCGGGCGACCACTGCGCTCGGCCATCTGTCGCACCATCGCAAAGTCAGGTTCGAGATCCGGAAAGTCACCGACAATTTCAAAGACACCGGCTCCTGCCTGCTTAAGGCCATCGGCGATTCCCCAGAGTTCGTCGGAGGTCGCGGTGTAGCTCGGGGTGTGTTGACCATCGATCGATTTGTGGTTCACCGTTCGTGACGTCGTGAAGCCGACGGCTCCCGCCTCGATCGCTTCTTTTGTTAGGCGCGCCATTTCGGTGATTTCGTCGGGGGTCGGTCGCTCGTTATGATCCGCACCTCGGTCACCCATCACGTATCCACGGAGCGCGCCGTGAGGCATCTGTGCCGCGAAGTCGAGGGAATGCGGCTTCTTCTCGATTGCATCGAGGTATTCCGGGAAGGTCTCCCAGTCCCAGGTGAGCCCTTCGGCGAGTGCCGTTCCGGGGATATCCTCGACGCCCTCCATAAGGCCGATCAGCCAGTCGTGTCGATCGGGCCGGGCGGGGGCGAAGCCAACCCCGCAATTGCCCATCACGACGGTCGTCACGCCGTGATAAATCGAGGGTTCCATGAGATGATCCCAGCTCACCTGGCCGTCATAATGTGTGTGCACGTCGACGAAGCCAGGCGTGACTAGAAGGCCAGTCGCATCGATCTCTTCGCTTGCGGGGCCGAGGTTTTCGCCAACGGCGGTGATGAGTCCATCGTCGATGGCCACATCCGCGCGGCGGCCCGCTTCGCCGGTTCCGTCGATCAGGGTTCCGCCTCGAATCACGAGATCATGCATATGAGATGCTCCTGGGTGGCGACGGATGGACCGACGCGGGGATCAACAAGGTAACCACCCAGGGGCTGCGCGACAGGGGACTTGAAACGTCCTCGAAGGTCCCGTCTCAGCCGATAATTGCGCTCAAGTTCGCCGCTTCCCGCGCCGAATGAGAAAGGGACCGGACGAGGCATCCGGTCAACCGCATCTGGACGGGCCGGTTCGCACTCTCGAGGGTGAAGCCGGCCTTCTCCTTTTTTGGGGCCCGATTTG
>Ga0115003_10002116_pt1 | contig 16773 bp, 27 predicted proteins | sample ArcticOcean_MG_C_7_FD_88736 | JGI IMG/M metagenome (GOLD analysis project Ga0115003, IMG submission 88736) | Marine microbial communities from western Arctic Ocean - ArcticOcean_MG_CB11_88 | ecosystem: Environmental > Aquatic > Marine > Oceanic | place: Arctic Ocean: Canada Basin | collected... | reverse complement strand
TTTTTGGCTTGTTTGTTGCTCGGCCTATACCTACATCCCAGTCTTTAGAAATTGGATGTATTGCTAAGCTGTGGCTTCTTGCTATATTGTTTGCTTCTGTAGAATATAAGTTTAAGTATGCAGCATCGTTTGCAGTTGTCCAGATGCTAGCCGTTCCTATAACTGACCAGTCAATATTAAAATATAATAACATTCTAGAATTATATGTGTTTATTGTTTTTGACGATGAAACTATTTTATTTATTTCTAATATCTCACTACCGCCAGTGTTCATATATTTAGTATTCAAATCTGTCGCTGCTCCCGTGCCTTCGTATATTGTTGCGTCTTTGGATGCTGTTATGCTATATATCATCTTAATATCCCACTATTCTACCTTTGATGTCAGTGTCAGGATATTTTACTTCAAATATAGATGGATCCATTGCTGGATAAATAACTGCGTCTCTAGTCGCTCCTTTTATATCATATATATTTCCGCTATATCCTGCCTCAGAATCAAATTTGTTATATATTCTTAAATTCTTTACAGTCTGTACACCTTCTATTTTATCTAACTCTGTAGCTATTTTAGGTATTATTATAGGTTCATTTATTGACCAGTTGTCAGAATCAAATATACATTTTAGTTTGCTAATGCACCTAAACAATATTTCTTTATTTTGATAACCAGGTCTTGGTAAAATTGTAAAATCAACTCCTATGTTTACTACGTGAGCAACTTTTATATTTATAGCATCTGTCAGCATTCTATATTGAGATAGATATGTTTGTAGATTCTGCTTTGCCAATTCAGTTAGTGGTACACAGTTTTTATTTTTATCATATGCTAATGCATATAAATTTATTGCTAATGGATTTTTTACTTCGTGAGTACCTACAGTCTGCATCCAGTATTGTTCGTCTTTATCGAGATATGCTTTTGTTACAGAACCATATTTTGCTGGCATAGCATACACCCTTGCAATATAATCTTCTCTTGTCACTGCTCTGTTTTGAGATGCGTAGTGTGCTAAAGTATTCTGTCTTATTTCGTCTGTAGATTCTTTTGATCTACCTCCTACTGCAGGTTCTAAATTTATAACAGCTATTGAGTTTTGCACTACAGTTACCTTTCCTTGATCAAGTCCATCCGTATCTAGATAGTATGCAGTGTCATGCATATCTGACGCATTCCACTTTGTTATCTGTCTTGCTCCAACATTAGATTCCAAACCACCACCTTTTAAGTATTTTACATAAAGTGTATTGTCTGCTGGAGCTTGTCCGTAAGCTCTTGTGAACATTGTGTTTGTTGGATCGAAAGCTATGTCAACATAAGTTGTTCCATTCAAATAATTTGTAGATGTGTTTCCATAAGGAAGTTGCATTCCAATATTTTCTGGGTTAGGTACTATAACTTCGTCAGGCTGAGATGATATACCTGCACCGAACCACATTTCTGTATAGTCGTCAGCTCTTACATGAGTTGTAAATCTACGAGCAGTTCTTCTTAATTTTAGAATATATGGTGCGTCGTAATTGTATTGAGACATTGAAGGATCAGCACCCCAATTATTTATTACATCTTCGAATATGTTGTCTTGAGCCAAATATGGAACTTCGTACCATTTGTTGCCTGCTTCATCTCTTACATCAACTATACCAATTACATCTGTAGCATTTATTTTTATTTTGTCAAATTTCTTAGGGTCGGTAAATATAAACTCTTCAGTTTTTATTTCACCAGCAATTGCAGGTACATTCTTTTTTAATAAAAAATATTCAGGGTCACCATTTCCGTCAACTTTATATACCGTTGTTTCCCTAGGACTCTGCGGAGTGTCTACTGCAAAGTTAACTTGTTCTTGGGTCATGAATATTTCATTTTTAGAAGTCTTGCATTCTAGCCCTGATAGTATTTCCATAGCATAATTAAAGTCCGGCTGCATTGTTCCAGAATCTACAGGCACAACTTGATATACTGACATTTCAACTATAGCAGGAACAACTGGTTTTGTTGTATATCCAAGAGCTCTTGCAATGTCAATTATGTTTGTTCTTTCTTCTGCGTGTATAAGCAAGCTTTCTTTTAGCTGATTGTCGACATAGTATGATAATACATCTCCTACGTAAGCTGACATTTCTATAAACATCATACCTGGAGATGATTCGTTAAAGTCGTTGTATATGTCTGGGAAGTAATTTTTAGCGTAACTTACTAGATCATTTCTAAAATTACCAAAATCTTTGTTTAGATATTTTATATCCCTTGTTTGTTTCTTATCTAAGTTGCATTCATTTGCCATTATAAAGTTCCCACATTATTTATTGTAATTGTTTCCTTGTTCATACTATCATTAAACAGTGCAAATGTAATACTTATGTTTACTCTATTTTCGTTGTGTCTTGTCCTTGAAATATCTATGTCTAATATATTTACGTAAGACAACCATATTTCAACCTGCTTTATAATTCTGTCTTTAATTCTTGATAGCAAACTAGGTGTTATATTTTCAAACATAGAAGCCCATACATCACAACCAAACTCAGGGTGCATTACTCTTTCACCTCTGTTGGTTAGTACAAGATTTTTCAAGTTAGTTCTTGCTTGTTCAATTGTAGTATAAGAAAGTGCAAAGTCACCGTGTGAGTCAGATTTAGTTGAACCATGATAATCATCTATATTAGATAAATTAAGATCTGAAGATCCAGTTATTGCTACGCCTGCATCTGTATATGATACGTCGAATTTTGTAAACCCTCCTTTATCATTTGTAAGAGGTAGCGTCAAGCCTATAGCTATATCTTTTTCAAAATCTATTGGGTTATATCTAAATTCTTTTCTTGGTCTCATTACTTAAATCTTTTTACTAACTCTGAATAATCTCTAGTCAATGCTTTTGTCAATGCAGGATCTAACTTGCTAGTATCTACAGGTCTATTATTTATGTCCGTCATAGGTGAAGCTCCAGCTTGCATTCCTGAAAACTTTGCGCGTAGAGTGTTTGCGCTTACTTCGGGCCATGCATCGAACTCGCCGCTGTTTGCAGTTTCATTTAATATACTATTTAATGATGCGTTTTTAGTATATACCTTTTGTTTCTTTGCAGGTTTTGGGCCAACATTTGTTTTACCACCCTGCTCCATCAAAGTTAAAACTTCGTTAATCTCATTTTTAACCACAGATTTAACTTCCCGTTTTACAACCTCTCTGATAATCTTTACCAAATCTTTTTTTGTCATTTTGTGCTCCTATGCTTTATATTATATAAATATAAGAATATTTATTTTTTGGTTATATTATAGCCATGTCATAGGCGTTGGACCTGCATTATATATAATTATTGCCTTAGTATACCAATCATTTAGCATTACACCGCATGCATTCATCCAGGGTAAGTTAGAATCTTGATCTACACCATATGATTCTATGCTTTCGAACGGAGGCGGGCCTGGTGGTGGCGTTGCAACCCCTGTTGGTAAAAAGCCTGGAAGTATTGCAGCGGCTTGTGCTACGAAACTATTTTTTAAGCTAGTATACTTTGGCTCTCCAGATGTAGCTCCTAGCAGTATTCCTTTTTGAGTAACGTTGCCTAGTGCAAGCATAGTATTGGGTGGTATCAACCCAGCACAGCCGGCTTCCGTTGCATCAGCCCAACATGTTGCCCAAACCATAGGTGGGCCGGGTGGAGGCTTAGATTGTAATTGGCCTGGAATTGGTATTGGCTTCATAGTGTCGCCTTCAGCACCTTCTGACCAAGTAGAAGAACTAGCGTCTAGTTTTTCCTGCAACTTCATTACGAATGGCTGAACTAAGAATGGCATATTATTGCTGCATCTGCATTAGCTGGGCTTTTAACATTCCATATATTACAGCATTTATTGGAGGGCCTGAAGGTCCTGCTGGTGTTGGATGTATTTCCATAGTTAATTGATTTAGTGTTTCTAATAATATATCTGCAAGAGCTGTTACATCGAGCTTCCATTTTTTAGTAGATAAACTTATATTATTTTTTGCAGATATAAATACGCTGTCACTCTTTGCGTTGAATATAAGTCTATCTGAACTTATTATAACTTGCGGTTTATCCATGTATGTATTAAGGGGCTTGTGAGGCAATACAGGACCTGTGGGTACTGACACTGTCTCTGGTGCTTCTTTGCTAGCAAGTTTTATATCTATCTTCTGAGTACTAGTTAACATTACTGTTGACTTGTCTTTATTTATATCTTCTATCTTGGCGTCGTCTGCATATTGGTTTGTCAAAATCATAATGGGATCACCACTAGCCCCACCTCCAATTGACCATGTATCTTTTGTTTTCTGCCCTAGTTGAGATGAACCAAGTCTTATACCGTTGTCAAATCTACCTTGTAAAATTGTATCACCTTCAAATGGGTGTAGTTGAGGTGTAACCACTTCTTCAAATGTTTCACCTAATGTGTCGTTAATACCTTTGTCAGAATGATAACTAGCATTTGGTAGTGAATTCTCATTTTTCTCCCCATAAAGAGCTATTGTGTCTAACCAATAAAATGTAGAGTTTATTGGATTTGTTTGAGCTCCTAAACTCGAAGCTTTAACACATACTACTAATTCACCTAGAAGTGGTAGACACATATACTGCCTAGACAAAGGCCTTACCCAAACTGCTCCTGAGTCTGGACCAGAACTAAACTTGTGGCCGCCTCCTAAAGGCTTTACTCGCATAGAACCTAAAGATACGTCACCTTTATATGAAGGATGGTCGGCGTTTGTTATTACTTCTACTACCTCACCACACATTATATTACTCTGCTGCTGGGACTGATGTGAATCCCTTAGCTGTGTTTTCTGAACTCTATTTCTTGCCATCTATCTTCTATCCTCTACTTCTTCAACAGCTTCTAACAATTGCTTCTTCTCTTCTTCAGTTAGCAAAACACCAGATGCATCACCTCCAACTCTTGTCGTGGCTCTTTGTACAATTGCTGCCATCTTAATTAGATGTTCGTCATTTTTAACAGCTACTTCTAAGTACTCTTTTATTATAGGTACTAATACAGTTGCATCCCCCATATTTTTAATCATAGGCTGCAGCTGTTTTATTAAGTCGTTTATCTGAGCTTCTTTTTTAGCTGAATTATTATATATATCCTCCATAAGACCTGAAAATGTCTTGCCTTTGAATATTTCTTCTTCTACTTCTTTTTTATTTTCCATGTTGTATTCTCCTATTATATAAATATCAAGCATATACAAAACAAAAGACCTGGAGTCGTTAAACCCCAGGTCTTTTACTTATAATGAAACTTTTATTACTTCTTTACAAAGAATGACATTACTACAACTAATACTATAAGACCTACAAATCCACCTTCTCCCAGTGAATTTACAAGTGCTGTTAAGTTAGCTATAACGTCCATTCCAAATACTGAACCGCCTGTTAAGATTGTCCAAAGGATCGTTACTGGCAATACTGCCATCATGATAGTCATAAGACCACCAAAAAACCCTGTTACATATTTGATTACTGAATCCATAGTTTATCTCCTATTTTGTAATACTTGTTTTGTGGCACAATTGCCGACCTATCTGCGCGATGGTATAATATAATACTTAGAAATTAAGACCGAATCCTAAAGTAAGATTCGTAGTCTTTTCCTCTGTATTATAAACGATTTTTGGGTCAATATATATACCCCTGTGAATCGTGAACATTTTACCTAAACCAACGTTCATAGCGTCAGTACTTAAACCATTTGTTGCTACATATACAAAATATCCTTTTACAAAATATCTTGCGTGAAAATCCATTTCCATATCAACCGTCGAGTCAGCTTGAGCCACTGAAACGCCGACCATTAGATTTTCCATTACACCGTATCCAACAGTTGGACTGATAGCCCATTCTGTCCATGCGACATCTGCAACATCACCAGTTCCTACATACCAATCACCTTTTGATTGAGCTGTTGAAGCTAATGTTATAACTGCAAACATCATTGTTAAAATTAAATTTTTCATAAATTTTCCTCTTTTTTTTCTAATTAAATTATTGGTATTATTACCATCACCGCGCACGTCTGTTATCTATGTTTTCATAAATAACAAATTTTTCCTTAAATTCTTTTTTTATTATATTCACTACCTTAGATATATCCTGTGTTTTTTCATTGGTCATCTCTCGTATTAAAACATAAATAGCTTTCTTATTATATTTTTCTATATTTTCTCGTCTTCTAAATAATTCTAAAACAGCGTATGCTATTTTTTTATCAGACTGCTTGTTAAATCTTTTTTCTACACCATCCTCATATCGCTCTATGAATATATTCATAAAATCTTTAAGAGAAGTTCTTCTATCTTCATTTGTTATTTCAGCTGATATATTTCTATTTGCATCTACAGCAAGTAAGTCTGTTTTCTGCTTTAGCATTTTATATGCTTTGTTGTTAGTTTGTATACAATAGTTTTTTGCAACAATACTAAAATAAGAAAACGCTCTACCTTTATTTTCAGTATACTTGTTAAGTTTTTGAAGTAGAAATGCTATAACTTCATACTGCTTGTCTTCCGTTGAACCATCCATGTACGGAAACTTAAATCTATTTATTATATTTTGGCACAACTTCCAAACAGGATAGTGTATATGTTGAGAATATACTTTATTTCTTTTTACTACACTCTTTTCCTTGTTATATGCAACTATTGCTTTCTCTGCAATTGGTGTAAAGTACATTTTATTCTTTCGCTTTCTACCACGTCTTTTTATATTTGGATTTAAAAGTATATCTAACTCTTCTTGATATCTTGGTAGATTTTCATAAAAATCATCCACAGGACTTAGCTTTTTATTAGTCATTATCATTGCCCAGTTCTTCCACTATATCTTTTAATCCTTGAAACACATTACCTACTTCATCGTCTTTTTCAAAAGCTTCTCGTAAATCAATAGCTCTCATTGCTTCTATTGTTTCCCGTATACTTGCTTTCTGCTTGAAGTATTCAACATCCTGTTCTTCTATTACTTCTTCTAAGTCTTCTACCTTTCTCATTAAATTATATACAGCATATGACAATATTGCAGTTGTACATATAAAAAAATATCCTAATATTTCCATTATTTTTTATCTCCATCACCAAATAATCCAGCAAACATATCATTTACAGATTTATTTGCTGTAGCTGTATCTAAAGATTTCTTTTTATGAGTTGAGTTAGATGCCTTCTTTACCTCTCCGCCAACTTTGTTTATTTCACCTTCAATTTTAGAAGCCATTAAATCAGCTTGATGCAATACTAATGGCATGTTGGTCTTAAAATTTCTATCAGAATTGTAGTGCTTGTAATACTGAGTGTTTGCTTCATCATACAATCCGTCATGCACCATAATAGCTATCATTTCATTTTCAGATACTTTAATTCCAAAGTGCTGTAGTAACCATAAACTTCTATGTTGTACAGGCATCCAATTTAGTTCAGGGTTTAGATTCCAAAGTGATCCTTGATTTTTTCTATGCCACTCGCTTGGATTTGGTACATATAAATCATTTTCTAAATCACCATATTTTCCTAGATCATGATTTAGTGCAGCGAACATCAATTCTTCTTTAGTATATCCATCACAGCTAGATCCCATAGATTTCCAAAGCATATAAGTTTGTTCAGCACATCTAGCTACTCTTAATACGTGTTCAACATAACCACCTACAAACGCATTGTGATAGTTTATGTTTCCAGATGCTGGAGCAAACATCATTCTTTCCTGAAAGCTTTCGTACATTGCTTTAAGTTTGTCTTTTCTTTCGCCATCAAAATTGTCATCAATTATTTTAATTAAATCTTTCCAATTCTTAAGCAATATGTCTTCTGTTAAATTCATGAGTTCTCCTTTATTTGTTTTTCTACTTTATTCCAATAGCCAGCTGTTGCTGGTTTATTTATACCTCTTGGTCCGCCGTTCCAACATCTTGCAATTTCTTCTGCAGATATTAAGTTGTAGTGCTTGCAATATATATCAAACATGTTTATTGACTTTGATCTACACCATCTATCTTTGTAGTCAAACCTTTTTATTTTACCTTGACGCTTTAATATTCTGTTTACATCGTTTACCATACATTTTCTTATTTGTAAACAACCCACAGCGTCCTCACCTTTATGATATGCAGAATCATTGTCACTACTTTCAATTTGGATTATAGCTGATATAAGATTTCTACCTTTGTATGTTATATTAAAATCCCAAAGGCCTTTGTCCCATTCTAACGTATCTATCTCTCTCGAAAGACTATCAATCAATATAGACAAACTGTCGTTTGCATTTATGTTGTATTCTAGTTCGCGCTCCAGCTGTTCAATTTGTTTTTCGTAATCAGTTGTGAAAATCAAAAATAAAGTCACAGATGCGACTATAACGATAATTGTTTTGTATGTGTTCATTTAGTCAAATAAAAGTTTTAATTGGTTTGGGTTTCCTTTATCAACATCTTTTCCAAAATATTCTTCTATATTTTGTGTTGAATAACCTAGCGCTTGAGCTAGTCTCTTACAAGTTCTTTTATATTCTTGTATAGATAAGTCTGTCGGTATACTAAACTCAATTATTTGAGGTTCTTTAGATTTTATACCACGACTGTATGTTAGTTTGTCTAATGCCATTTCATATTTCTCCATGATTTGATTATATATACTAATATAACAAATTTTTCTTACATATAAAAATAACTAGCTGAAAAGTTTTGCAACCCATTGTTCTGTAACTTTACCATTCATAATTTTTGAATAGTTTTTTATTTTCTGCATAACTGCCTTCTTGTCTTTTTTCCAACGAAGGTCTTTTAATTCTTTTTTAAGTATATTTACTTTCAATGCAGCTTTCTGCATATATTCTTCTTTTTGCTTCTTTGTATATTTTAATTTCTTCTCTACAACTGTTTGGGATAATGTACCTTTCAGCTTTGGCTGTTCAACTCCTTTAAAATATACATTCCCGTTTTGATCTATGAATTCTGTCATGAAATGCCAACCTGAGGGTCTGCCTTTGTTTTTTCTAGTCTTCATATCAGGTGCATCACACATCTCTATAACACACTGATGACATGTCACTGCAATTGAATCCTCTGCTGTTGTTTCGAAAGCACCGCACAACTTGCATTCCATATACAGATAATCTCTGTCAGGATTCTGGCTCCATGTTGAACCTTTTCTATATTCTTTTATGTACTCTGTCATTTTTTATTCCCCTTTACTTTGTTTCGTATATTATTAAGTATACTTGACACAGAGTTTATTTTGTCTTCAAAACCACTAATGTTGCGCAAGCCTTTGATTACCTCACTGTTAAGTGACTCAAGTTTTTCTAAGCGGTTCATTCCAGATGTGTCTAAGCCTAAATCTTCAATTTCTTCTTTATGTTTTATTTTACTAAAAGCGAAGTTTGCTGCTACAACCAACGCAATTGCTAACGGATCGAACACAAAACATATTAGTAATAAGAACCAATTTACAACATTACTCATGTCTTTACCAGTTGTCTCGGCTAAGTATTTAAGAGGTCCTAATTCTCTCTCACTCTCATTAGATATTTCTTTGTTTAACAGCGCCAAATCAATTTTTGTAATTGAATCTAGCATTGCTTCTAGTTTTATATTTATATTTTCTCTATCTTTAATTGAAGTCTTCAATTCTGATTGTAATGCTTTTCTTGTAGAGCTAGAAGTTGTTGTAATTACTGTTTCAGAATTTTTGTCCCAATAAGATACAGTACCTGGTGTTGATAGAGATACTCTCAAATCTGATATTGATTTGTTTATTTGAGTCTTCTCAATTATCAAATCTTCTTTTGTTTCCTCAAATCTAATTTGTTTTTGACTAAGTATTGCAAGTGATTTATCAAGCAATTCCGATTTTGTTGCAGTTGATTGGTATGCTCCAGATAAAAATCCGTATATACCACCAGATGTTATTATCATCAACACAAAGCATGCTATTGCAAGATATGCTCTAAGAAATTTGTTAATAGTATCCCAGTATTGATATAATAAAGACGCTACTACTAGCTTTGCGAATTCTAAAGACCCTGCCATTATTATTACTTCAGTACTAGCTCCGGCAAACAATTTACTTAGTCCAAACACCGAATAGAATGCAGCAGAGCCAGAAACTGCAAGTGCAGATAGTGCTATTATTGTAGGAAAAAGCTTTTTCATCAATCCCAGTCAATCTTATTTATATTCTGTTGGCCATCATAGACAAGAGTATATAATATTTTATCTTCAATTTTCTTTGTTCTTATTTCCGTTTCTAATATACCAAAACTAAGTAACTGAAATTTTATTCTGTTTATCTTTGCAATGTCATAGTTGCTTATACATGTAAAATTATCTATAAAACTTATCACAACTTTATTTTCATAATCAATTTCTTCTTCGCTATCATATGTTTCATCAAGATTATATTTGTCATTTTCATTATACTCAGGCCATTTATAGTCAGATATATCCGCATCAAATCCTTCAAATGGAGGTATTAGAGTCTTACCTTCTACTAATCTCTCAATATAATATTCTTTTACTTTTGGATCTAGTTTTTTAACCCATTTTTCAAATACAATTAAATCATTGCTAAAAATATCTTTATCGTCGCTTGAAAGTATTGACCAAAATTCTTTTATAGTTATAATGTCATTGCGCTTTGACTTATTAACATCTTTGCTTTTTGTATTACTTTCTTTTCTTGTCTTTTCAGTTTCAGAAAAATGTTTTAATATATCAATCATTTTGTCTATCGAGTCTTCTTTTTGTTTCTTTGTAAGAGAAGATGATAATATATTTCCTGTAGTAACTCCTTCGTTTCTATCAGTGAATTTTTCTATTAACTTGTCTGAATATGTTATCTTAGGTATTAGTTTAGAAAGATTAGAGTCTAGCAGATTTTTTATTTCCTGACATTTTTCATACTCTTCTGTTTCTATATAATAATCTATAACGTCATTTAGCACATCTACCAACTCGCTTTCTTCAACCAAAATAGGATCATAAAGCATAAACACTTCTCTACCTGTGCCACCTAAATCTTCCAATTTAAGTTTGCCTGTAACAACAAGATATGTCGTTTCAAATGCTTTATCCAATCCAGCGTCTTCTGTCATAGTTCTTTCCATGTTTTTTTTAATTCCTCATACCTCCGAAGCTTAAACGGCATGCTTCTTCAACCGTTGGGTTTGGGTGCTTTATTAAGCCGCCATCGCCATTTCAACATGTTCGCCTGTTAATTGCGTTTGAACTTCCTTATATCCTTATCTCAATGTCAATATCCAAGTCACCCCCATATTATATCCTAATGAATATAGTTCTTCCATTTTCGCCTATATTATATCTAAATGAATATAGTCTACAGTGGAGGTGGAGGGAGTCGAACCCTCGTCCATTTGAGTAGCTAACATAAGTACTAGCGTTCAATTATAAATATCATATATATTACTGTTTTACAGCTTTTGCAGTATTCTTGTTATAAGATTTTCTTCTGTAGTATTTTTTAGTCTTTTTATCATGAGCTTCTTTTATCTGCTCCTTTAATAGACTGTTAACAAATACCTTATCATTAAGTAGATTGTTTATGCCTGTATATCTTCTTAGAAAATATATTGTAGCTACTAATGCTCCTACTAGTGTACCTAGTGTTAAACTTAATATTGTTTCCATAATTTTTACTCCTTTATTTTAATTTTTATAACCTTCCCAAGTACCTGAATTAGAATCTAACATACCTAGCCTTAAAGCTTTTCTGTAAGTACTTTGTGCTTCATGTAATTCTTCAATTAAGCGGTTAGTTTCTGAATGTGTCATTTCAAACTTTTTACCGTCTATATTTAAAGTACATATTAGTGGTTGATTAGACTCACCCTGAGGTTGTTTTGCTTTAGCACCTTTCATCAGTGTTGTACTAATTGTATTCCATAATTTACCAAATTTATTTGGATTGAATGGTTTTTTCTGATTATGCTTGATAGGTAATTTATTACCTGTACCAGATCTTTCTTTTAACATGTTTAATTTAGCAGTTAAGCTGCAAACTATTTATAGTGTCTACTCTATTCAGGATTTTCGACTTACTCCTTATTTTTGAATTATATAATTTAATTATTTATTATTTAATAATTTATTAGTATTTAATTATAGTATTTATTACTATTATTAGTTTTTTACTACTAATATATTAAAAAAAACCGACAAATGAAAATAATTATACAACTATTTTTACTTAAATATATACAGACCCTCTAACAGCTGAATCATGTACACTTCTATTAGATTTCTTTTGTATTCTACAGTCTCTTCCTTAGACATTATCTTTCCTATGTATTTACATACAGGGCTATCAGCAGGTGTTATTATAGCATCAGCTTTATATAAGTCAGTAACGCCTTTTGCTCCATAATTCTTGAATGCTCCAACTATTTTTTCTTTATCCATATATCTTTTATTAAATCCCATTTTTATTTTTCTTCAATTTGCTATTATTGTAATTCATATCAATATTTAGATATATTGCAGAAGCCTGTGAATTTCTTGCTTTACCTATCATGCGTGTTGGAGCTAATTCGGAATCCATTTTCTTACCGTGCCATACGCTGCCTTTATAGGGATCAACAGTCCATTTAACTTCTGTCCAGTGTTCTACAATAGAACCTTTGAATCTTATAAAAACTTCTTCAGCTAAATGTAGTCTTGCTTTAATTGCATTACCCCAACCAAAAGCGAGTTCTCTATAAGATGTATTATTTCTTTTATTTACATCCTCACTTCTCATTATATTTAATATAACGCCGCGTCTATTTTGTTTTCTAAATATATTGTTGACTTCTTCTTTATCAAAATCACCTTTATCTCCATGCAGCTTATCATATCTTTCAGCAAGCATACATATACCATGATGACCAGAAACGTCATTTAATAGACCATCAGGTATACCTAAAAGCGGCCGCCTTAGAACTAATTCTATTAACATTGCTTCAGCTTCATATGCAGCTTTACTAGTTGAGTGAGTTGAATGTATGAATTCTTGAAATTCGTTGTTTCGTAACCATATATTTTTTTTAGAATCACTATCATTCATAGAGTTTCTATGACTGTAAATCCTACTACTTTTACCTTTTCCTATATAGCAAAAAAGGCCATTACTATCTTGTAGTGAATATACATACCACTGTATTTTTCTTTCCGCTAACGGACTAAGCTTCTTCATGCTCTATTGATTTTATGTGATTGCAAAAATATAAAAGTCCTTCATTTTTAAGAATAGTGTCGCAATTAAAGTGTATTTTTAATATTTTCATATCTGGGTTTTTTAGCTGACTTTCTTGTATTGTTCTTTTAACAAAATACAGCTCATCACTTTTTGTATGTAATATCTTTCCCCTCACTTTTTACTTTTAGTATCTATAAAATAATAGTACAGAGACAGCACAGCAAACATTAATGCCATAAAAGGTATAAACCACCAAAAAGGCAATAATATAAAAAACCAGCTAATGTTTAATATATTAGTAATTTTCAATAATATCAAAATTATGCCTAATGAGTAATGCGGATATTCTTTAATTATTTTATTCATTATACTTCTCCATTAAGGAAATTCTTTTGAGAATCTATAGCTTCATCCAATTCAGATTTTGCTGGTTTTTTATCATATTTTTTACGCAATATATCTGTAGCTTTAAGACTAAATTCTTTATCTGCCATGCGAGCTGTCTTTTCTCTCTTAGAAATTCTAGCATCTGTCATACAAGGATATATTGTAAAGCCATTTCTATTGCCTATCTTGTCATCGACTTTTATCTTGTAACTTGGTGTGTCGTCTTCTTTCCAAGTTAGTTCAGTTATTGCGCCAGTATATGTATCGCCAGTTAAAAACTTGAACGTTACTATATCTCCGCAGTTATAGGTGTGTGATCTTTTTTTTGCCATATTTTATTTATTTGTTATTTTTAATAATTTAGTTATTGATTCTATTGTTTCTACTACATATTCCCAATCCATACCGTCTTGGCCGAAATGCATAAACTCACCTTCAAAATCTTTCTGACCTCTGTATGTTGAGTCATCTATAAGTATATCGCCTTTTAGTAGATTTTTGTGATGAGTAAGTATTACTTTGCGTCTTAAAGAAGGTAGATGTTTTTCAATCCAATTTCTTTTCTGCCCCCAAGCGTCAGGGTTATTCCAAGGTGGGGTTGATGCTATATACACGTCGTGTCCCATGTCTAAGAGAGCAGCCACTGCATCGATTGCACCGGGCATAGGTGTAAAGGTACTGAAGTCTAAAACCTCATCTGGTTTGACATGATGACCTAGTTCTGTTGGGAATTGATCAGCTAACGAGTTTGCTGCTGATTGAAAATCTGCAAGGACGCCGTCCATGTCGATATATATTGTGAGTTTTTGATTAGGCATTTGCTCCGTCGACTTTATCCTGCACTTTGTTGCAGATGTTTGTATACGCTGACCCTGAGTCATGAGCATTGAAAGCTTTGCCGTATATCATTTCGTTGTTTTTTGTGATTGTAATTAGATTTGAGTTTACGTCTAATTTTACTGTGTAGGTACCGATTGTTTTTTGCATTTGTTAGTTGTTATTAGTTATATATAAATATAAACAAATTATCCGAGATATGAAAGGATTTAGCGGGTTAATTTAAGCTAATTTTGAAAAGTTATTAACAATTTCTTTCACCTTCGTATATATGTTTAAGTACCGGGAATCTTAGCGAATAGTCTCCGGCTTTGTTTTGCGATTCTTCAAAGTATTGTATGGTAACTGTTTTACCTATTATCAATTCTGGATTGGCCTCATATTTTATCCTTTGCTCTTGAGAAAAACCAGATCCTACACCAACTTCATTTCCTTTGTGTGTTATATATATCTGAGCTAGCATAGGCATTAAAACTTCTTTACCACTCCTTAGTATTCTATGATTTTCAAAATCACAACTTTCAACAACATATTCAGCATCGTGCATTTCTTTTACTTTCAATATATCCTTAGACCGCTTGCCTTTGTAACCTGTATTTTTACGTACCATGATTCCTTCATGACCTAATTGTTTAGCTTCGTCCATCATTTCATTAAACATAGTTTCAGATTCTATAGGATTTTGTTCTAGTAAAGTTAATGTATGTGTAGATTCAAGATCGCAACCTTCTAGGTTTACATATCTATCTTCTAATTTAGTTGTACCAACTTGAGTATCAAATTCTTCTAATGTTAGATAATCGAATATAACAAACTTAGGATTTTTAATTGTATGGTCTTTGCGTCGTATTTCTTTCATTACATCTTGGAAATTTTCGTTACCGTTAGCATCCATCAAGCATAGCTCGCCGTCAAGTACAAAATCACCTGGTATTTTTACAACCTCATCTAAAACTTTTTGTAGTGTTTCAAATTCGTTGCCAGCTCTAGAGTGAGCAGATATTTCGTCTTGCTCTTTGCGTATAATACATCTTACGCCATCAAGCTTTCTAGATCCCAGCCACTCCTCATTTGCAAAATCAGGTAGTACATCAATAGCTTCAGCTAATGCAACTTTAAACTGAGGTATTAAATAAGGTATAGCTTTGTTGATAAGACTGGCTCCAGCTCTAGTCTTTAAATCCTTATCAAGTATGTTATATATTATATCCTCATATTCTTTATTGTTAGCCACGAATGCGTTAACCATAGAGATTGCAGTGTGGCCTGTGTATGTTTTATTTGCCAAGCTTTCCAGAAGTTCAACTAATGTGTTTGCATCATTAGAGTCACATAGATGAGAAAGTTTCTTACAGTTTTTTGAACTAACACCAAAGTGTATATAGGGACTATAAACATAAACAAGTATATCCGTTAACCAATGGTTTTTAGAATATGTCTTGATTATATCTTTTTTATCGTTAGAGCTTGAAGTAGCACGTAGATCATTTGAAAAATTCCTTACAGCCTGTAGTGTTTTTTGAGTTTGCATTTTAGATATATCCATGATTATATAGATTCGTTAGCCCATTCCATATCTTGCTGTAATGAGCATTCGATTGTTAAATTATCATTTACATCTTCTTGAGTCCAAGCCGATACAAACTCACTGGATAATTTAGTCTTGTGTCTTGCAATTAGTGATTCATTAGACTGATTGAGCTCTAAAGGATCTCCTCCAGAATTAAGGAATTCCGCTGCATCTCCGTTATCGTCGAATGAACCCATTGTGTCGGGCTCTGTTGCTATATCTTCTGCAGTGAATTCAGCAGCAACTCTTTCAGTTGTCTCTTTGTCAATTTGTTTTAATCTTGCGATTTCGTTTGTAAGTTCTGTTAATCTAGTTTTTGTCATTTTTTATATATTAGTTATTGATAAGTTAGTTGATTCTTCTTCCATGATTTGTATGTCCGTCATATATGATAAAGCTTCTTGAGGACTGTATTCTAAATTTTGAGGATTGTTCTGTCTTCTTACCTCAGTGTAAATTACTACTTCTTGGTACATTTCCACATCTGAGGCTTTGATTAAAGTACCTTGTTCATCGAGGTGAGATTTAAAGATTAGTACTTCTCCAACCTGTACTAGGTCTGTTAACTCTTTTTTAGTTAACTTAAAGAAGTTATCATATTTGTGGTTTGTATGAATGTGGTATTCAGTTACCGAACGTGATCGGGTTGAGCTAGCTTGCATGTTTAATTTTGGCATTTTTTAATTTTTAGTTAGTTATTAGGTTGTTATTTATACTATAAATATAATCAATTTATCCGAGATATGAAAACTTTTAGCGGGCT
>Ga0115003_10002110_pt1 | contig 16794 bp, 19 predicted proteins | sample ArcticOcean_MG_C_7_FD_88736 | JGI IMG/M metagenome (GOLD analysis project Ga0115003, IMG submission 88736) | Marine microbial communities from western Arctic Ocean - ArcticOcean_MG_CB11_88 | ecosystem: Environmental > Aquatic > Marine > Oceanic | place: Arctic Ocean: Canada Basin | collected... | reverse complement strand
CCCCCCCCTCCCCGCGGGCGCAGTACCACCCCACAGTTCCACAGCGTTTGGACTTCGGAACTAACGACCCGAGTGCGCGCATCCACTGCGCAACGCAGCCACGAACCCTGGGAAAATCGAGCTGACGCCTAGATCAGGACGAGTCGCATCGACGGGAACGACCGCGGCGTCGGGCCATGTGACGAGTAGCGCAGCGTCACCGGCGCAGAGCCCGATAGAGGGGGTCACCAAAAAGCACGCACATTGGCAGGGTGTCCTCAACAACCTCTATTGTGGGCGCAAAGTGTGGCTGCTGTGGCCGCCTAACACGGAGGCCGGTGTAGTCGGCATGACCCTGTGTGAACCCCGAACCACGGGACAGGGATGAGTAACGCGGTAAATTCCAGTCCACCTAGTAGTCTTACAGGCGTTCTTGCTAGTTCGGCGGCTGAAGCAACGATCGCAACTCTTGCCGTCTGACCCGTCGTTGCTTCCAACTAATCATACATACAGAACACTAATTCTCGCATGCATAACTGTACCGACTCGCGTACCATAGCCGGTTCGATGTTCGGGTTGTGTCTTTGGCCGGCACGACATGAAAGCTCACATAGGCCCCCTTCGTCGTTAACGCCACCGACACGAACCCGCACTGCAGTTCAGACTCCCCACTGAGCTGTGTGGCAGATGAATGCACACAAGTACATCACGATCGCGCGCGGTGTGCAACACACTTCAACAACTGGGAGCTGTGGCGCCACAATTCCGTCGTAGCGGAGGTTTCGGCTGGTCTGGCGGCACTGGCTTGCTCGGCGGCGCTGGCCTGCTCGGTTGACGTGGTAAGAGGCGCGCGAGCCGTGCCAGCTCCACAAGGCGGCGGCGGTGGTGGTCCACACGAGACTTAGCAAGACGAAGCCTTAGTTGTAGTGCACACTGTCTTTGTCGTGAAGCAGCAGTCAAGACCACAGTAGTCATAATTCACACCGTCACTCCGTAGTATTGGTGTACACAACGTACACGACAATGCGGCCATGCTATCAAGCTACTTGTGCTCTACGACTGTTGCGATCAGATCCGAACACCGACAATAGGCTACACCTACTTCAGTCGAACACATTACTCAACCCTGGTGCCGGGTGGGGTTGCTGTTGCTGGTCTAATGACCATCGACGGTCGTACACATGCTGCGTGCGCCCTCAAAGGCGCGCACGGTTCCCAACCACGGCGCGAATACAGTTAACAGCATCATAATTGCAAGCCTTAGTTAGACTTAGTCGCGTCTTCTAACCACTTCGGCCTGATATCAAAGAGGGAAACGTGACGAGTTGCCCCCGCTTGTACCCGGTCCACGCTCAGCAATCGGCCTCATCGTCATCGAAGTCGCTGTCGCACGTCGCCGCGACGCGCGCCAACAGGTCGTCGTAGATGTCCGGGACGCCGACGGTCACGCTGTCGCGCCTCGTACGATTCGTCCCCTCGCGTGGCACGGCCGCTGGACGGTCACGGTAATCGTCGCTGTCGCTCGAGTACATTTTGCCGCGGAATTGCGGCTCGCCTTTACCGTCTTTTCCGAGCCAGCCGGGAGGACGTTGCTGTTGCTGCTCATCAACTTGATCTCCAGCGATCGTGGGCACGTTGCCCACAGCAGGAAGATTGAGATCTCCCCCCGCCACACGATCGTTGTCGTCGTCGCTTGAAGTGTTCAGCACGCGTGCCTGTGAGGCCGCCACCCAGAGATCAGTGAACACCGTACGGATCGAGGGCGTCCCGAGCCCGTCAAGGAAGATCGGAGAGCGCGGCGTAGCGCACGAGCGAGCAAGACGACGATCCAGTGGCGTCTGTGACGCCCTGGCCTGACCGTTGCGAGGTCGCACGCAGCGGGCCCTGTCCTGCGCGCCCGCAGGCGATTGCCGCAGACAATGCATGTCGAACCCCGCCCCAGGGGCATAGAGACTACGAGGGCAGCCGACACCATCGACCTCCATCTCACAAATACCGGCGCGGATCTCCTCGCCTTGGAGCCGATACGACTCCGGGAGAGACGCGACTGCAGAGCGGATCGAACGGGAGAGTAGCGCCTCGCCAACGCGAAGTGGGCTGCGAACTGCGTGGACGCGTGAACAGGTTCACCGAACGCCCTGGCGTCGAAATGGGGAATGGGTTGGGTTACATGAATGTTATTAGGTACAGTCGACTGGCGCACGAGCCCGTAGTCCTAATTTGCAGCAGGGTTGTCGGCTTCTTCATCATCATCTCCAGCATCATCATTCAACAAAACCATTCGTCGTCGACATCGACATCCCCCATCATCATCATCACCACCACCACCATCTCAATCCTCTTCAGCATCCGCATCAACATCGGCGTCTTCGTCATCAACATCTGCATCGTCATCGTCGTCTCCCACTACGCACACGCTTTCTGCCACTCCGCCCTGGCAGCTGCAATGTGGATCCCCATCAGGTCGGCGAAACGTGCAGCACGTTCGAACGGATCCACGATGTCCCCGAGGGCTGAGAAGATCGTGTGTTCGTGACCCTCGAACACGCGATAGTCGGTAGGACCCTCCAGGACGCCTACAAAGTGGGTGCCATTCGAACAAACCCAGGTTAGCGCGACGGTCGATACAGCGCCACGGCTGTGTAGTAGAAGCGGGTGGCGCGCGTGTACAATGTCGTGTCAACACCTGCGCAGGTAGGTGGGTCCACGACAATGCCATGCCAGCGACGTAGCGGCGGCGGTGGACGGCAGAGCCCGCGCAGGCGTACCGAGTCCGACGAGCGTGCGGGCAAGATAATTGACCTCGTTGGCCGCCGCGGCAGGGCCGAGTACGATGTCCAGCGCGTCGACGGCGGTGGCCGTAACGCACGTAATGTTGAATTGTTCGATTGGTATGAGCTCCGAAAGTTTCGTCGAGGCATAGTTCATCACAAGTTGTGTCCCGACCTCGCAGGGCGTGGCGGGCAGTTCACCTGCTCGCGCGACCAGCGCGGCGACATTCTCCATCAACGCGACGTCACTCGCGATAGTGAGCCACTTGTTACGGATCTTCTTCGTCGTGGTCGGAAGGGGTCCGTACCGAAGGGCGGCCTGCAAGGCATCGCCCGTCCCCACATCAGCACGTCAGGACAACACCGGGTGCACACACGCACACCGACACGTGCATGTAGTCTCACGCGCGACCGCAAGGCGGGACCATTAGTGAGGCAGTGTGGTCTTCACAACATTGCAATGGCAACAGCGCGCACCATCAGCCGCATCTTTCCCTGGTTGAACCTGACCTTCTCAATGTCCAGAACCGCGACCATGCCACCAGCGAAGATTTTGAACACGAGGTCGACAGCGCCCGTAGTGCCGCCGCGGGCGCTGTTGGCCCTCATCTGTCTCGTTGCGCCGCGATTCTTCTGCATCAACGCCAGCTTCGCTTTTAGCCCCTCGGAGCGCTGTTCGTGTTCAGTTTGCAGGTGTTCTGTGCCACGTGGCCGTACGAAGGGCGCGGAAGGATCCCGCCCGTTTACGATCCGTGTCTCTGCCACACGTTCAAGGTCGTGTTCTGCTGCACGCTTCTTGGAGCGGGGTGTCGGGGGCGGCCCACCAGCGTTTCCAACGGACACCATGTTGCCCGGAGGGGGGGTGACCTCACGTGGTTGGCTACCCAGCTTGGTTGACAGGGCAGCCTCCAGGTCCGGGCTGCGGGTGACCGACTCCGCGTCGGCCGCAGGCTCCTTGACAACCGAGACGCGGGGCTCTGGCTTCTCGGAGGTCGAGCCGCAGGGTCTTGGCGGCGGGTCGCCAGGATTTCCAGCGGACACCACGCCAGCGGGAGGGGGGTTGACCTCGCGCGGTCGGCCACCTCTTATGACGGGCCCCAATGCGTCAGGCTCGACGCGCCGTTTCGACATGCGACCGGCACGAGTGGTCGCAGCGGACATCGCAAGGCAAGGGCGAGGCGAGCGAGTTGTCGAGGTCTATGCAATGTTTGAACGCGTGATTGAGTGTGTCTGGAGCAGACATCGTAGACCACACGCCTATTTATACGCGCACGACACTCCACGAGGGCTGTCGCATGCATTGTGCAAACGCGTGGCAACAACAGTACACGCGAACGTGTACGCATCACGTTACAACACAACGCAGACTTTGACATCAGCGACAGACAAACCGTTTTGTAACGGCAATGCGCACGCAGAAATTCGGAATGCCAAAGTAAGTTGACGTCCGCGAACGGCTGTACAATAGTGTACGACATATCGGAGTGAACTTCGAACTTCTCATGAAAATACGGGCAACGAAAACCCGACAAATAACACGGCCCTTATGCACCTAGGGAACGGTTATATGGCGATGGACATTCGATCTGAAAAACGAAGTTCAACAGACGGTTGGTATTAATATGTGCCGCAGATGCACGTTTTGACGATAAGAGTACATGGAGCAGTTAGTGGAAGTGCCGCAGATGGCCTCCTCGCATTGCGTTTTCGGAAAAGCATCTGCGGCACTTCCACGAGACGCTCCATGTAATTTTAGCTCCGAACAGTGCATCTGCGGCACGTACCAACCATCTGCGGCACTTACTTCTGAATATAGAATGTCCACGGTTACCTAGGTGTTCTCAGTGGCGCCAGGCGTAAATTTGCAAACCCGACCGTTGCTGCATGCACTGAGTTTGTGTGTACAACGTTTCAAGAATCATGCAAACTCGATGCATTTTCGAAATGCGTGCACATCATGCACGACGCGTGCTTGTGACGTCGAAGCGTGCATGCACATGACATTGTATGTACAACAAAACCCGCCTATCGTACAAAATCCGCCTATCGTACAAAATTCGCCTATCGTACGTAGTAATACTACTAGCGAATCATACATGGCGTATCCATACTGCACAACCGTATGCATGACGCGTGCTGTAGGTACCACGCGTCTGCCCCCTTGTATGGTACGAAGGAGAGCACACATACGCAGTCGTCTACCGTCGCGTACATACAGGTTATATCAATTCGGAGACGTGTACAAGAGGCGCGCACGTCTGCGTACACCCCCGCGCCTACGCAGCTGTCCGCCCCCCCCCCCATCTGTCGCCTGCTATTGCGCCTTGCGAACTCCGAAATAAATTCGTGGCTCGGGCACACAGTAATAGCGAGGATAGCAGTCCTAAGTCCAACCCACAGCCTTACTAGCCGGCCGTCGTAATGGCGCGCACGAAACAGACCGTAACGGCGGCACAGCGTCGTTACACAGCGGGCGGCAGAGCACCCCGCGTACGACTAGCCGCGCAGGCGCGGCAACCTAGACCCACCGGCGGCGTGAAGCGCGCGCATCGCTATCGCCCAGGCGAGGAAACGTAGCGCGCGCGCTGTGGCACGAGTGTCACACAGACATGCACGGACACTGTGCGCGCTCGCACCCGCACACACGCACCCACAGGGACGTGCACGGCGCACGCGCCGCGAGTAAGACCGCAACTACCGCCGACGTACGCAGGCACCGTGGCGCTACGCGAAATCCGCAAGTACCAGAAGTCGACGGAGTGCCTGATTCGCAAGCTACCGTTTCAGCGCCTCGTCAAAGAAGTAGCGCTCGAGACTGTCGGCGCAAAGTATCGCTTCCAGTCCAACGCCGTCCTCGCGCTGCAGACTGCATGCGAGGCACACCTCGTAGGACTGTTCCAAGACGCCAACTACTGTGCAATGCACGCAAAACGCCAAACGATATTTGTGAAGGACTTGCAGCTGGCGCGTCGACTTCGTGGGGAGCATCTCGCGATTTAACCAAGGACCGCCCGCCATGGGTTGAACAAAACACGCAACGACGTAGTGCGACAACGGTCGGCAGCAGCAGCAGTAACCACACACGGGTATAGGCCGTAACAGCGTCAGTAGGTGCAACGACAACAGCAACTGGAAGAGCAGGTGCAGCATATAGATGGGGTAGCGAAGGCGAGACAGAGGTAGGGGATGGATGGATGTATCCCGATAGGTGTCAGTGGATATGGGTGGAGCGACTCCTGGCGTCAGCGCTGGTGTAAAGTAGCGTTCTTATGTCATTGACACGGTACGAGACCAACCAAGCTTCGAGGTGTTTTGTTGTAATGAGCAGGGCGGTAGTGTACCTTCAAGTTCGACCCATGAGTCGAGAGATGGCTCGTTTGGTATCTACGAGTGGTGCGAAAGAACAACGAAGTGGGTGGTGTGTCAGTGTCAGGGTGCGAGATAAGAACGGAGCGTGAAAGCCCGGGAGAGTGTCGCGTTTTCCCCTAAGTCAGCGCGCTGCGTTACCCGTGTACACTAGGACTGCACCGTTGGCGGCCAACAAGGCCGTACCGGAACGACCCGGACACGACCAAACAAGGACCGCTAGACATAGGAGGTGGATGTGGTGATGTAGCACGCCAGTGCACACTGGCGACCACGACGCGACGCGCCTGAATAGACGGTTTCATGTTCAACGCTTTCTTCCAGATCCCTGCTCCACGCTGCCCAAACCCCCACGCCCCGACCGAGTACGTTGCCACGAAAATACAGGACGCGTTGACGATCCGGAGGGTGACGAGAGGTGTAGTAAGGTGACGGTATTAGATGTGTCGTGACAGGGACATACCCCTTAGCAGGCACAGTATGCACGATTTCGCTAGCCCGAAGCAGGACCCACACAATGTCATTAGCCGACGTTGAGAGAACGCGATCGTGGAGGTAAACTCGAGCACGATGGCATTGTAAGAATCGAAACAAGGCCATGGTGCTTAGTAGACGCGACACGAACGTGGAGGTAAACTCGAGCATGATGGCCTTGTAAGTATCGAAACAAGGCCATGATCTCACGTTTTGCGCGACTGCCTCTGACGGCGACACTTCCCTCTCACTGGCGCTGCGCGTAGCCTGGCCGTCCTTGACGTGTAGTACAGTGTCCCATTCTTACACAGCTACTCCGTTGTCTCTCTATCACCGACACTCCCGAGCCGCTATTCCCCGGTGCACGTGAACGCCGTCACCACCGCCACTCATCAATGCGATTTGTCAGCTGTTTTCCCTTTGGACAAGCGCGTTCCTGAAGAGTCGCCGAGAAGGGTGCGGAGGCCGGACGAGCAGTCTGTCACAAAAGCAGGGCGCTAGATCCACGCGCGCCCACTGCAGCAGCACAGGGAGGTGGCCACCCCGCACCGCAGCCACACACGCTCCATGGCTGCTCCACTAGCAACCATGGGCGCGCGCCTCCTGCAGCGCGATGGCATTGTAAGCCTCGGAACCAAGGTCGTGGTGCTTAGTAGACGCGACATGAACGCTGCAGCTGCCCCCCAGACCCCCCCATCCGGGCGGTGTTTGCCACGACAGCATGCCGGGTAAGACGTGTATCAAAGGCAGTCTATTGAGAGTCGCGCAACGGGCTAGGCGTTGACATGTTGCGCCTCTGATTGCGATACTTCCCGCTCAATGGCGTGCGCGTAGTCTGGCCGTCCTTGATGTGAGGAGGGGCGTGGGTTGCGTCGTCGGGCTAAATGTACACGCACACCGGTGGGTAAAGGAGCCACACGACACCGAATGGGTCCTGGGCACGACTAGCAGCAACGTAATAAGCGCAGTGCAGGCAATCGAAACGTTATTCGGATTCTACACATCACAAACGACAATGTGTCAAGGCCACGCGTTTTTACGGGCGCAGCACGAATAACGTTTAGCCAGGGCGTCCGCGGACGACACCGCTGTGTACCCGTGTTAGAATGGTGCCGTAGCCGACCACATGTCGTCTACATTACTCTAAGTGTATTGTGTACTCGCGCGTCGTCAGTGGGGACGCTTCGCTCTTGGGCACGTGGAGCAGTGTTCCTTCCCACGCCGCCACGCGTCATGTGTAATATACACGTCGCGACTATATGCCGAACCGGCCGGGCAACCAATCGTGGGGCACGGGACAACCGCCTGAATCGCGTTTCGGTCGCCGCCAGAATGCAACTTAACCCACTGGTGGCTGGTGTAGACCGGACTCGCAACACGCGCACACCTGCAAAGTCGGCTTCGCTTTCGCGCCGCGACGAGGTATTTTCTCACCAGTGCCTGCGTTTGAGGAACCTGCTTAATACTCTCGACCAGCAGAAGATCGAACGACGCCTTCTGACTGTCGGGCCCACCAGCGAGCGCGACAAGCTCCACAGCGCACCCCGCCGCAACCTGCAGGGGATTGCCGTCGAAGACGGTCCTCGATATAGGTGTGTCGCCGATAACACCAGGTCGGGTACTCGCTCCCGGGTGGACGCGTGGTGGGGCGCACGCTTCGCGGCAGTCGTTCCCAGCGACGACTACCGGCGGACTCGGTGTGTCGCCCACCGAAGGCGTCGCCGTAGCGGTCGACGCAGCCACCGAGGCGGCTGCGGTCGGGGGGGGCTTGAATACGTCGTCGTGCGTCCACCAAGTGCCCGCGCGCGGGCGGCGCTCGCACCGACCTTGGTGTTCCTTTCCGCGATCCCATGCGCCCACCGTAACGAGAGTGTCCTTGCCGTACACATCGCCGTAGCAGCAACCGGGCGTATCGCACTTGTTCTGTTCGCGCGGAGGACGGCCTAAAAGGCGACGCCATTGTAAGCTCGTCCGGGTCTCTTGTGCGACTTTCTGGCAACGGCACGTCGTTGCGATCGCGAGCGCGCGCGGCAGGAGGTGGGCGAGGTGGGGTCCGAAGGACGACGGCGTCGTGTTAGACACGATGGCAATCGCACTATCGAGCAGCGACACGAGGTTCGCGCCCGCGACCGGGTTTGTGCGCGGGACCGCAGGCAGCGGCGCAACGCTCGCGGCAACATGAAGTGGGAGCGTGCCCTCGCGACGGCGTTTCGTCATTCACAACCGTCGCCGTGGGCTCCGCCGGCTCCACTTGCTGCAGACGTGCTCACCGACAGCCCTATTCAGACGAACCCGCAGCGCATCAACACGTATCCGAGGCGGCGCGAGGCACGAAGGCTGGGCCTCGTCATGACGCCGCGGTGAAGGCGAGAACCTTGCAGTTGCGCCAACTCGAGCTCGAGCCCAGCTAGTACTGGCGTTTGGGACGCGTCGCCACCACGGATAGGCGTCCCCCGTCGAGGCGCCGCGCTGAACGCGCGCCCCGCCGTCTGGAAGGCGGGGCAGTGAGCGCGTCGGGCACACGGGCGCGAGCGAGCACCATCGTCCACCGCTGGCCAAACGTTGCGCCTTCACGAGCGACGCCTTCAGATATATTGGCGCTAGGCTTGCATGTGCCTGAATTTGAAAATCGCGATCGTGAGCATATCAGGATTTCGGTATAGAGTGACGAGTGGCATTCTAGGATCCTTGTTCTCGTTTTTATTTAATTATAAGAGTACAGCTGTAGAGCTCTACCATGGTACCGTATGAATCGAGTTCAAAAATATACGGAAAAGTGCGGCGCCAGTCCAGGATATGTCGAACCTTCTCCCTGAACCTCGTGTCGCGCCCGATGAAGGCTAAGTTTTGACGGAAAAGCGCGCACTGAGTTGTGACAGGTTGTGACGAGTGAATGTCAGAATGATGTGCGCATAGTGATACGAGTCTCGTAGACGGTTTCAATAGCGATAGCGCTCTAGGTACGTACCTAGCTAGCTAGGTACCTTCATTACACGATCATAGCAGGAATACTACGCCAACTTAGACCGCCAGACCCCTCCTCGACCACATGGGGCTCACAAAGTCACGAACGAACGCGAATTTATGAAGGCTGGCGTCGCTACGAAACAGCACGCTGGCAGGAGGCAAGGCCCTCGAGACGCGACGCCTGCTGTTCATTCTGCGAGTGGCATTGCGACGGCTGCAACGGCTGAGACGCGACCGAGTCAGCAGGGGTGCCACAGCACGGTGGTGGCATGACATGCATATGGGGCCGTGACGACGAACATGAACGCAGCTGAACCGCTACATCCAGTGCACAGGTGTAGGCTGACGAATCGGATAAGCGGGCTGTTTCGCAGCGACGATGGGCTTAACTTGGGCAAGTTGAAGGAGCTGATAAGGCAGCTGGAGTCACGAACGAGCGGGGATGCAGTAAGGCTGGCGACACTACGAAACAGCACGCTGGCAGGAGGCAGGGTCATTGAGACGCGACGTCTTCTGGAAATTCTGCGAGCGGCCTTGCGACGACTGCAAAGGCTTAGGCGCGAACAAGTCAGCAGAGGTGCCAAGCACGGTGGTGGAATGAGATGAGGCCGTGACGAAGCACATGAACGCAGGTGGTAGACAAGAGCAAAGTGGCGACCAGATACAAGACCGCAGAAGTCCAGACGAGGCACTGAGGTGGGCGCGGCTTCAGTCGAGCAGGCTGCACAGAGTGCGAGGACAGACGACGACGAAGAAGACGAAGCGTAAACGTAAAAATCAAACAGAAGAAGAGCATAGAAACAACGAAACTGCGAGACGACGGAGACTAAGGACCCTACGTAGCAGCGCAAATCGGGTACGTGGAGACTCGCACCGGATGCACGCATCCTTGCCCCCAACCGTCACGATCGACGGGACGACGTGCTGCATCGGCCGCAGAGCATGCTCGCTGAGGCGCGCTCACCCGTTACCCGGAGACGAGCATATCACCTTCGAACCGAAGGGTCACCTCTATACGGCCTACGGCGCGCCGGTTGACAGATCCGTCACCCGGCTTATCGACGACTGCTTCGAGCGATTCGACGCAGCTGCGGTCGCTGCCAAGTTCTACGAGGTATGGAAGCAAAACCCGTGCTCGGGCTATCACACGCGTATTCACGCACTCCTCGCGGCCGGTCGAAACGACGCGCAGGTCCAGGGGCACATTTGCGCAGGGTGGAGCCACCTCGGCGAGAACGCGGCGCGGCTCGGGACCGCCATTCACGCACACTGCGAGTACATCATGAACGGCGAGACCGTACACTGGGACGAAGAGATCGCAACCGAAGTCGCGCAGTACGCCGCGTTCACGGTATCCACCTTCGCAACACAGCGCGGGCTCGAGCCGTACCGGAGCGAACTTTGCGTGGCGTGTCGTGGCGACCCGGGCCGCCGATGCGAGGCTCGGAGCATGGTTGTATCCGCCGGACAGATCGACGCGTTGTATACCGACCAGGAAGGGATGTACTACCTTGTCGACTTCAAGCGCGTCCACCCTAAACATCCATTCTCGCCCGATGCGGTCGGGTACCGCGGCCGCTGCGGCGTCGGCATCGCGTCCCACCTACCGGACACCCGTTTCCACCGGTATTGCTTACAAACGGCGGTGTACAACCTGATGCTAGTAGACACGAACGGCATTGACGTCGGCGTCCGGATGTTCCTGCTACGGCTGCACTCGGAACTCGCGGACACGTACGAACTGGTCCAATGCCTCGATTTGCGCGCAGAGGCGGCTGCCTTGCTTGCAGCGGAACAGGTGCGACAACGTCGCGCGCTCGACGCCGCGAGGGATCATACGCTCGGCATCGCGACTGGAACGACGCCCTCCCCGCAACCCGAAGAGCGCGTGTAATTCGACTACGCCACTCGCGCCTCAGCTAGCGACTCGCGCGGTTGTCAATTACAAATATAGTGTAATTTAGACCAAATACAAGCACAAGCACAGGACCGCACCAGCTCCAGCTCCTGCTCCATCGCCAGCTAACCGAACAAACTCGGGAACCTCCCTCTCCAAGCAATCCGTCCTCGCTTTCTTCCCTTCGGTGTATATGCAGCGAGATTCGCAGCTCCAGCGCGCAAAGCAGCTCGGACCCGCCCTCAGGTCAGTAGGCACCGCGTCCACGCGAGCTGGCATGACTCTTGGACAGGATCAGACCCGCAAGTCGGACGGGTGGCTAACGCGAGTGCAAGTATAATGGTAATTCGGATATGACTGCATTATGATGGCACAGGACGTCGTGATAACGCATAGGGAACAAGGCCTGCCACGCAGCAAGCCGCAAGGAGCAACAGGCGTTGTCCATGTTCCCTTATACCATTGGATCCCGTGCGTAAACAAGGCGCTTCTATCTAATTGCGTTTGATTTGAAATCGAAATGGATTCGGCAGCAAATTCCTCAGCAAGCGGGCCGTTGTACAGGACGGCCCCACCGTGTAGTTCAAAGCAACACATTTAGACTCTTATGGCATTGTACAACACCGCGCGGTCACCGTCCGCGCACGATGCTCCGACCCGACGCGTCCGTCGCGCCCGCGACAACGGTTTACTCGGCTCGCTTGCGCTTCGCGACGCCGATGCGAGCAGATGCAACCGCATCCTCGGCGTGACGACGGTCCACACCTAGCACCTCGGGGGAACGCTGTTCGGCGAGGATAAACTCGTCCCACGCGGCGGCGGAGGCTCGGCCTGCCACATCCACCACCCGCGCGTTTTCCTCCTCTGAACGGGTGCGCCCCTGACGGGCAAGGCATCGCACGTAATCGTGCTCTTCAACTTGTGCGGAAAAGTCGAAGGAACAGTACCTGTGTGGGAACTGGACCAATGCGAGACGTCCGTGCGGTTCTGCATACATCACCCAGTAGAACAGGTCGCGCGTGCACGGCCAGTCGTACACGACTCCGCGTCTCCCGTTCCACTCGCTGCCGCGCCCCAGCCCTCCAACGCGCACGGGCGTGCCGGGCCCGAAGACGAGGTTCTCGGCCCGTATCTCGAGCACTTCGCCCCCGGTACGGACATGGCGCACTAGATATCGTTGACGCAGCGAATCGTACCCGACCACGTACGCCATTGTAGCGTCCGAAAGCCGGCCGCTATGCAGCCACGAGTTGAGCTCTGGGCTCTCGACCAGCCCCACGACGGACGCGATAGCCCGGGTGCCGGCAGAAACGCCTTCGCGTTGTCGCCAGGCGAGGAGGTCGGACACCTGCTTCGCGCAGGTGATGGTGGTAGCGTGGCAGTCACCCAGAACGCGGCGGAGCGTCTCGTGTGCCGCCTCCAGGAGGTTCGTCCCGCGCCTTACGTCGCCTGTCTTCAAGACGCAGAGGCCAAGGCGACGCAGTTCGTGGACAGCGTTGTCGCGGCAGTTGGGCCACAACTCGAACAACCCGCATATCGCCTCCTCCTGCAGCAGCAGGGCCTCGGCTGTCCTCGGCGTCGCTCCCCCTCCTCGGAGCAAACCGAGCATGGCCTGATCTCGCAAGCGTGTTTCGACGGCGGTCCTGGAGGTTGGCGTGCACAGCAGATCATACTTACCCATCGGTTCCAGCACGGACTCGTGCAGCAATATAGCATCCGCGTATTCGTGGGCGGCCGCCAGAACGCCCACCAAGTCGCGGATGGCGCAGCCTGTCGCCCTCGTGCACCACATGCACCCATTCCACCGTTCGATGCGCACCTGCAGTGCCACGGCCCGTCCGAAGTAATGCCGAGCAACGGCGAAGTCGCCCGCGTCGCGGAAGCAGCTACCCAGCATCGAGTCCGCGCGGGAAATGGCCTCGGCCTGTTGAGCGTCTAACGTGGTAGTAAGTGGACGCGAGGTGTCGACGGTGACGAAACCGTCGCGGCTCACAAGTGCCATGTAATCCCTTGCCAGTTCGAGCTGTACCTCGCCACCGTAGGGCTGCGTACAGGTTGGGCATGTGTCCCAATTCCGCACTTGCTCGAGGACGTCGGGGCCCCGGCCGCGGTACCTGGCAACGGACGAGCCGATTTATATGATCAGGCGCAACATTGTACGCGTCAATAGCCCGTGCGCGTGCACACCCGCGAGACATGAATGGCGCGCGATGAGCGAGGCTGTACTCAGAGTAGCGACTAACCCGCTTCGAGCCATCTTGATCAGACACGGTGTATGGACGAAACCGGAGGTCCCGCGACACGCACAGCCGGTCCACGACAGGCGGCCCCCAGCCGGCGATTCTGCGCCCTCGCAGCATACCCAACACGCGGCGTCCGGCGGCGCACCGCGAGTTACCGTGGCGAACGCGTCACACGGAGCGCCCATCGCATCACCGCTTTCGCAGCCCGACGGCAGCGAAAGTGTGGAAGCCGTGTCGGGTGACGACGATCGGCGGCCATCAGGAAGTACGCAGCCCGCCGGCGGCGACGGCGCGGGCAAGGTATGTCCACTGCCCTGGCAGCCACTCCGGGGATCGATAGGCATGCGCAGACAGCGTGGTGGGAAGCCTGCATGCAATGCAAAGAGGTGTGTAACCGTTTGTGGCTCAGGTCGCGTTACGGGTGCGTTGGAAGCCATTGCTGCCGCGTGTACGCGTAGACGGCGGAGGGGTTGCAAGTCGGAGCAAATCACAGCACGAGCAGAGCATCTTGGTGTCGAGACTGTCGCATAGAACAACCGAGGACCGATGGGGGATGTAAGATGTACTGCTAGTACGCGCAGACGGATCGGCCTCGTTGACGACGGAGCGTGCGCGGAGAAAATAGGCGCGCGTACAATGGATCGCATGATGCCAGCTGTGCACTCGGCGATGGCATTGGCGTTGTCCCGGTTATAGAACGTATGCGCGAACGGCGCGCGCAGACGTGTCGAATGTGCCAAAATGGCACTTGCAAAGCATGCATTCCATGTCATAATCCAGCTTTGCACACATCCAATCGGAATTCACGCGCAGTGCGAAACACACCAATGTCATGCATTTAATTAACTGAGCTTGCGTTACAGTAATACCGAAATGTCATGATCAAGCGCGACATGACAGCTGTAGGATCCTAGGATCATTTGAGCCCTATAAAAATGTCAAACCCGGTTTTTTGAAAGAAGAGGAGCCAACGGCTTTTTGGGACTCAAACGACGACCTACCCGGGTAGTAAGAAAAACCGGCATACTGCCGGAAAAAACCACCTCACGAGGTTGGCATTTTTCGAGCACTCAGTGAGAGGCCAAGCTCGGTCGCGCCAGTGGGGCACGTCGATGGAACTTTGTGACTACGCCAACGCACTGTACGACCTCAGTACCCCATGTCGATGCTGCGAGCTTGGGACAGCGAATCCACCCGTGGACACGTTCACGGTGTGCAACAGCGCGTTCGCCGGCCACCAGTGGTCCACAGCGAACGAGGGCGGTGATGGAGATGCTCAATGGGGAGGACAACACAGTTATCACGATGCGGTCGGGGCATATCGATCGACGACGCTCCAGGAGGAGACCGGCCGAGATGCTCAATGGGGAGGACAACACAGTTATCACGATGCGGTCGGGGCATATCGATCGACGACGCTCCAGGAGGAGACCGGCGGGACGCCGATCACCTCGATCCGCGACGACTCGCAGACGACAGTATCCCCTGCCGGCAGAGCGGACAACGCGGCTGGGTACAGCGAACCAGCAGTGATCCGCGACGACTCGGAGACGACAGTGTCCCCTCCCGGCAGAGCGGGCAGCGCGACTGGGCACAACGCACCAGCAGTGCGAACGGACGGACAAGGCGATCGACAACAGCACACGTCACGAGCGCTTGCGCGACCCGAGTCCGCGTATCCGGTACCGCGCCCAGCAATGCCCCCGCCCGATTGGGGGTGCAAATCCCGAGCCTCCCAGCCGGAGCGAGCTACAATACTGAGGAACATACGCGAACTTCGGCAACGCAGCGCGGAAAGCAGCGCACAGCACCCTGCATGGACAACGATGGGGTCGATGGTGGAACTGCTAGAGGAACTTGTTCAAGCGTTACCGACGGAGCAGGGACGCACGTGTCGTCCGAGATCCGTACCAGAATACCCGACCCAGATGTCCAGCAATCACACTCGTCAATGTCGCCTGGGTGAGACCCAAGTGGAAGTGCTCGAGGACCGTGTTCTTGCGCAGTCGGCAGGGCATCAGCGACGTACGAGTCGTAAGCGGCCCATTCCAGAAGACCGGACTCGAGAGTCCAGCAAATGTTCTGTGTCTCGCCAACGTCGCCGGGCTGAGGGATCAGGGGCGACGTATCCGGCGACGGCAAGCATGGCATACCACATCTTCGTGTGCAACGAGACCGAGGCGACCAAACGTGGTGGACTGCTCACAGTGCGGGGTCTCAAGGCAACGCTCGCAGCGCTCGATCCAGGGCACGAGCAGGGCAGCGCAAGGGCGGACCTGCTACGCGAGATTTTGGAGCAAACGAGGTTTGGCTCCTCCACGCTGAATGACGAACGCACGGTGCTGACGAATACGACGGATTGTCGTTGGCTCGCAGTTCGGTTTTGCGAGCTCTTCGGAGGCACGGCGGAGTCGATTGCAGGGCACATTAGCAATGAAGGCTTGCGCACCCTGCTCGGCGGCTTTCCCGGGACGAGTGTGTCGAAAGGGAACAAGGATGACAAGGAGCAGCGACTATCGGCGGCGGTGAGGGAGTGGACGTGCGCGAGGGAATAGCGGCTCGGGAGTGTCGGGGGTAGAGAGACAACGGAGTAGCTGTGTAAGAATGGAACACTGTATTATACCCGACGCGTGTTTGGACGACACCATTCACGCCCTTCATCAGAAGTGTTTCCGCTTGTGTGGCATCGTGTGAGGGACCGCAGGCGCCGATTCCCAGCCCGCACTGCGCCCAATACGACTATTGGACCTGTTACGCCCTCGTCGTTTCCAGCGCCTTCTATCCGATTGCCACTTCGGGGGTCGTTCATATAGCTAACTCCAATGGCCATCTCGGCTGCGGCCTGGGATCGGGGACCTAGAGAACCAGGTAGTCGTTCACACGTTCCGCGCGGATCACGTAGCCTTGGGTCTGTCGCTTCGATCAACAAGAGGCGAGGCTTCGTTATGACGCTTCCAGTGCCCTCGTGGTTGTCGTCGTGATGTGTAGCAATCAAGCACTACCTAGTGCTCAATCTGACACGTGTATGTGTGTGTGTTGTGTGTGTACTCGACAAGAACCAAATCCTACAAAGGTAGGGTAAATCCCTGCAGCACTG
>Ga0115003_10002109_pt1 | contig 16803 bp, 12 predicted proteins | sample ArcticOcean_MG_C_7_FD_88736 | JGI IMG/M metagenome (GOLD analysis project Ga0115003, IMG submission 88736) | Marine microbial communities from western Arctic Ocean - ArcticOcean_MG_CB11_88 | ecosystem: Environmental > Aquatic > Marine > Oceanic | place: Arctic Ocean: Canada Basin | collected... | reverse complement strand
TTCCCAACTTTCCAAGGCAGAAAGAGGTGAAGATAGCGGCCTTTCTTCTCCTAATGACATTTCATCATTGAATAGTGACGACCTCAGATATCTAGACTTATCTTCAAGCCCTACTTCCCAACTTTCTTCTCAAGAGGCAGAGGAAGACGCGGTAATACAAGATAGGCAACCATCCACCAATTCTTTATCTAACAATCCAGACTCTGAAAATAGTTTAGAAACAAAAGATTCACACACAAAACCATCCTCGCCACCACTATCAAAATCACCGTCTAACACCTCCCAAAATTCTCAAGATTTATTATCACCTAGCCGCGTAGACTTTACTACTGAGAATTCTAATGACAGTAATGAATCATCGCCTGCAGATAGTGAGGACAAATCACAACAGAACTCCTTTATCGAAGATGATGGATATGATCCAGAAGGAAGCAGCATTAATGATGACAACTCTTCAACAAATTCCTCTCAAAACACTTCATCAAGCAGTGAAAGCGAGGATTTACAATTATCAGCCCAACGAAGAATGTTTGGGATAGAAAATCTAGAAGATGATAGTTCAGCCTCAACTTCCGATTCCGAAGAAGTACCCGTAAGAAACCCTAGGAATCCACAAAATATCCCACTAATGGACACATCCAGACACCAAAAAAATAGACACTCTTAGCTAATTATCTAACCACCAATCAAATCAACGACATTCCTAGCCACATCCCTAGATAGGTCAACGCTACCTTTAGCCTTTTTCGCCAGATCCTTGGCCTTTTCCGGCTCCTGTACAAACCCTCTTGCTGTTTCATACAACTCAGCAGAATCCTTCACCATAATACAAGAATCAGCCTGGATTAACTCATCATAAATCTCTCTAAAATTAAACACATGCTCACCACTAATAACGGCTGAATCTAGCATTATCGCCTCTAAAGGATTATGCCCACCAATTTCTTTTAGCGATCCTCCAATAAAAGAAAAATCAGCCAATTTATAAAACATCCCCAGCTCTCCAATTGTATCAACCAAATATAATTCCTTATCATCTTTTACTTCTTCTTTCCTACTTCTCTTCGCATGATTAGTGCCTTTAAGCAAAGACTCAACCTCATGAGCCCTATTTGGATGACGTACAACCAGAATAGTCAAAATATTAGGAAAATCTTTTTTTAACTTATGATGCGTCTCAATAATAATTTCTTCTTCGCCTCTATGCGTACTGGCTGCCAAAAATATCGGCCTTTTACCGATCTTTTTTTGTAAAGATTCTAGTGCTTCTGCATCAAATTCAATTTTGCGGATCTGCGCCTTTAAATTACCCACAAATTCCACTTTATTCTTCGTCAACTTCTCAAAACGAGCTTTATCATCTTGGCTTTGCGCAATAATTTTATCGAACTTATTAAAAATCCCCCAAAAGAAATATTTCAAATAACTCCATCTCTTAGTAGACTTATCCGACATTCTAGAATTAACCAAATATAATTTAGAGCCAAATCTTTTAGCCTCATAAATCAAATTAGGCCAAATCTCCGACTCCAAGAAAATAACCTTTTTGGGCTGCCAAAAATCAAAAAATCTTCTCACCTGATAAAGCATATCTATCACACAAAATTGATGAATCAATCTCCCGCCACATTTCTTTGCATGGCTAGCAACAATTTCCGCCGAGGTTAGTGTAGTAGTAGTTAAAAGAATAGTAACCTGATCATCCCTCTTTAAAATCTCATCCGCCAAAGTCAAACCAGACTTCGCCTCACCAACGCTAACGCCGTGGATCCAGACCACATCACCCTTAGGCCTTTTGCAAGAAGCAAACCCAAACTTCTCTTTAAATCTCACGCGATCATCTTTCTTCTTATAAATTCGCCAAAAAATCCAAAGCTCAATAATTGGAAAAGCTAAAACTGATAATATTTTGTAAAATAACATAAATTCACTTTTTATAAAAAAGGGGTCAGACCCTTAGGGGTCTGACCCCCTATTTTTTTAAAATCCACCTGCAGACTTTATAAATATCTTCTTCAATTTTGGCAATTTATTTATCACCCCAAGGCCAATATCTCTGGCAACCGATACAACACTAGATTTAGTTTCAAAAATACTATTTAACACATCAGTCGCAACCAACATTTTTCTCGCCTCAATTCTAGCTTTTTTATTAAACTCCAAAATCAAACTTTCATCACCTAGATCTCCGCCTTGAACAATCAAATCTGCCAAAATCTCAATATTCACAATCGCCAAATTAAAACCCTGACCTGCAATAGGATGAACTCCACAAGAAGCATCGCCTATCAATAATAATTTCTCATGATAAAATTTTTCCGCCTCAACCATAATCAACGGATACATAAATTTCTCAGAAATAACCTCAACGTCACCCAAACAATTTTCCATCTTTTTAAGGAGTTGATCCTTAAAATTCTCTTCATCCAACTCAAAAATAGCCTCTCCTAACTCATCCTTGCAAATCCATACTATTGATGACTCATTTTGATCCTTAAATGGCAAAATAGCTAGCGGACCACCTGGCAAAAACTTTTCATAAGCAACATTCTCATGTTTTTTCTCATGCTTAATAGCAAATGTAATAGCCTTTTGATGATAATTTTTAACAGCAGTGTGAATATGATATCTCTTCCTAATTTCAGAAAATCTTCCATCACAAGCCAACACCAATTTAGATTCCAAAACCTTCTGGTCATTTAAAATAACCTTTACCCCTTCATCTAAAAACTCCATCTCTTCATAAGAATTAGGCGCATAAATAGTAATATTATCACAATTCAGAACCTTCTTCCGAAGCGCATTGTAAATTCTATAATTTTCAATAATTTGCCCTAACTGCCCTTCCTCTTCATCAACTTCACTTCCAATAAAGTCTAAAAAGAACGGCGAATTATGATCGGTAATTTTAATATCCGAAATCTTACCACAATATTTCTGCAACTCCTCATAAATCCCAATCTTCTTAAATAGCTGCAAAGATTTAGCCGAAATAGCATAAGACCTACCATCAACTTCCTTCTCTTCATTTTTGAGATCATTCTTCTCAATGATAGCAATCTTCATCTCCTTAACTCTATCAATCAAAGTCAAAGCAGCCGTCATCCCAGCGAAAGATCCACCAATTATTATTACATCAAACATTGCAACTTAATTTACATTGAATTGCCAAACTACACACCGTCACTACGAGCAAAGCGTGGCAATCCATTTTTATTCAAAAACTAAACCATCTTCTTAGGATCAACCCACTTATCAAAATCTTCAGAACTTAACAATTCTAAAGCCAAAGCAGCTTCCTTCAAAGTAGAGCCATCCTTATGAGCTTTCTTCGCAATTTTCGCAGCATTGTCATACCCGATATACGGGTTTAGAGCCGTAACTAACATTAAAGACTGTTCTAAGAGCTCATTAATTCTCTTAAAATTCGGCTTAATCCCAACTAAACATTTATCAATAAAGCTATTAACGCCGTCAGATAAAATATTAATTGAATTCAAAACATTTAAAATAATCATTGGCCTAAATACATTAAGCTCAAAATGTCCGTTTGAACCACCCACAGTCACAGCTACGTTATTACCCATAACTTGGCAAGCAATCATAGTCAAAGCCTCACACTGTGTAGGGTTAACTTTTCCTGGCATGATTGAAGATCCCGGCTCATTTTCTGGCAAACTAATCTCACCAAGACCAGACCTAGGGCCCGATGCCAAGAATCTAATGTCATTTGCAATCTTCATAATTGCAACTGACATGGTATTTAAAGTCCCTGACAAATTAACCAATTCGTCATTACAAGCCAGTGACGAGAATTTATTTGGATTAGTCTTAAACTCGCCATCTTTAATATGTGAAGTTAACGTAATTTGTGCCGCGAAAGCTTCAGCAAAATCCGGGTGACAATTAATACCTGTCCCGACTGCAGTTCCTCCTTGCGCTAAAAACCTAACCGCATCAACCATATGGTTAATTTGGCCTCTAATCATTTCAATTTGATGTCTGTAACCAGAAAATTCCTGACCCAAAGTAACCGGAGTTGCATCTTGAGTATGAGTTCTTCCAATCTTTACGATATCAGCAAATTCTTTTTCTTTATTTCCAAGCTCTAAAGCAAATCTGTCCAAAGTAGGTAATAATTTATCCTGAACTGTTAATACAGTTGCAACGTGCATGGCGGTCGGAAAAGTGTCATTTGAAGACTGACCCAAATTACAATGATCATTTGGATGAACCGGATCTTTACCACCTTTAACACCAGTTGCCTTCTCATTAGCAACACCTGCAATTACTTCATTAGTGTTCATGTTAGTTTGCGTGCCCGAACCAGTCTGCCAGACAACTAATGGAAAATGCTCATCATAAAAATTATCAAAATCACCTAAAATAGTATCACAAGAATCAACGATCTTATCCGCCAAATCATTAGAGAATTTCTTAAACTGCTTAGCTTCTGGATCCTTAGACATCAAATCTTTATTAGTCAAAGCAGCTGATTTTTTCACCATCACCATAGCCTTAACCATTTCCTTAGGCATCTTATTACCTTTATTGTCCATGCCAATTGCGAAGTTACTCAAAGACCTTTGAGTCTGCGCGCCATAATAAGCATCCGCCTTAACTTCAATATCCCCAAAAGAATCCGATTCTATTCTAAACTTTGTCATAACTTACTTTATAATTTAATTAAACTTTAATATTACATTTGGGGTCAGACCCCTTTTGTAATCTCAGATTACATTCGGGGTCTGACCCCAAATGTAATATTAATTCTGGCAGATATTTAAAAATTCATCTACATTTAGACTTGCTCCACCGACTAGAAGACCATCAACGCCGTTAATGTCTAAAATTGATTTAGCATTAGATTCTTTTACTGATCCGCCATAAAGCAAATAATGTTTGTTGGCAATATTTGCGTATTTGGTTTCAAATAATTTTTTTACCAAATTTGCCACTTCCTGAATTTCTTCTATCGTAGGAACTAAACCAGTTCCAATTGCCCAAATTGGCTCATATGCGATAACCAAACTTTCAAAACCACTATTATTAGCTAAAGTTTCTTCAATTTGTTTTTCAATAAATGCTAAATGTTCCTTTTTTTCTCTAACTGCTTTGCTTTCGCCAACACAAATTATCGGGGTCAATTTTTTGGCAAGTGCCGCAGAAATCTTTTTCGCAACCACGTCACTATTTTCGAAACAACCATCTCTTCTGTCACTATGTCCTAAAATCACATATTCGCAACCAACCTTGCTTAACATATCTGCACTGACAGATCCGGTGTATGAACCACTTTCGCCTGAGTGACAATCCTGACCACCAATTCTGATTGGCCTTGATCCCAAAACTATCTCATTTAATTCTTCTTCACTAAAATCCTCAATAGATTTATTTTGTTGTGTCATCAAAGAATCTAAATGTTTCATTGAATCTTCCATCAATTCACTGTCAATATAATCCAACAAAATATGCGGCGGGCATAAAATCATTTCTACATCTTTTAACTTATCAATATTTTTCGTATAGCCGCTAAAAAATCCATCTAACCAGGCATCGCATTCATCAAAACTATTATTCATCTTCCAATTTGCTGCAATAATTTTCATAGATACTGTTAATTAAGGTTATTAATGTTAGATCGTGGCATATTGTGCCTATTCTAATATTTCTTTAAGTTCACTACCAAAAATTTCATAACGCCATCCAAAAACTACGTCAGAAAAGTCCCTTCTTTTTTCAACAAGCAATTTTAATTGCTGCGCACTAAGCAAAATGTTTGCCGCCACATTAAAGTCCGTCGCCTTTTTCTCAATAAGCCTTTTTGCTTTCTTATGTATCGCCTTTTTAGCACTTATTTCTTTTGAGTCTGCCGAAATACCTACCTGCTTTTTTTCTTCAACATCACTTATTAATATTTTTTCAAACTCTTCTTTTTCTTTTTCACTTAACTTTCTTGGAACTTTAGATCCTTTAATCATCTTATCTAAATGCTCATCTCTTAAAAAATGTCTTCTTGGTACATCATTTTCTTTAGCACATTCTTCGCGGTGAAGAATTAATCTCTTCAAAATCTCAATCTCTCTAAACCCTCTGCCTTTAAATGAAAACTTCTTAAATAAACTCTCACTGTCCGGTGACAAATTACCCTCAATAAAGATTTCCATCTCCTGATCCAACCAAGTGACTCTATTCATTTCTTCTAAAGAGCCTTTCAATTCCTGATACACGCCGTACAAATATTCAACATCCAAAAGCGCATAATTAATTTGTGACTCACTTAACGGTCTTCTTTGCCAGTCACTATTTTGCTCACCTTTATCTAACTCAATACCACAGAATCTGTCAACCAAATAGGAATAACCACTATTATATTTCAAATTCGCCAAATTCGCCATAATTTGCGTATCGGCAATATTACTTGGCCTGATTCCAGATTCCTTATGAAAAATTTGCAGATCCTGCTTCGAGGCGTGAAGTATTTTTAAAATCTTCTCATCACCAATTATCTCAAAAAACTCTCTTAAGTCAAAACCACTTAGCGCATCAATAATGAATAATTCTTTCTTATCATTTTTACCTTCAATAGCAATTTGTACCAGAGACAATACCGGATAATAAGTTACTCTCCTAGTAAACTCAGTATCTAGCACCACTACTCCACATTCTCTAATAGAGATAACTAAATCATTTAATTCATTTTGTGTTTTTATGTAAAAATGATTCATAACTATTCAGCTCCACCTCTACCACTTGCTCTTGTTGATCCAAGGGATCTATGTCCACTAGTTGGTGACGGAGATCTACCAGGTTTTTCTTCTAAATCTTGCGCAGTAGGTTTTGTAGGCATAGTTGGCTCAGCGAATGATCTTTTCCCATTATCCATATCATTTTTTGCTCTACTATGAGCAATAGTTTTATCTAGCTCGCCTTTTATCTTCTTAACTTCGTCAAAATCTTTAGCATTATTATGCTCAATCATATCCAGTAATTTACTCTCCGGGATGTCTAAGTCCTTTACTTCTTTATAAAAATAATGAATCGCAAAAGCGTTATCTGCTACTTTAAATGCTTCATCATTATTTTTAGCTTTGACCTTATCAAAAAGCTTATCAGAGGACACATCTTCTTGTTTCGACAACTCATTAGCCAAAACAGTTGCTACTTTCATGAAAGGAGACTGATCATCTTCTTTAAATTCATTCCACTCCAAAAATTCCTTACCAGCCAATTTATCTTCAATCATCTTAACTTTATCACTTTGCTCAGTCAATTCATCGAAACCTGTTATACCATCAAATAACCCTAATAATTTATCCAACTTACCATTTTCTGAATTTGTCTCCATGGCACCATCCAAAAGCTCTGCTATTGCGATTCTTTTGAAAAACTCTCTATTGTGCTTAGTAACATCTTCATGATGTTTATAAATAAACTTCTCATCTACCTTATCAGATTTTCTCACTGCTTCTTCCAGAATCTCTTTTAAGCCTTCTTTATGCTTATCTTTAATACTTTTGATACTTGGCTTAGTATTGGTAGTATCCTCACCAATTGTAGCGTTAACATTAGTCACAGTGAAATATCCTGCGGCCCCTATTGCCAAAGGCAAAGATAAAACTTCAAAATTAATCGTTTCAGCTATCCCGGTAAAAATACCATTTCTTGTTAAACCATCAATCATACCGCCTTCACCTGTGAAAGCATTAAGCAATGGAGTTTCATTTAACACAATCTCAATCCCGTCAGAAAATTGTATCGCTTTAAGTAAGTCTCCAAAAATTGGGAAGTTTTCTAAAGCCTCAGCAAATCCAGCAGCAAATCCATCCTCATTTAAAAAGACCGGACCCATGATATCTCCCAAGAAATTCAAATAATCAAATAAAGGCCCAATAACCGCCAAACCTTGAGCAAAAGGTGAGGCCATCATTAAAAGACATAATATATTCCACTTTAACCTAGCATTTTTATCATCCATTGCATCTTGCATCTTTCTATCTGTTTTATCACCCAAGTCTGCTAACTGTGACTCGACTCCTCTCTCACCCTTTTTTTCTTTTTCCAAAGCTGCTTCTAGCGCCTTAATATTACGCCCTATATCATCAAAATACTTCTGTAAAGCAGCCCTCTCCAGTGGATCAGTGGTAGTCTGTAAGGATTGTTGCACAGAATCTCGAATAGCTTCTAATTGATGTAGAGAATTCTTACTAATAAACCCTAAATTACTACTATAGGAGTTAGCCAGAGACTTCTCCTTTTCCTTCATGTCCCTATAGGCACCCCACTTTCCTAAAGCCTCATGATTAGTATCACCCATACTAGTAGATCTGCCTCCTGAACTAAAGTCTTTAAAGCGCTCCCCACTGCCATTGGCTGCCCTATTCACAAAATCCAATAGAGAATATCCTGTTCCTTCTACAACAGACTTAAGTCTGCCTCTCCAACCATTATTAGCCTTTAGCGTATCCGTTTCATTATAGGTAACGTTGCCTATAGTTTCACCCTTAGTCAGAACACTTTCAAAATTAGTATTACAGGCTCTTTTTTGATCAGCGAATCTATTAGTATTATCTCTCATCCATCTTAGCTCACTATCACGAGGGCCACTAGCATTTGACCTTAAACCAAGATCCGTGCCAAGAGCATTTTGGCTAATTGCCGCGTCATAATCTTTACGAGATAATCTATTTTGCGAGAGATCATAATTCTCAACCATTTTATCAACTAAAGATGGTCCTTCTCCCTTAAACTGTTTCTGAACTTTTTCTGTTAAATCTCTTTGACTATCAACTCTTCTATGTGCACCATTTCTTTCTTTAAAAGCCTCAACAATTTTTCCATCCAGCCCGCTTTGAACAACGTCATGAAGACTGCCTAACGTATCAACTTGGTTTTGGTAAAGCTTTAACAACCTGCCTTTTTGGACTTCATCAAAATTTTTTTCGGCTTTAACAACCCTCGTTGCTTCTGAATCTTTACTCTTCTGCCAATCTGTCTCATTATACCAATATCTGCTACTATCCTTTTCATAATTGGCGCCAAATTTTCTTTCGGCAACATATAGGGACTTTAAATCATTTTTTTCAATTAAACCATCAACTCTTTTTGTAACATCCGCGCTAACTCCGGAGCCTATTAGTGGATTAGTTGTGGTCGTATTTTCGTTATTTGAATCACCGCTCATATCTAACTCAAAATATTAAATTAATAACAGCCCCGATAATAGCGAACTAATAGCAAAAAACAATCAAAATAATTTGATAGAGCCTATTGCAAAAATTAGCTAAAAAATTACATTTGTTTACTTGACATGTATTAATTTAAAAATAGATTTCTGTAAATAAATATTGGTGGCAAACCCATATTATTTCTATTAAAAAAAACCGTAGGTTAGAAATGCTTAAAAAATTATTAGTTACTATTGCAATCTTCTCTCTCGCTTCATGTGTGTCTAAAGTTAGAACAAACGAACAAGCAAGCAACGAGCAACCAGTTCAAGAAGAACAATTTGAAGAAATTGCCAATGTGGAAGCAGCAGAAGTTATCAACGCTGAAACTGAAAAAGAAATTGAAGAAGTTGAAGTTAAGGACAGAGTTAATTTCTCTTACGATTCTTCCGAGCTTTCTGAAGAAGGAAAAAACATTTTAGACATCCAGTCTGAATGGTTAAAAAGCGACAAATCAATCAACGTTGTGATCGAAGGTCACTGTGACGAAAGAGGAACTCGAGAATATAACATCGCTCTAGGAGAACGTAGAGCAAACACTTCTAGAGACTATCTAATTTCTAAAGGAATTTTTGAAGACAGAATCAAAGTTCTATCTTTCGGTAAAGAAAGACCAGCATTCTTCGGAGACACTCCAGAAGTTTTAGCTAAGAATAGAAGAGCAGTTACTATCGTAGAATAGTTACTAAATCGAATACTTAAAAACCCCGACTATTGAAAAATAGCCGGGGTTTTTTATTGCCTAAAATTTGTCAGATCGGAAATTCATCACTCCTATTTAATCAACTCAAGATATTTCTTAGACACTTTCTCCATAAGTGAATTTTGCTCACATCTCTTATGCAAGAATTCAAAATCAAATTTATCCATATCCTGGTCTTGATTCGCGCATGAATAAAAATATTCCTCTTCACCTTCATCATTAGTCCTTTTTTGCAAACATTGCGAACAAACGCCCTTTAACATGCATTGCATAGATGAATTTAAACTGGCAATTGCATATTTTGCATCAGAGATAGCTGGAACTAAATTTTGATGTCTAATTTTGGCAATTGCGTGCATCATCCTATCATTTCCGATAGTGAATACACGATCAACCTTAATATTCTTATCCTTAAAATAATCAACCATAGCTTGTGTTACCAAACCATTAAAATAATTCTCATCTCTTTCCAAGGTAGAAATCACCAAATCATCACAAGAGTCCATCATAGAATCTTTTTGAACTATCAAATCCTTATTTTCATATCCAGCAAAAAATATTACCTTGCAATTTTTTTGATGTTTCAACAATTTAGCAATCCTAGTCAAAACCTGATTTCCTCTTCCACCACCAACCAACACAACCGTCTCGTTTTCTTGTATGTCAGTTGGTTTTCCAGAAGGGCCCATAAAAATACAAGGCTCGCCTTCTTTAAAATCTTTAATCAAACTAGTCGATCCGCCAGAAACAATAACCACGCCACCAATTATACCACCTTTTTTATCAACATGAACTGCAGTAACAGGAACACCTTCAAGAGCCATAAGCTGACCACCCTTAGTTCCAGCCAAAGCATGATAATTTTGCAATCTAAAAATATGGCCAATTTCAGTATTTTTAGCTAATAACGGGGCCTTAATAAATATCTCAACTACATGATCAGATAAATGATTAATCTTATGAAGATTAACTTTAAAATCGTCGTTCACTTGATCCACAACGTCTTTACCATCTATCTTTTTCAAGATTCCATCGATCTCCCTAGCACCTTCTTTAGCACTTGCCAGGGCTTTTACTACACTTCCTTCATATTTTGAATTTAGATCGCCTAGAAAACTCACCGAATTTCTTCCTGAAGCATCAATCTTCGTAATAACTTTATAACCTTTCGCTTTTTTAAAATATTTTCCAGCTTCCAGATCAAAATCTAACTTATCTTCCAACTTAGCCGCAATATTTGGAGTAGTGCCTGCCGCGATTAATAAAGTTCTACAGTTAAATTCTTCACCATTTTCACATTTTAAAGCCTTAATATGACCATAATCATCGAGCACGGCTTCACTTGGTGTAATATTTTCAATAAACTCAATTCCTTGTTTTAAAGCCGCATTAATTTCTTCATGATTTTGCTTATATGCAGGTGATACTACCAAATTTTTTCTGTAAAGAACCTTTACTTCTCCTGATCTTTTAAAAACCTCTGCTATACCAAACTTCTTATAAACTTTAAAATCCTGAACATACTCATTAGCGATTTCTTTTTCTTCAGCACTCAAACTTGGCAAAATATTTTCAATACCAATCGCTTTAACTCTCTTAACAAATTTACGAATTTGCGTAATATAATAAGTTTTTGCCTCCGTCGCAGTATCAGTTGCTGTCAAACCAGCACCCACAACAATTATTGGTAGTCTGACTTGTAGATTACTAAATAGATTCTCTCTAAAAGCTCCAGTTAATTGCAGTGACATTAAAAAATCCGAAGCAGATCTAATTCCTTTAGCAAAATTATTTTTCAAATTAATAATATTTGGCCTTCCCGCTCCCAAACATAAAGAAATATGGTCAAAACCATATTCTTCAAATGCCTGTTTATCAGTAATGGAAGAACCAAATCTAATACCACCAAACATTCTAAATTCTCGCCTTCTTTCCAAAAGCAGTCTAATGATTTTTAAGAAATTCTTATCCCATCTCGGCGTAATGCCATATTCTGCAACACCACCAAAACCACCAATTAATCTTGTATCTAAATTCTCATAAATCTCATCTAAGAATTTTATCGGCTTAAATTCACACCTATTTCCAAATTCATCAATCCCAGAAATCTCCTTATTTAGCGGCTCAATTTTCAACCCATCAATTGCTGTAACTTTATATCCTTTTTGCAACATCTCATGTGCCAAACCAAAACCTGCAGGCCCAAGACCACAAATTAGAATATTTTTACCATTATTTTCTTGAGGCAAAGAATTTTCAACATTTAGCGGATTCCACCTAGTTAATAATGAATAAATTTCAAAGCCATAAGGCAAACTCAATACATCTTTTAAAACACGACTTTCGATTTGCGGAACATCAACTGGTTCTTGTTTTTGATAAATACAGGATTTCATGCAGTCATTGCAAATCCTATGCCCTGTTGCAGCAATCATCGGATTGTCAGTTACCGCCATCGCCAAAGATGAAATTGCAAAACCTTCTGATTTTAGCAAATTCATCTCAGAAATTTTCTCATCCAATGGGCAGCCATTTAACGAAATGCCTAAAGGATCAATTTTAATCTCTGCACTTTTCTTATCCGTAAGACCAGTTCGACAAGAATCCTTATCTTGTTTATGACAAAAAATACAATATTTAGCCTCAGCCAATGCTTTATTTAAACTACAGCTTGTATCAATTAATGAAAAATCCTCACGCAACTCTTTCTTCTGATCCTTTTTTAATAAGTCAAAATGATCAATTTTTTGTGGTAAAATAAATAAAGAACCACTTTGGTGAAACAATTTTCCTTGGTCACTAAAAAGCGCCCAAATTGCATAATTAATTAAGTTTTGATCTTCTGCATTTTCTAGGATTTTTTTAGACAGGCTAATTTCAAGGTCATCAACGTCATCAAAAACAACAGCCATATCATCTAATATTTTTCTACCATCAATATCCGAAATATCTTCAATACTAAACTTCTTAGCAATATTCCTTTGTACAAAATCTTTTTTTATTTCATGAATGATTGCCAAATCTTCATGATCACGCCTTAGCGCTTTTAACTCATCATTAATTGAAAATAGATCGGCAATGAATTTTTCCAATATCCTGGAAACGGCCATTAGAGTTTCGCTGGAGCGTTCTTCCTCAACATAGAATTTGCCAAATAAATCCTGATCTTCTTTTTGGAAAAAGTCTGTGAATGCTAGGTCAACTTCTTCCAGCCCTTCTAATTCATATAAATCAGAAAAGTTAATATCATATTTGGGATTAAGAAAGTTTGGAAACTGCATTTTTAACTATTTTCTCCTCGTCAAAATCATGTTTAATACCGTCAATAATTTGATATTTTTCGTGACCTTTTCCAGCCAAAATTAAAATATCATCTTGTTCGAGCATATCCACAGCCTCTTTAATTGCAAGAGCCCTTGGCGATATTTGTGCAAAGTTTTTACTGGTAATTCCGGTGATTATTTCACTTCTAACAGTAGCCGCGTCTTCATTTCTTGGATTGTCGTCAGTTACAATAACAAAATCTGCCAAATCACTAGCTATTTTTCCCATGACAGATCTCTTAGTTTTATCTCTATTTCCGCCACAGCCAAACATCACTAAAACTCTGTTTTTCGCTATATTTCGAGCAAGCCTTAACACATTATCCAAAGCATCTGGCGTATGAGCAAAATCTATAAATACTCGTGCTTTATTTGATAATTTTGCTGCCAAATCCATTCTTCCTTGAGCACTTCTTAGATTTCTAAATTGCGATAATAATTTAAAAACCTCTTGTGAACTCAAATTATGTACAGCCAAAATATTACCCAGGGCGCATAACACATTATATATCTGAAACTCACCATTTATGCTTAACTCAAATTCATAATACTCACCAAATATTTCCACCTTAACTTTTTGTCCAGATTCGCCAAGTTCAATATCTAAGATCTTTAGATGTTTAGCATTTTTACCATATTCAATTATCTCAACTCCTCTTTTTACACATATATCTTGTATTCTTGAGAATTCTTCAACATCCGAATTTAAAATAGCTTTACCATTTACATCCAAATATTCATTAAAAAGCAGCATCTTACAACTCAAATATTCTTCCTTATTTTTATGATAATCCAGATGATCAATGCTAAAATTACTAAATGAAGCAACCGATACATCCAGGCCGTTAATCCTTTTCTGCTCTAGGCCAATTGAGCTAATTTCGATTGCCACATCTTCAATTCCTTCGCCTTTTAGCATAGCCAGATTTTTATGCAGGCTAACAATATCCGAGGTAGTCAGGCTTGAACCTACAATTTTACGAGACAGATCAACTTCACTAACAACTCCCAAAGTTCCAATACTGGCTGACTTTTTACCCAGTAAACCCATAATTTGTCGCATAAACTCAACTATGGAAGTTTTTCCATTGGTTCCGGTAACACCATAAATATTTTTGGGAGAAATAGAGTAAAAACCCTTCAATAAAGCAGTTAATAATGCGAAAGAATTTGGTGTTTTAATAAATACAGCTTCAAAACTTCCAATATCATAATCCTCATGAACAACAATAACCTTCGCACCATTTTCAATAGCCTTGCCAATGAAATCATACCCATCAACTTCGATACCTTTGAGTGCCACAAAAATAGAATTTTCTTTTGCTAATCTAGAATCAATCTCTATAGATTTAACATCCAAACCTGAAGCAGCACCAGCTATCTCGTAGCCAATTTCTATTTCTGATAATAACTTTGATAATAACATAAAAATACTATAATTTGACAATTCGGGGTCAGACCCCTTTTTGTCACTTGTGACAATTTGGGGTCTGACCCCGAATTGTCAAATTAACCAGAAACTATCATTTCCTGGAATAATGTTGCAGATTCTTTTGGATTTGGTGATTTGGTAATGGGCCTTCCTACTACTAAGTGTGAAGATCCATTTGTGATCGCTGTTTTTACATCGGCCACTTGCTTTTGATCATTGGAATTATCATTACCAAGACGTATTCCTGGGCTTACGATTAAAAAATCATTTCCCAAATTAGCTCGTAAATTTTTTGCTCGCAGCGCTGAGGAAACGACTCCATCCAAACCACAATCAATAGCCATTTTTGCTTTTTTTAGTACCAAATCATCTAAAGATAAGCTTTTGTCAAAACCCATATCCACAACATCTGTTTCATCTAGATTTGTCAGTACTGTTACTGCAATTACTTTGGAATTTCCTTTGTTTTCAGCTGCTGCTTTCATCATGTCTTTGCTGCCGGCGTGAATTGTTATTAGATCTGCATCTAATTTTGATAAGTTTCTTACAGCGGCACCAACGGTGTTTGAGATATCATGGAATTTTAAATCGGCGAAGATCTTTTTATTATTGTCTTTTAAGTACTTTATCGCATCAAAATAGCAGCCACTCATCATCATTTCCAGGCCAATTTTGTAAAAACCAACCTCGTCACCAAGAAGTTCAACCATATTTTTGGCTGATTCGAAATCTGAGAAATCTAGTGCTACAATTAGACTACTTTTTAAAGTCATTCTTTAATTTAATAATATTATCCTTGTGACGAACCACAATTAAAACAAAAACCAAGGTCATAAAACCCATTTGAACAATAGAATATCCACCAAAAATAACTAGCATAACAGCACCAAACATAGCGACCAGAGCCGACAAAGCAGAGATCCTAAAAATAGCAAACACCATCAACCAGATTAATATAACTAATCCACCCAAAACTGGGTTCAAAGCTAGCAAAGTAGCGATAGTTGTCGCGACGCCCTTTCCGCCTTTAAACTTCAAATAAATACTAAAAACATGGCCCAATATTGCCACAAATGCTACCACATATAGGTAATCTTCTAAGCCAACAATTCCATAGAAGAAATAACGAGCGATCAAAACCATAAGAGCGCCTTTAACGCCGTCCATAATCAAAGTCGCAAATCCCAGCTTCTTACCTACGACTCTCGTAACGTTGGTTGCTCCAATATTTTTTGAGCCAAATTTACGAATATCCTTCTTGGCAAAAATCAAAGATAAAACTAAACCGAAAGGAATTGACGCAACTAAATAAGTTAAAATCAAAAAGAAAATCTGAGAAAGACTAATCATTAATCGTCATTTTTATTTTTTCTAAAAGCATCCAAAGAAATAACTTTGGCTGTTAAATCCACGTCGTCTTTCTTAACTCCGGCAGAGTTTTTCTTCTTTTCTTGAGCAAGATCTCCATGGCTATAATCCGCACTAAATTTCAAAGCAAAATTCATTGATGGATCTGCGAAAGAAGTAACTGCCGCGTAGGGAACCACAAGTTTTTCAGACTGACCACCAAAGCTCAAAGTAACTTCAAATAAATCCTCCTTAATTGCCAAATCTCTAAACTGATATTGTAGAGCAATAGACATTTCTTCGTGATATTTTTCCCTAACTGCCTTAGACGCTTTTACGCCTGGATAATCAAGCAAGAAAGTTATCATAAAATAATGTTTTCCTGGTAGACCTGATTTTTCGATCTTCTTTAATGTATGATAAATCACCTGTCTCATTGAGTCTTCAATGATCTCATCATATCCTATTAGATCTTCCATAAATATAGTTGATTTGAGTTTATATTTAGCACTAAATGCTACGCACCTTTGGTTCTTGCAACCCTAAAACTTCATTTAAAGAAACTCAAGTTCTAAAATTACAAAACAAAACTTGAATCATATAGCGATAGTACCTAAAATAACCCCGCCTTTATGGCTATGGTGATAAATGCTATAGATAATGGCAAGTTTGGACCTGGGGGCGGTACCCAGCACCTCCACCAGCCTACGCTCTTGCGAGCTTCGGCTGGCAGGCCAGCCCATTACGAGGTTGGACTGTTAGTTGGGAGAT
>Ga0115003_10002108_pt1 | contig 16808 bp, 10 predicted proteins | sample ArcticOcean_MG_C_7_FD_88736 | JGI IMG/M metagenome (GOLD analysis project Ga0115003, IMG submission 88736) | Marine microbial communities from western Arctic Ocean - ArcticOcean_MG_CB11_88 | ecosystem: Environmental > Aquatic > Marine > Oceanic | place: Arctic Ocean: Canada Basin | collected... | reverse complement strand
TAATTGCTTATATAAAAATGAATAAAAGTAATAACGAAATCGCTCAAATTTCCGGAATTTCTCTTCGTACAGTACAAAGTCAACGCTATCGCTTATCTAAAAAGTTAAAATTAGAGAAGAACCAAGATTTAAACTCATTTATTTTTGACATATAATTTTCAACGAAAAAAATCATTATTGATATGATATTTTTTGTTTTTTTTCATCAATTTCATTTCCTTATGGAATTCAAATAATTTTTTAAAAATTTTCTAATTTATTCTATGTATATAAGAGTTTAAAATATTGGTTCTTATCAATCTTAAGTAGTTTTGATAGTCTATGTCTCTGAGTTTCAACTGTGCGTATTGATATATCACTTATTTGGCATTTTAGTTAAACATCTATTTAATGCTTAACATCACTATTTGTGAAATACCAGATAGAAATTATAGTGGAGAAGATGGGACTCGAACCCACGACCTCTTGACTGCCAGTCAAGCGCTCTAGCCAGCTGAGCTACATCCCCGATTATTTTTCAAATATGTATATTGTTTTAAATATAATATTTAAAAAATACTATTATGAAACTTTTTAAGATTTTTATACTTATTACTTTATTCATTTCATGTTCAAGTGAAGTTGCAGAAAAGGATTCAATCTCATTCTCTGAAAAAAACTATGATGAAGCATTTCAATTAATTGAATATTGGCTTAATGCACAAAAAGATTACGAAAACTTAACAGGCTTAACCGCTATGGTAGGAGACGAAGATGGAATTATTTGGTCAGAGGCATTTGGGATGGCAAACGAAGAGGACTTGATGACTGTTGAAAATACTTTTAGCATTTGTTCAATTTCTAAATTATTTACATCTATTGCAATAATGAAACTTATAGAGGAGAAAAAAATTGCTTTAAATGATCCAATAAATAAACTATTGCCGTGGTTTGATTTGAAACAACAGTTTGAAAATTCTCCACCATTAACAATTAAATCAATATTGACTCATTCGTCAGGACTTCCTAGAGAATCAAATCACCCATACTGGTCATGGCCTGATTTTCCTTTCCCCTCAAAAGAAGATGTAGTGAAAGAGCTTAAAAATCAAGAAATGTTATACCCAAGTTCTAAATATTATCAATACAGTAATTTAGGATTGTCTCTTTTAGGCTATGTTGTAGAAGAGGTGTCTGGAGAATCTTTTGAAGACTATATAAATAAAAATATTTTAGAACCTTTAAATATGAAAGACACGAAAACTTATATGTCTGAAGAAGATTATGGAGAGTTGTTGTCAATAGGTTATTCTTCAATTAAAAGAGACAGAAATAGAGACAAAGTAAATTTTTTCAATGCTGATGGAATAGCGGCAGCGGCAGGTTTTACTTCAAACGTAGAGGATATTGCAAAATTTGCAGCTTGGCAGATGAAATTATTAAATTCCTTAGAAAAAAATATTATCTCCTCAGAAACATTAAAGGAAATGCACAAGGTAAGTTGGGATGATGAGTTAAGCTCAGTAACAAGAGGGTTGGGGTTTGGCGTCTATGACTTTGGAGGAGAAAGATGGGTAGGCCATGGAGGGTCTTGTCCAGGCTACAGGTCTCAATTATATTTAAACCCAGAAATGGGAATTTCATACTCAGTAATGATCAATTCAAGTGGAACTAACCCTGGAAAATATATTCAAGGAATTCATCAGATTTTAAAAAAAGTAACATTAAAGAAAGAAAAACTTTCAAATAAGTTCAAGGAAATAGAAGGGATCTATATAGCTCAACCATGGGGAAGTGAAACTTATATTCAGTCATGGGGAAATCATTTAGCTCTTTTAAGAATGCCATCAAATTCTCCTGAATTAACTTTATATAAAAAAGTAGAGATAGATGTTTTTAAAAGAATTTTAAAAAATGGTGAATTGGGGGAAAAATTAGAAATATTAAGAAATCAAGAAGAGGGTGTTATTGGATTTAAATCACATCAAAACATATATTCTAAATCAAAATAAAAAAACTTAATATGAAATTATTACAAGAGTTTAAAGAGTTTGCAGTAAAAGGAAATATGATAGACATGGCTATCGGAATAATAATTGGAGCTTCCTTTAATTCAGTTATAGATGTTTTGGTAAAAAAGATTTTGCTTCCACCTCTTTCTTTGCTTTCTAGTGGAGTTAATTTAGAAAGTCAGAAAATGGTATTGAGAGCTAGCGAGATGGACAGTTTAGGGAATCAGGTTATAGAAGAAGTAGCTATAAATTACGGTTTGTTTGTTGAAACTTTAGTAGATTTTTTGATTGTTGGATTTACTATTTTTATGGTTGTTAAGTTCATTAATAAATTAAATAAAAAGGCAGAAGACCCTACAGATAAATCCGTGTCAACTCCAAAGAATATAGAATTATTAACAAGAATGAATGTTTTGTTAGAGGAACAAAATAAATTATTAAAGTCTAAGTTGAAAACGTAATGATTCTATTCTAAAATAGATTCATACACAAGTGCTCTAAATTTATCGGATAATTTTAGTTCATAGGTTTCAAAAGATTGGGTCATGTAAATAAATATCATGTTTTCAACCGGATCAATTCTAAAATATGTCCCAAACATACCGCCCCATCCAAAAGTTCCTTTAGAACCAAATTTAGTGTCCGTTTCTTTAACAACTTCAAAACCAAGTCCAAATCCTTTTTTTTTACCAAAAGCTAAATATTTGTATTTCAGCCCGAGTGAATGATCTTCTTTCATTAAATCAAGAGTCTCTGAGCTAATTATTCTTTGATTATTTAAAGAGCCATTTTCTAAAAGCATTTGACAAAATTTCAAATAGTCATCTGTTGTTGAAAGAAGACCTCCGGAACCGTTCAATAGAATTACTTTATTTATAAAAGGGGAATTTAATTTATTGTCAAAAGAGATTAGTTCTTTGTCATCTTCTTTTACATATAAAGTGGTTAATCTGTCTATTTTCTTTTTTGGTAATTCAAAAAAAGTATCTTTCATTTTAAGAGGATCAAATATTTTATTTTTTAAAAAAACATCTAATTTTTCTCCAGATAATACCTCAATTAAATATCCACAAATATCAGTGGAAAAACTATACCACCAAGTAGTCCCTGGCTCAAACTTTAAAGGGGTTTTGACAATTTCTTTAGAATACTCTTCTAAACTCATGCTCATGACTTTTCTGTAATCCTCAGGCCCTTTAAAATTAAAGCCTGCAGAGTGTCTTAAAAGATCAATTATTTTCACATCATTTTTTAACGGCTTTATCTTCTTTCTTTTTTTAACTTTTAGATTTTTAAATTCAGGTATGTACTTATAAACGGGATCCTCTAATTGAAATTTCCCTTCTTCAAAAAGCATCATTAAAGCCACTGAAACTATAGGTTTTGTCATAGAAGCAATTCTAAAAATATCATTTCTTTCAAGCTTCTTTTTTTCAGAAATATCAGAATAACCATAACTATCAAAATGGATAATTTTACCATTTTTTACAATTGCTGTTTGAATTGCAGAAAAATCTTTATTATCCACAAATGAATGCATAACAGAGTCTAGTTCATTTAATTTTTCATAGGAAAAACCATATTCTTTAACATCTTCTTTATCAATTTTTAATTGGGCAGCCCCATTAAAGTGAAATAACAAAAATATAAGAACTACAAAATATTTAATGAATATTGATTTTTTCAATCGAGAAATTTTAATTTTAAAAAGATATGGAAAAGTTAGTCATTTTTTGTGATTTTTAAATGTTCAAATACAATATCTAAAAGTTTACTCCTTATATTTTTTTCATATAATTTTTCATTTTTTCTTGATGGATACACTCTATTGGTCAAAAAAACCAAAGATAATTTCACCTTTGGATCTATCCAAAAAAAAGTCCCTGTAAACCCTGTGTGACCAAAACTCTGTTTGGATAATTTTTTATTTGGGTAAACCTCTTCAATTCCTCTTTTGGGTTTGTCGAATCCCAAGCCCCTTCTTACATCTAGATCTTGAGAGGCATAAGAAGTGAATCGATCTATTGTATTTTTTTTTAATATTGGAGTTGAGTTTTGAAAATTCCAAGTTTCAAAAAGTTCTATCAGCTCACCAATGCCTTCAGCACTTCCAAATAGCCCTGCGTTTCCAGATTTACCATTAAAAAGACTCGAGGCTTCATCATGCACACTTCCTTGAATCAAGGAGTTTCTAAAAAAACTATCAAACTCAGTTGGAGCTACTTTTGATTTATCATTAGGATAAAAACCAATGGAATTGTTTTTAATTTTTTTATAAAAATTAGTATTTAAATAATCTTCAAAATTATTAGATGTTATTTTCTCAACAATTATTGGGACATAAAAAAAGAAAAGACCAGAGTACTGGTAATCTCCAGGATTTTTCAAATCGGATTTCCTTATTGACTTAAATATTTTTTTATGATAAGATTCTCTTAAAAACAAATCTTCACTAACTTTTATGTTAAAACGCTTACTTTTTTTATTTCTTAAAATACTTTTTTTAAGTTTTCCGTTTTTTCTTTTTAGTAAATAATGATGATTTATGTAAGGAATCCATCCCCCAGTATGACTTAGAACATCAACAAATGTTGTGTTTATTTTATTAGATTTTTTTAAATCTGTTATGTAATTTGAGACAGGTTCGTTTAAATCAAGGTTATAATCTTCTGATATTTTCATTATTGAAAGGGTAGAGGCTAGAACTTTAGTCAAAGAAGCCAAGTCATAGACATGATCATTTTCTACTTTTACAATAGAATCATAAGTATGATATCCAAAAGATTTATTTATTACGATTTCATCTCCAATTTTTACATAAACTTGACCACCTGGGAAAGCTTTTTCATTAATACTCGAGTTAATTAAACTATCTACTTTGAAACTTAAGTTTTTAACTATATTTTCTTGTCCAAAACTTATATTTATTAATAAAACCGTAAAACTGATTTTAAATATTTTATTTAATAGACCGAACATAAATGAGATTGAATAATAAATATTTAAATTAGAAAAAAATTATTTGATGAAAATAGTCAACTTAAAAACTATTAGAGCAAAAGGATTGATTTTGTGTTTTATATTTTCTTTAAATAGTATTATTGCTCAAAAAATGGAAAATAAATTAGCTGATGAAACCAGTTTATATCTTAAACAGCATGCTACAAACCCTGTAAATTGGTTTCCATGGGGAAATGAAGCTTTAAGTGAGGCAAAAAAAAATGACCAACTTCTATTAATTAGCATAGGTTATTCTTCTTGCCATTGGTGTCACGTAATGGAGGAAGAAAGCTTTGAAAAAGAGGAAGTAGCCCAAGTCATGAACTCTAAATTCATAAACATAAAAGTTGACAGGGAAGAAAGGCCAGATGTTGACGAAATATACATGAAAGCATTAGTGCTAATGACGGGTAGTGGAGGTTGGCCCTTGAATATAATTGCATTGCCTGATGGAACACCAATATGGGGAGGAACATACGTCCCCAAAGATCAATGGATTCAGGTTTTAAATCAAGTAAGTGAATTTTATAAAACTAGAAAATCTGATGTATTAGAATATGCAAGTAATGTAAGGGAAGGAGTCAAAAAAGAATCTTTAATTGAGCCTGTTGAAAGGTCAAGCGACTACACTGCAGATTTTCAAAATAAATTAGCAGAGAAAGCGTTTAGCTTTACAGATAAAGTTAATGGAGGTATTGGTAATGGTCAAAAATTCCCCCTGCCTTCTTTACTTAATTTTTTCTTAAGATTTTCTCAAGAAAAAGACAATCAAGACATGTCCTCTTTTGTTAAAAATACATTAATAAAAATTTCACAAGGAGGGATAAATGACAGGCTTGAAGGTGGATTTCACAGGTATACGGTTGATAATTTATGGCACATTCCTCATTTTGAAAAGATGTTATATGACAACTCTCAGTTATTAAGTATTTTTTCTAAGGCTTACAAGGTTTACAAGGAACCAAGATTTAAAGAAGAACTATATAATATTTATGATTTTTTAGAGCTAAAAATGACTGGAAAAAATAACTTGATTTACTCTAGTATTTCTGCCGACACTAATTATGATGACGGAACAAAAGAAGAAGGTGATTTTTACATTTGGAAGAAAGAAGAGTTAGAGGAATTATTGGGTAAAGATTTTATTTGGGTTAGTAAGTATTACAACATTAACGAAATAGGGTATTGGGAAAGAGACAGTTATGTTTTTTTTCAAACAATCTCAGACAATCAATTTGCATCTGATTTGAATATTGATTTAGAAGAGTTCAAAAACAAAATAAAAAAAATCAATAAAATACTTTTCGAATATAGAGAGAAAAGAATACAGCCTATTATTGATACAAAAATCGTGTTTTCATGGAATGCGCTAACCATTAGAGGTCTTGTAGATGCTTATAAGGCAACTGGGGATAATCGGTTTTTAATGAAAGCAATTTCAATTAATAAAGGTCTTGAAGAATTGATGATAAAAGGAAATAGAATCTCACATACAAATGGTAAAGGATTGAAAAATCCGGTTTTATTTTTTGAAGATTATAGTTATTACATAGACGCTTTACTTTCGTTGTATGAAGCTACTTTTGATGTAGATTGGATAAATAAGGCTGCTAATTTCACTGAGTTTTCTAATACTGAATTTCAACAAGAAAATGGATTTTATAAATTTTCTTCTAACCAAGAACTTTTATATTCTGATATTTTAATTAATCTAGAAGATGGGGTTACCCCTTCTGCAAACTCTTTAATGAATTTTAATTTATTTAGATTATATCATTTACTGGGCAGAAAAGATTTTTCCGAAAAAGCCAGTAAGATGATAGCTAATATCAAAGATAAAGTTGAAGAAAGAGTCACAGACCACATGTTCTGGCTCTGGACATCATTAAATTACTCAGATGAGTTTTTCGAATTGGCAATTAGCGGTCCCGATGCTTTACAAAAAGGAAAAGAAATTTCTTTAAAATACATCCCTAATTCTGTAATTGCATCAGGGAACAAACCTTCAAATTTATATTTACTTAAAGACAGGTTTTTTAAGGACGAAACATACATTTATGTTTGCGTAGACAACACTTGTAAATTCCCAGTTAGTTCAATTGAAGAGGCAATTAAATTAATAGAATAGTTGTTATATATTAACTAGTAATTTTTTGAAATTTTCTCGATAGCTTCCCCCAATTTTATATGGTTTCCTATTGATGTAAGCACAATTTCCATCAATAATATCAATTTTATCGAAAGCTACTGTGGTAGATCTATGTATTCTAATGAATTTTGATTCAGGTAAAGATTCTGTAAATGAGGTCAAGGTAGTATGTACAATAAATGAGGAAGTTTTGGTGATTATCTTTATGTAATCCTTTAAGCTTTCAATAAGTAAAATATCGTTATAATTTATTTTTACATCTATCTTATTAACTCTGACAAACATAAAATCTAATTGTATTTTTTCAGACTTCTTTTTAATCTGATTTAAATGCTCATAAACTTTAATTGTCGCCTTTTCAAATCTTTCAAAAGCAAAAGGCTTTAGTAAGTAATCACTCACATTTAAATCATAACCTTCCAAGGCATAATCAGAATGTGCGCTAGTGATAATTGTTAAAGGTGGGTTTTGTAATTTTTTTAAAAAACTAATTCCATCAATAAATGGCATGTTAATGTCTAAAAACATCAAATCAACTTTATTTTTTTTCAAAAATGGTAAAGACTCGTTGCAGTTTGAAAAAGATCCAATACATTTAAGATAGTCAGTTTTATTGATAAAATTTTCTATAACCTTAACTGCTAAGGGCTCGTCGTCTAAAATAACACAATTTATCATGTTTTTAATTTTACTTTAAGCTCCGCAATATATTTATTTTTTTCATTAAAAGTGTTTAATGTATAATTATCCTTTCCGTAATTGAGTTCTAATCTTTTTCTGACATTAGAAAGCCCTATTCCCCCTATTTGCTCTTTGATTTTTTGTTGAGATGGGGTAAATGAGTTTTCAACCTTAAATATTAAAAATTTATTTTTCACTAAAACAGAAATACTTATAAAACTATTTTTCAAAGAATGCCTTGCCCCATGTTTAAAGGCATTTTCTACAAATGGAATTAACAATAAAGGCTTGATTTTTGTTTTTTTAATTTCCCCAATAATTTCAAATTTTATTTTTAAGTCATCCTTATATCTTAATTTTTCAATCTCAATATAATCTTTGATGTGCGTTATTTCATTTTCTAGAGTTTGGAATTTTTTCCCCGTTTCATATAAAAAGTATTTCATTAAATCTGATAATTTTAAAATAAGATCTGGGGCTTTATCTGATTTGTCAATAGTCAAGGAATATAAATTATTTAAAGTATTGAAAAAGAAATGAGGCTGAATTTGAGACTTTAGATATTTCAGTTCATTTTCAAGGTACATTTTATTTGTATTTGCCAGCAAATCTCTTTGTTTTGTCCAGTCAATTATTAATTTTATTGCAGTTACAAAAGTAATTACGTAAACTTCGCCAAGAACCGTCTGAATGCAATAATCAAATGTAATTCTGGATGTTACTTGTGTATACTCAGGCAGTACGTCCTCACTTAAAAGGTAATAGGTTAGTTCAAATTTTAATAATAGAGCAATTCCTAAGCTCAATATAAGCAAACTAAAAAACTCAAAAACTTTTCCGTTATATAATTTGGGAAGAAAAATAAACACAAAAAGATTACACAATATTATGTGTATGGGAAATCCGATTAAGTTAGATTTAAAGGAGTATATGTAATCTTGGTAGAAAACACCCCACCGTAAAACATTAAAAGAAAAATAAGTGATCCAAAATATTATATGATATCTAATAGGAATTGATGAGATTTGATGATAAGTGGGGTTTATTGTAAATAATTTTTTAACTCTGCTCACTTAATTTCTGTTTTAATATAAAAATATAAAATCTTAAATGCAATAGTACTAAGCTAGTCTAAAAGCACTATGATTTAATATTAATAATTACTAATTTAAAAAAATCAATTTTATAAGTCTTTAATTATGAGAGTATTTAAAAAAACGGTGATAACTTTTACAATTACCCTTTTTTTTGGGTTTATCTCCTGCGACTTGTCAAATGACAAAACCCCTCCTAATATTATTTTTGTTTTAACTGATGATCTTGGTTTTAATGATTTGAGCTCGTATGGCTCAACTATAATAAACACGCCAAACCTGGATAAGTTAGCCAATCAAGGAGCTTTATTAAACTCATACTATTCAACTCAAGCAGTGTGTTCTGCCTCAAGAGCATCTATTTTGACCGGTAGCTATTCAAATAGAATAGGATTTAGTGGCGCATTGGGACCAAACTCAAAAACAGGAATAAATCCAAATGAATTATTACTTTCAGAAATGTTAAAGGAAAGCGGATATAAAACGGCTATTTATGGTAAGTGGCATTTAGGTGATAATGAAAAGTTTCTGCCTACTAGGCATGGGTTTGATGATTTTTATGGAATTTTATATTCCAATGACATGTGGCCATATCATCCCGAAAGACCTGATAGCTATCCCGACCTTATGTTGTATGAAAACGAAAACCCTATTGAGGTTTTGACTGACCAATCCAATTTAACTATGGATATAACTTCTAAAAGTGTAAAATTCATTAATGAAAACAAGGAAAATCCTTTTTTCCTCTATATAGCTCACCCACAACCTCACGTGCCGTTATTTGCTTCTTCTAAGTTTAACGGAAGGTCTGAAAACGGATTATATGCTGATGTAATTGAGGAAATTGATTACTCAATAGAAAAGGTAATGGAAGCACTAAAAGAAAATAACTTAGATGAAAATACAATTGTTGTTTTCACTTCTGACAATGGACCTTGGCTTTCTTATGGGGAACATGCGGGGTCCACAGGAATTTACAAGGAGGGAAAAGGTACAACCTGGGAAGGAGGTCAGAGGGTCCCGGCAATAGTTTGGTATCCTAAAGAAATCAAACCTAATACTGTGATTTCAACTCCTCTTATGGGAATAGATTGGCTTCCGACTTTTGCTAGTGTTACTGATTCAAAACTTTCAGAAAATAAAATAGACGGAAAAAATATATGGGGAATATTAACTAATGAAAGTGAAGAAAACCCACACGAAGCGCTTTTTTTCTATTACCATACCAATAGTCTTCATGGAGTACGATATGGAGATTGGAAAATGTATTTTCCTCATAGATACAGAACCTTAAATGGCAGAAATGGCAGAAATGATGGAAACCCAATTAAATACGAATATGTAGACTTAAATGAAATAGAACTTTACAATTTGTCAAAAGACCCCTCTGAAACTAAAAATGTTTACAGTGAATATCCAGATATCGTAAAAGAAATAAAGAACTTAGCCAACATCAAAAGAACAGAAATTGGAGACGATTTAAAAAACATTTCAGGAACAGAAAACAGGCCTGTTGGAGTTATTGATTAAATACGGTTAGATTTATTATCAAGTTATATAGAAACATAAAAAATTCTGATTTAAGTTATATTTAAAATTATGAATAAGAGAAGAACCTTTATTAAAAACTCAATTTTAGGTGGTGTTGGAGCTACAGCATTATTGAATTGTGAAACCCCAAAAGAAATTAACTCAAAAGCTACATATCCTAGAATAATTTCAACATGGAATCACGGATTACCTGCAAACAAAGAGGCCTGGAATCGATTGATGGAGGGCCAATCAGGGCTGTCAGCTGTAGAAGCCGGAGTAAAAATACCTGAATCTGATCCAAAAGTAAGATCAGTTGGATATGGGGGATATCCAGATAGAGAGGGAAAGGTTACTCTGGATGCTTGTATAATGGATAAAAATAATGATTGCGGTTCGGTAAGCTTTTTACAAAACATAAAACACCCAATTTCTGTTGCTAAATTAGTAATGGAAGACACTCCACACATTATGTTGTCAGGGAAGGGCGCTTATGATTTCGCGATTTCAAAAGGGTTTAAAAAAGAAAATCTTTTGACAGAAGCTTCAAGAAAAGATTGGATCGCTTGGAAAAAAGAGTCCAAATACAAACCGGTCATTAATTTAGAAAATCACGATACAATTAGCATGCTTTTGATTGATAATAATGGAGATTTATGTGGAGCGTGTACAACAAGTGGAGCTGCATGGAAAATGCATGGAAGAGTTGGGGATTCCCCAATTATAGGTGCAGGCTTGTTTTTAGACAACGAGGTTGGTGCTGCCGCTGCTACAGGATTAGGAGAAGCTGTAATAAGAACTTCGGGAAGCGCTATGGTAGTGGAATTAATGAGGCAAGGACATTCTCCTTTGGATGCATGTAAAAAAATAGTAGACAGGATTTCTAAAATCCATAAATCTGGACCTGACTGGGAATATTTACAAGTAGGATTTATTGCAATGAATAAAAAAGGGGAATATGCTGGTTACAGTTTAAGAAAAGGATTTAATTATGCTGTTTGTGATTCTTCAAATCAAAACTTACTTTTAGATGCAAAACACGCTATTTAACATATTAAATGTTTGAGATTTTAAAATATTTAGGAAAATTTCACCCGGTAATTCTTCATTTACCTATAGGCGCACTTTACTTTACTTTCTGTTTAGCTCTGGTAGAGAGATTTTTTAAAGATAATTTTTCTGTTCCTATAAGAATTGGATTAGCATTTTCATTTGTATTTGCGGTAATTTCTTGCCTTTTAGGGTATTTCCTCTCTCTTAATGGTGGATATGGGGAAGAAACTCTAAACATACACATGTGGCTAGGAATTTCTACGGCAATTTTTAATGGAATTCTATTGTGGGCTCACAAGCAATCTACATACGAAAAACACTTTATTCCTTTTTTTGGAATCACTATCATTCTTTTGAGCATTACTGGCCATTTTGGAGGCACAATGACCCACGGGGAAGATTTTTTAAAACCTCCTAAAATCAAAAATGAATTGGTATTTAACATTAAAGACAGCATTAATCTCTACAGTGAGGTTGTTAGGCCAGTTTTAGACAATAAATGTGTTAAATGTCACAATCCATCTAAATCAAAAGGCGGACTCTTAATGAATAATAAAGAAGGTTTATTAAATGGGGGAAAATCAGGAAATATACTTTTTGCTAATAATTCTCTGCAAAGTCACCTGTATAGCTATTTAGTTCTTCCTTCGGAAGATGAATTGCATATGCCACCTAAAGGAAATAGCCAATTAAAGAAGTATGAGATAGAATTGATAAAGTATTGGATAGATTCTGGAGCTGATTTTGAACGTTTTGATAAAACAAAAGAATCAAACGAAGTCTTAGCTTTAAATTTAGCATCATTTTTTCCAAAAACAATAGCAATAGCACCACCTCCCACCTACAGTAATTTACAAAATCTACAAAATTTAAATTTTAGAATTGAAAGAAATAGTAATGAAAATAATTTTATTGAAGCTAAATTTTTAGGGGAAGATATCCAAACAAAACACCTAAATGCATTGCTAAAAATTAAACACCAATTAATTAAGCTGGACCTTAGCAATACAAATTTAAATGATCGAAAAATTTCTAAAATAAAGAAATTAGAAAAGCTAAAATATTTAAAAATAAATAACACAGATATTACAGATAAAGGTCTTATCTCAATTAATAAATCAATTGAGAGTTTGAACCTAAACAATACACTAATTAGTTACAATGGGCTCCAGTCTTTTTTAGAAAGTTCACAGACTAAGAACGTTTATTTATGGAATACTAAAATTAAACCCGAACAAGAAAGTTTGTTAGAAGACCAGTTTTCCGCTAATTTAAATTTTGGGATAAAAGACTTTTCCTATGACATGCCACTACTTCAGCCAATAATTATGACAGAGCAAACACTTTTTACCGACTCTTTATTGGTGAAGTTTTATAAACCTCTTGGAAACCCTGAAATTAGATATACCACAGATGGTAAAGCGCCAGACTCTTTGTCTAATTTATACTCTAAACCTTTTTCTATCAAAAAAAGTTTGACTCTTCGAGCGTTAGCCTTTAAAAAAGGGTGGAAAAAAAGCAAGCCGATTTCTGTTGATTATTTTGAAACCGGAGGAACTTTCACAAAATACAGCCTAAAGGTCTCTCCTTCAAAAACTTACTCAAACCCCGAAAAATTATTTGACAGAATTTTAGGTACAACAAATTTTAGAGAAGGCAACTGGAACGGATTTATCAAAGAGAAAGATGTTGAATACGGTTCTCCAAACCCTGGAGACATGATAGTTGAAATTAACATGCCCAAGGGAAATAAAATTAATGCTATTGGGATCAATGCACTAACATCAATAAATGATTACATAACCTTTCCCAAAAGAATAGAGTTGTATGATATTAGCTCTGGAAAAGACGTTTTACTTTCTTTTAAAAACATTGCCAGTGAGGGGCTTTCTACAGTCCCTAACTCAAAGATGTTTATTGTGCCCTTAAACAAAAAAAACATCAATAAAATAAAATTGATTGTGAAAAGTAATAAAAGTCTACCTAAAGGTCATCCCGCAGAAGGCGAGTTTGCTTGGCTTTTTGTAAGTGAGATAATAGGATTACTCTAATTTTTCTAGAAACAACAACAGAACCAATCAAAAAACAGAAGAAAAAAATCAAAAAAACATCAATTATCATTTATTTTTTTTAAGCTATTGTTTTACAGCATTTTATAGCACTATATGTTAATTTCTTATTGCTTAAAAATCGATGAGAAACCCCTAATATTAATCGTTTAAATTGCCGAGTTGGTCGAAATATGTCATAAAAAAAATCATTCTGTTAAAAAAGTGTTAATTAATTTATTAAATTAGCACTGATTTAAACAAAAACATTTAACATATGAAAACAAAATTCTTAAGAATTGTGTCTTCTTTTTTATTGGTGTTTGCCTTCGGTTTTACCGTGCAAGCTCAATCGATTAGTGGTACAGTAACAGATGAAAATGGTGTGCCTTTACCAGGTGCTACTGTTTTAGTTCAAGGAACTTCAAATGGAGTTTCCACTGATTTTGATGGTAATTATTCAATCAATGCTTCAAGTGGTGATACCCTAGTTTTTAGTTTTGTTGGGTACGGTTCTCAATCAGTAGTTGTAGGATCTTCTGCAACTGTGAATGCGGAACTTTCACCAGACAATACTCTAGAAGAAGTTGTTGTTACCTCTCTTGGTATTAAAAGAAATGTAAAAGCATTAGGTTACTCGTTAACTCAGGTTGATGGTTCGGAACTTAGTGCTAACAAAACTTCCAATGCTATTAATGCGCTTCAAGGTAAAGTTGCCGGAGTTATGGTAACTGGATCTGCAATGGGTGCTAAGGGTTCAAGTAGAGTAGTAATTAGAGGATCGAGTTCTTTAACTGGAAACAATCAACCTCTTTATGTTGTAGATGGTATTACTATCAACAACAGTAACTTAGGTGCTTCTGGAGTTTGGGGTGGTGCTGATTATGGAGATGGTATTTCAAGTATTAACCCTGATGAAATCGAATCTATTTCTGTACTTAAAGGTGGTGCAGCTGCAGCACTTTATGGATCTAGAGCTTCTAATGGTGTTATCATTATTAACACTAAAACTGGAGCCGGAACTGAGGGAATTGGAGTTGAATTTAATAGTTCTGTACAATTTGACATGTTAAACTTAGGATTAAGAGATACTCAGGAACTGTATGGTCAAGGACGTGATTTTTCTAAGGTTTCTGACGCAATTGATACTTACCAAGCATGGGGTCCAAGAATGGATGGATCTATGGTTGCGCAGTGGGATGGTGTTTCTAGAGAATATTCTTTGCAACCAAGTGCTTTAGATTCTTTTTATACTACTGGAGAAACTTATACTAACACTATTGCAGTTTCAACTGCAAACGAGAATTCGAATACTCGAATTTCTATGACTAATTTATCCAACACAGATATTGTTCCAAACTCTACTTTAGGTAGAAATTCTTTTGGAATTAATAATTCAAATAAATTTGGAGATAATTTTTCTGTTGATGTTAATGTAAAATATATAATGGAAGATCAAGAAGGGAATCCACAACTATCGGATTCTCCAGGAAATGGAAACTTTGCCGTTAATTTATTTGCACCAACTATTAATGTTAATGATATGATGGGAGCAGGAGGACTTGGTAGAAATGCTGATTTATCAGAATTTAGAATTAGTGATAATACTTATTCACAAAATCCATTTTTTGCTGCTTACAATTACATAAACTCATCTGAAAAAGAAAGATTCATTGGAGCTATTAATGCTAGATGGGATCTTGCTGATTATTTATACGTTAGAGGAAGAGTTGGAGGAGATAGATATAATCTTTTAAAGCAGAGTTCAACACCTTATGGAACAGCATATCAACCTAGAGGATCAATGAACGAATCATCTTCAACATTTAAACAATACGACGCAGATGTGTTTATAGGAACAGACAACATCAAATTAGCAGATGATGTTTCTTTGACTGCTTTTGTTGGAATAGGAACTACAAACGAACAATACGAATCTTATGGTGTTTCTGGTTCAGACTTTATTGTTCCGTTTTTACTTAATGTAAAAAATACAAAGAATGGAGGAAGTAGTTATAGCTTCTGGGAAAAGGAAATAAACTCAGCTTACGGTTCTGCTGAAATAGGGTTTATGGATTATGCTTATTTGACATTAACAGCTAGAAATGACTGGTTCTCTACTTTGTCTTTGAAAGACAAAAAAGCACCTAACAATGACTTATATACTTCAGCTTCTTTATCGCTTGTTCTTTCAGACGCTTTAGATCTTGGAGATACAGTTTCCTTCTTAAAACTTAGAGCAGGTTACTCTCAAGTAGCTGGTGGAGCGGATAGCCCATATGCACTTAGTTTATCTTATGGAATTTATGGCCAAGGTCATTTAGGAGCTTCATTAGGAAGTATTAGTGGAGGAACTATACCTAACTCTGAGATTACTCCTTTTGAAAAGAATGAAACAGAATTTGGTGTGGATTTAAGAATGTTTGATAACAAACTATCTATTGATGCCACTTACTACGACAACGAAACTCTTGGAGATATAGTTGGTGTTAGTGCATCCCCAACTTCAGGTTTCGGAAGTGCTCTTGCAAATCTTGGAAATATATCCAATAGTGGAATTGAGTTACTTGTAAAAGGAGAGATAATGAGAACAGATGATTTTGCATGGGAAGCCTCTGTTAATTATACCAATAATACCAGTAAAGTAGTTGCAACAAACGATACTTCAGGAAATATATCTATGGACGAGCCAAGATCTAGAAACTTGAGAGTTACTCATATTGTAGGTGAAAAGTATGGAGCATTATACGGATCTTCTTATGTAAGAGATGCCGATAATAATATAGTACACGAAATGGTAAATGGAATTCCAATTCCTAAACAAGGAGCCAGAAAAATATTAGGCTTTGGTGTTGCTCCAACATCTATTGGTTTCGGATCATCTTTTAGATACAAAGACTTTAATGCAAACTTTTTAATTGAAGGAAAATCAGGAGGTCAGATTTATTCTGGTACTAATGCTTTCTTAATTAGAAATGGTCACCACAAGAAAACAGTTCCAGCTGGAGGTCGTGAGGCAGGATTTATTCCAACAGGTGTTATGGAAGATGGAAGTGCGATTACTACTTCAATCCCGGCTGCTTTACAAGAAGATTACTATAGAAGAACTTATAGTATTGCCGAAGAAGCAATACAAGATTCTGATTACATGAGACTTCGTTCTGTAAGCATTGGTTACAATATTCCCTCTAATAAATTGACGGGAACTGCGATCGAGAAAGCATCAATAGCTCTTATTGGAAGAAATTTATTTTTCCTAAGT
>Ga0115003_10002106_pt1 | contig 16824 bp, 10 predicted proteins | sample ArcticOcean_MG_C_7_FD_88736 | JGI IMG/M metagenome (GOLD analysis project Ga0115003, IMG submission 88736) | Marine microbial communities from western Arctic Ocean - ArcticOcean_MG_CB11_88 | ecosystem: Environmental > Aquatic > Marine > Oceanic | place: Arctic Ocean: Canada Basin | collected... | reverse complement strand
GCTTAATATCTGATAAGCTTTGATTGCTTTATTGAACTTTTCTTGTTTTACATAAATCTTTGCAAGTGTTTCAGTCATAAGTTCATCTTTAATTTTTGCATCAGATTTAAAATTAGATTTAGACTCATAATCTTTGTTGATTTTCATTTTGGGTGAATTTTTAATAAACTGATCAATTAAGTCAAATCTTTCCTCAATTTTAGGGGAATCTTCATCAATTATATCAAACCAATCTAAAAAAGTATACTTCTCTTTTGAATCATCTGGTTGATCCACATTAATATCTGATCTATATAACCAATCTCTAAGAATAGACCTATTAAAAGTAAGAATTGCACTTTTAGGAAGAAGCTCGAAATAAGCATCCTTTTTTTGCAACTTAAGAGTTTTTAAGTAATGGGCAGAAGCTGATTGAAAATATGGATAGGAATTAAGTATCCTTTTAAGTTCTAATGATTTACTCAAGTCCATTGGATCAAATTCTTCAATAATTTTTGAAAATGAATTATTTACCACTTAGCAAGAGTTTCATTAAAAATATCTTGTATGATTCTTTCAAAAATCTCTTCTAATGCAGCATCTTTAATGTCATAAACTTGTAGATTTCCGGGAAAATCATAATAAAAAGAAAATCTTTTTTTAATATCATCTTCTTCATTTAAAACGTTTTCATAATTTACCATAACAGCCATAGTTAGCCTGTTTTGAGCTGCTTTTATTTCAGCTGTTGCTGCCATAGGAGTAACGCTAAAATCAACAATTTCACCGCTGTAGATTATATCACCACCCTGATTTACAAGATTAAGACTTGTTTGATTAACAATCAAGTCTTGTAACGCGATTGTAAAATCTCTATCAAGTCCAGGTTCTATAGTTGATCCGGGTCTTCCGCCAGCAGTATTTTCAAAATAATCTACTTGAAAAGTTTCAACTCCTATAGGTATCGAAGATCCTGTAAAACTATATATTCCACAAGAGGTTACTAATAGTGAAGTAATAATAATAAGAAGAAATCTTTTATACATCTGATACATCGCCCAAGTTATGTTGTTTAATTTTTCTGTAAAGTGTTCTTTCAGATATCCCTAGCTCTTTAGCAGCATTTTTCCTTCTTCCACCTGTTCTAATTAACGCTTGTTTAATCATTTCAACTTCTTTATCATGGAGAGATAAAGTCTCTTCTTCTTCAATTGTTTCAGCATATTCAAAGCTATCACCATTTTTAGGATTAACATCAATGTTTAAATCTGACTGTAAATCTAAATTATTTGAATCTTGATTTGGTTCATCTTCTCCATATATTTTCTCAATCAAACCTTGATTCTTTTCTTTAACGTCTGTTGAATTATCCCCCTTCATTAACTCAAGAGTTAGCTTTTTAACATCATTTAGATCATTTTTCATATCAAACAAAACTTTATAAAGTATTTCTCTCTCTGATGTAAAAGAAGAGGAATCTTCTTTTACATCATCTAAAGTTGCGGGTAATTTTGAAATTTTCTTAGGTAAATAATGATTTAAAGTTTCAGTTTTTAAGTTTCTCTCTTTTTCAAGAATTGACATTTGTTCAGCTATATTTCTTAACTGCCTAATATTTCCTCTCCATTCTTGCTGACATAAAAGTTCTTGAGCAGACTCATCTAATCTTAGAGTTGGCATATTATATTTTTGTGCAAAATCAGATGCAAATTTTCTAAATAGAATAGGAATATCCTCTTTTCTATTTCTTAAAGGAGGAATATTTATAATAATTGTACTTAATCTGTAAAAAAGATCTTCTCTGAACTTACCTTTTTTAATAGCTTCATCCATCTTTATATTTGTAGCTGCTACTATACGTACATTTGTTTTCTCAACTTTTGAAGAACCCACTTTTATATACTCACCATTTTCAAGAACTCGAAGAAGTCTAACTTGAGTAGCAAGTGGAAGTTCACCAACTTCGTCAAGAAAAATTGTTCCCCCATCAGCAACTTCAAAATAACCACTTCTATTTGCAGTAGCGCCGGTAAATGCTCCTTTTTCATGACCAAATAATTCAGAATCAATTGTTCCATCTGGGATTGCACCGCAGTTTACTGCAATATATTTTGAGTGTTTTCTGTGTGAATATTGATGTATAATTTTTGGAATATTTTCTTTGCCAACACCACTTTCTCCTGTAACAAGAACAGAAATATCTGAGTTTGCTACTTGAATTGATTTTTCAATTGCTCGATTTAATTTAGGATTATCTCCAATAATTCCAAATCTCTGTTTTACTGAAAGAATATTTTCCATTATACTTTTACTTTATTAATATCCCCAATCAATGTGGCAGTTGTAAAACTTTCAACTTTAACATTTACAATATCTCCCAGTGAGAAGTTATATTTTGGAAATACTACTACATTATTTTCACTAGTCCTTCCACTCCAGAATTCATTTGATTTTTTTGATGATTTATCAATCAAAACTGAACACTCATTATTCAAAAATCTTTTATTTCTTTCAAAGCTAAGTTTTTGCTGAACATTAATAATTTCTTCTAATCTTCTTTGTTTTGTTTCTGGACTGATATCATCTTTAAAGTTTCTTGCAGCATAGGTACCAGGTCTTTCAGAGTATGCAAACATATATCCAAAATCATATTTCACTTCTTCCATAAGAGAAAGAGTATCTTGATGATCTCTTTCTGTCTCAGTTGGAAAGCCAGTAATCATATCATGTGAAATTCCGCAATTTGGAATTATTTCTCTTATATTTTTCACAAGATTAAGATATTCTTCTCTAGTATGAAGTCTATTCATTTTTTTTAGAATCCTGTCACTACCTGATTGAATTGGTAGGTGAATATAGTTGCAAATATTTTTATATTCAGCCATAGTTTCAATAACATCAATTGTCATATCCTGAGGATTTGATGTAGAAAACCTAATTCTTATTTCGGGAAAATTTGAGGCTACCATTTTAAGTAAACTTGAGAACTTTTTAGAATTTTTTTTCTGTTCCTCACTGGCCTTTTTAAAATCTTTTTTTGGTCCTCCACCATACCAAAGGTAGCTGTCTACATTTTGGCCAAGAAGTGTAATCTCTTTATATCCTTTTTCATTAAGTTCGTTAATCTCTCTAAGAATACTCTCAGGGTTTCTACTTCTTTCTCTTCCTCTTGTAAAAGGAACAACACAAAATGTACACATGTTGTCGCATCCTCTTGTAATTGAGACAAAAGCATTTATACCGTTATTATGAATTCTGACAGGAGAGATATCACCGTATGTTTCAGATTTTGATAAAATAACATTAACTGCTTTCTGGTTATGCTCAACTTCATCTAGAAGATTGGGTAGATCTTTATATGAATCTGGACCAACAACTAAATCAACAATTTTTTCTTGTTCAAGAAGTTTATCTTTTAATCTTTCAGCCATACAACCTAAAAGGCCTATTTTAAGATTTTTATTTTCTTTTTTCTGAGAATTAAATGTTTTAAGCTTTTTACGAACTGTTTGCTCAGCTTTATCCCTTATAGAACATGTGTTTAGCAGAACTAGGTTTGCTTTTTTTGAATCATCGGTAAGATGGTAACCTTCTTTTTCCAGAATTGAAGCAACAACCTCACTGTCAGCGAAATTCATCTGACATCCATAGGTTTCTATATATAAAGACTTTTCTTTGATAGTTAACAATTAGCTAGTAAAATTAAGTAATTAATTTATATTATGTCAATTTGTCAGTATTTTTCAGTTCAAAAAAGAAATTGATTCAATTTTATTAGCTTCTATCCTTTATATAAGCTAATGTTATCATATCCACCGATTATATTGGTAATATTCTTTATCCCATTTGAATATAGTATAGAACTAGCAATCATGCTTCTATAGCCACCTTTACAGTAAATATAGGATCTACTGTTAGAATTTATCTTTATCAGATTGTCAGTAAGATTTACAAGGGGAATATTTAATGAGCCATTTACAGATCCACTTATATATTCATTTTGGGATCTAACATCTAGAATGTCTAAATCAAACTTTGAATTCAAAATAATAAAATCTTGAGCTTTAATGTTTTCAATAGAATTAGTTTTCTTATTTAATTCAATCCAAGATTTAATACCCCCTTCTAAAAAACCTTTAATATTATCAAAACCTACTCTAGAGAGCCTAGTTATGGCTTCTTCTTCCCTTCCTTCAGGCGTTAAAAGAATTATAGGTTTTTTAATATCTTCCAATAACTCTCCAACCCATGGAGCAAATCTTCCATCAAGCCCAATAAAAATAGAACCAGGAATATGAGATTCTGCAAAATCATTTTCATTCCTTACATCTAGTAAAATAACATCCTTGATTAATTCTTCAACTTTATCTGCCTCTAAGGCAATTAATGATTCTTTTAAAATTGTTTGTGATTCTAAATATCCACTTTTATTAAGCTCAACATTTGAAGGGAAATATTTCGGTGGGTCAAGAAGACCACTTAAAACTTCTTTAACAAACTCCTCTTTAGTCATCTTATCTCTTAATGCATAATTTGTCTTTTTTTGATCTCCAAGTGTACCTATCGTCTCAGAACTTAAATCTTTTCCACATGAAGTTCCTTGACCATGACCAGGATATACAATTACATCATCATTTAGAATCATAATTTTATTTCTTAGGCTATCATAAAGCATTGATGCTAAGTCTTTGTTATCTAAATCTGATATTTGAGATAGGTCAGGTCTTCCAACATCTCCAAGAAATAATGTATCGCCAGTAAATATTGCATGATCCTTTTCATTAGTATCTTTCAGTAAATAAGTAGTGCTTTCTATCGTATGACCTGGGGTATGAATAGCTACAATTGTTGAGTTACCGAGTTTAAATTTTTCATAATCTAATGCAATAGTTTTATTAAAAGTAGTTTCAGATTTTGGTCCATAAATAATTTTCGCACCTGTCTTTTTAGCTAAATTTAAATGACCACTTATAAAGTCTGCATGAATATGAGTCTCAAAAATGTATTTAATTTTTGAACCACTTTTTTTTGCCTTCTCAACATATCCCTCAATCTCTCTAATTGGATCAATAATAGCAACCTCTTTATTACATTCAATATAATATGATCCTTGAGATAAACACTTAGTATAAATCTGTTCTACTTTCATCTATTTACAAAATTAGTTTCTTTCAAACTATCTAGCAATTATGTTAAACAAATTTTAAAATTTTTATTTTTTTTTTATTCATAACAATAAATCTATTTACTTTAGGGCCAAATTTATAATATGCCAAAAAACTTAGTTATTGTTGAATCAGCTACAAAAGCCAAGACAATTGAAAAAATTCTTGGACAAGATTTTAAGGTTGTCTCCTGTGTTGGGCATATCTCAGACCTTCCTGTTAAGGAGCTTGGGGTTGATGTTGAAAATAATTTCAAACCTAAATATGTTGTCCCTACTGAAAAAAAACCAATAATAAGAGATTTAAAAAAATATGTTAAGGACTCTGAAAAAGTTTGGTTAGCTAGTGATGAAGATAGAGAAGGGGAGGCTATAGCATGGCACTTATATGAAAATCTTGATTTAAGCAACAAGGATTATGAGAGAATTGTTTTTCATGAAATAACTAAAAATGCGATTTTAAAATCTTTAGAAAACCCAAGAGAAATTAACTTCAATTTGGTTAATGCTCAACAAGCACGTAGAGTTTTAGATAGACTTGTTGGTTATGAACTCTCGCCTGTTTTATGGAGAAAAGTTAAGGCTGGTTTATCAGCTGGAAGAGTGCAATCTGTATCTGTGAGATTGATAGTTGAAAAAGAAAGAGAAATTAAAACTTTCGTTTCCAAAAGTTCATATAAATCAATTGGAGTTTTTGAGACTAATGATGGTGTTAAATTAAAGGCTGAGCTAAACGAAAAGTATTCTTCTGTTAATGAAGTAAAAGAATTCTTTGAAAAAAATTATGGTTCTTTATTTAATGTTGCAAGTACTGAAAAAAAACCTGGAAAAAAATCTCCAACCCCTCCTTTTACAACTTCTACTCTTCAACAAGAAGCTTCAAGAAAGCTTGGTTTTGGAGTTACAAGAACAATGTCAACTGCGCAAAAGCTTTATGAAGCTGGATTTATAACATATATGAGAACAGATAGTGTTACTCTTTCTAATGAAGCGAAATCTTCAATTATTAAAAAGATAGAGACTAAGTATGGAAATGATTATGTTAATCCGAGAGATTATAAGAATAAAAACAAATCAGCTCAGGAAGCTCATGAAGCTGTTAGACCAACAGATATTAATGTTGATGAAATTACGTCTGACTATGACCAGCAAAGATTATATGAATTAATTTGGAAACGCACTATTTCTTCTCAAATGTCTGATGCTCAAATTGAAAGAACTGTCGTTAATATAAAGACAGTTTCATACAATCAAATTTTTATTGCAAGAGGTGAGGTAATTAAATTTGATGGTTTTCTTAGGGTTTATAATGAGGGAACCGATGATGAAATCGAGGAAGAAAAAGATATTTTACCAGCACTGAATACTGATCAAAAATTAAATTTATTAAATATAACTTCTAAAGAATCTTTTACTAGACCACCTTCTAGATATACTGAAGCATCATTAGTTAAGAAACTTGAAGAATTAGGGATTGGAAGGCCAGCGACATACGCTACTACAATTTCAACAATTCAAAACAGAGGTTATATATCTAAAGGAGATAATGAGGGTGTAGAAAGAGATTATAATTTTATTGAATTTAACCAAGAAGGTATTAAAGACAGTGTATTAAAAGAAAAAACAGGATCAAATAAAGGAAAATTAGTTCCTACTGATATTGGTATGATTGTAAATGACTTCTTAGTTGATAATTTTAATAATATTTTAGATTATGGATTTACAGCAGAGGTTGAAAAGAATTTTGATAAAATTGCTGCAGGTGATCAGAATTGGACAGATATTATTAAACAATTTTACGGCAAATTTCATGAAACCGTAAATGATGTAAGGGAGAATGCTGAGAGGCAATCTGGCGAAAAAGTTTTAGGTACAGATCCAATTTCAGGAAGAGTTGTAAAAGTAAGGCTTGGAAAATTTGGACCAATTGCTCAAATTGGAACTATAGATGAAGAAGAAAAGCCTGTTTTTGCAAGTCTTACTAAAGATCAGCAGTTAGATACCATTACCATTGAAGAAGCTTTAGAATTATTTAAATTCCCTAAAGAAATTGGAAATTATAAGGATGAAATTATAACTGTAAATAATGGGAGATATGGCCCTTACATTAAATTTTCAACTAAGTCTATTTCAATTCCAAATAATCTTGATCCTCATGCAGTTGACATTAATAAGGCCATTGAATTAATTGATGAAAAATTAAAATCTGAAGAACCTATTCATACTTATAATGAGAAACCAGTTACTAAAGGCAAGGGTAGGTTTGGTCCTTTTATTAAGTGGAATGATTTGTTTATTAATGTAAATAAAACATATGATTTTGATGACTTGTCAATTAATAATATAGAAGAGCTAATTGAGATAAAAATAAAAAAGGAAAAAGAAAAACTTATTTCTGAGTGGGCTGATGAAGATATTAAAGTTGAAAAGGGAAGATGGGGTAGATCTGTTATTTTCAAGGGTAAAAAGAAAGTAGAAATTCCTAAAGAAATTGATCCAAAAACAATTACGTTAGAAATTGCGAAGCAATATCTAAACCCTAAAAAGAAAAAATGAGTCTTGAATTACTTAAACCAATTTCAAGTAGCTTTATTGATAAGCTAAATGAAAATTATTTACAAGGCTCTTTATTTAAAACATTAAACATCCATACTTTATCTTCTGGACTTCCAGATATAGAATCTACAAATGTTTGTATAGTAGGATTAAATGAATACAGAAACTCTTTTTTTGAATCTGGCGTCCAAGACATAAACTCTATTCGAAAGCAACTTTATAAGTTAAAATTTGGCAATTGGAAATTGTCAATATCTGATTTAGGGGATTTACCTAATGGAAGTAATGTAGATGATACTTATCATGCGCTTTATGATATATGTAAAGAGTTGTTATCCAAAAACGTATTATTAATAGTGATAGGGGGGAGTAACGATTTAATTTATCCAATTTTTAAATCTTTTGACTCATTTAGTGATAAAGTCAATATAGTATCTATTGATAATCAGTTTGATCTTTATCAAGAATCTAACTTAGTATCAGGGAGAACTTATATGAATAAAATTATAATTGATGATTCGAACAGATTAAACGATTTTACTAATATTGGATATCAAAGACACTTATGTTCCAGTGATGAATTAGATTTAATGGAGAAATTATTTTTTGAGTATATTTCATTAGGAGAAATAACAGAAAACAATAACAAGGCAGAACCTATTATGAGGAATGCGAATATTGTCGGTTTTGACATGAAATCTTTATCCTTTTCAGCCTCGTTTAATCAAATTGAAGGAAATCCCAATGGAATTAATCCCAGGCTCGCTTGTATTCTTAGTAAATATGCAGGTCAAAGCAATAAAACCAATTTTTTAGGTTTATTTGAGTTAAATAACAATGTAATATCTAATAAATTATATTCTGAGATAATATGGTATTTCTTGGATGGTATAAATAAAAGAATTATTGAATCAGACTTTAATGACTCTCAAACCTTTAATAAATATATTGTTCAAACCTCAGGCAGAGATATTATATTTTTTAAAAGTAAGGTTTCCGAAAAGTGGTGGATGTTAATTAACCCTGAAAATAATCCAAGCATTTCTTACTTACCATGTTTAGAAATTGACTATTTAGATGCTCTTAATGACAACATACCGACTAGATGGCTTAAAGCTACTAAAAGAGTTTAAACTTCTTGTAAATATCTTTCAGCATCAAGTGCTGCCATGCATCCTGTCCCTGCAGCAGTTACTGCTTGGCGATAATCTTTATCTTGAACATCACCAGCTGCAAAAACTCCATGAATATTTGTTTTAGTAGAAGTTTTATCTGTTATAATATAACCACTTTCATCCATTTCAACCAAACCTTTAAATATATCCGTATTTGGAGTATGTCCTATAGCAATAAATAAGCCTGTAATTTTGAGTTCTGATACTTCGTTGTTAAGATTATTTTTAATCTTAATACCTTCTACAACACTTTCTCCAACAACCTCTTCTATTTCATGATTAAATAAAACTTCAATATTATCAAAATTAGCTAATCTGTTTTGCATTGCTTTAGATGCTCTAAAATGATCCTTTCTTACCAGCATTGAAACTTTGCTACATATCTTAGCTAAATATGTAGCTTCTTCTATAGCTGTATCTCCACCTCCTACTATGGCAACATCTTGGTTCTTATAGAAAAAACCATCACAAACTGCACATGCAGACACCCCACCTCCAATTAATCTTTTTTCACTGGGTAACCCAAGGTATTTTGCCGAAGCACCGGTACTAATTATAACTGTTTTTGATTTAATTTCATCACCATTTTGAGTGTATAACTTATGAGTACCGCCTTTTTCTTTTGAAAAATCCACTTTAGAAATGAAATCAATTTTAACTTTTGTCCCAAACCTCTCTGCTTGTTCTTTCAATTCATTCATCATTGTAGGTCCATCAACCCCGTTAGGATAACCAGGAAAGTTATCAACCTCTGTGGTTGTTGTTAGTTGACCTCCAGGCTCTAAGCCAGTATATATAACTGGATTAAGATCTGCTCTTGCTGCATATATTGCTGCTGTGTATCCAGCTGGGCCACTTCCTATAATTATTGTATTCATATTAAGATTTTTGAGATAATGTTTTCGTTTTGTAAAATTAAAAAAACATAAGAATAAATTGATTAAAACATTATTAACTTTGTAATTTGATAATCTAAATGAAAATGATTAAAAAAAATCTTAAGTATCAATCTCCAGGAATAAATGAGGAAAACAGATACGAAAAACTTCATACAGTAACTTTTGATAATTCTCAAGAAGCCTCAATTTTAATTGCAAGAGAAATTTGTGATTTAGTTAAATCCAAACAAGAGAAGAATAAAAACTGTATTATAGGCTTTGCAACAGGATCTTCTCCAACTAAAGTTTATCAAGAAATTATAAGAATTCACAATAATGAATCTTTGAGTTTTAATAACGTTATAACTTTTAATTTGGATGAATACTTTCCGATTGAAAAAGATGATAATAATAGCTATCATAATTTCATGAAAGAAAATTTATTTGACCATATTGACATACCTAAAGAAAATATAAATATCCCATCTGGAGATATAAGTGAAAAAGATATCACAAAGTTTTGTTCCAATTATGAGAAAAAGATTGAAAAAAATGGAGGATTAGATATCCAGCTATTAGGAATTGGAAGAACTGGTCATATCGGTTTTAACGAGCCAGGGTCACACTTTAACTCTATAACCAGGTTAATAACATTAGACCATACTACAAGATTCGATGCTAGTAAAAGTTTTAATGGTATTGAAAATGTACCATCCAAAGCAATTACAATGGGTATTAGAACAATCTTTAATTCAAAGAGAATTATAATGATGGCATGGGGAATTCAAAAAGGCCTAATTGTGAAAAAATCTGTTGAAAATAATATTACACCACTAATTCCTACAACTTATTTGCAGAATCATAAGAACACAACATTAGTTCTAGATAAAGAGTGCTCAAGTGAATTAACTAGATTTAAAACACCATGGTTAGTTGGACCTTGTGATTGGTCAGATTTAATGAAAAGAAAAGCAATAGTTTGGTTGTGTGAGATTACGGGAAAATCTATTTTAAAGTTAACTGATGAGGATTACAACAAAAATGGGTTATCAGATTTATTAGCACTAGAAGGAACATCTTATGGGATAAATATCAAGATGTTCAATCATTTTCAAAATACAATTAGTGGTTGGCCTGGAGGTAAACCAGGTGCAGATGATTCTACTAGACCAGAGAGGAAAACCCCAAATCCAAAAAGAGTCATAATATTTAGCCCTCATCCAGATGATGATGTAATTTCTATGGGTGGTACTTTTGATAGATTAGTTTCACAGGGACATGATGTTCATGTTGCATATCAAGCCTCTGGTAATGTTGCAGTCTCCGATCATGATGCATTAAAGTTCATTGAAGTTTCAGCTGATATGTTTACAGGAGAATTAAAATTAAAAATTGAACCTTTAATTAAAGAGCTAAAAAATAAAAAGGCAGATAAAATTGATTCACCTGAAGTTAGACAACTTAAAGGATTTATTAGAAAAAGAGAAGCAATTTCAGCAACTAGATATATAGGAATTCCTGATTCAAACACTCATTTTATGAATCTTCCATTTTATGAAACTGGAAGAATCAAAAAAAATCCACCTTCAAAAAAAGATGTTTTAATGACTGCATCATTAATTAATAAGATTAAACCTCATCAAATTTATGCTGCTGGAGATCTTGAAGATCCTCACGGAACCCATAAAGTATGTCTTGATCTAGTGTTTGAGGCACTTAAGTCTCTTAAAGGTGAGAAATTTATAAAAGATTGTTGGCTGTGGTTATATAGAGGAGCTTGGTTAGAGTGGGATATTCATGAGATAGATATGGCTGTACCAATGAGTCCAGCTCAAGTAATAAGAAAAAGAAACGCTATCTTCTTCCATCAAACTCAAAAAGATGGAGTAATGTTTCAGGGACAAGATTTAAGAGAATTCTGGGTTAGAGCAGAAGAAAGGAATAACGAAACAGCAGAAAAATATAAAAAGATGGGACTGGCAGATTATGCTGCTATAGAATCATTTAAAAGACATTATCATTAAAAACCTTATTATGAGAAAATTCAATTTACTAATCACCTTTCTAATTTTATTTGGAACATTTTTAAATCTTCAATCACAGGATAAATTTTCTAATAGAAAGATTAACAATCTTAAGAATCAAGTTTCACAATTGGTTGAAGAAGATAAAAAAATGACACAAGTCATGGTTGACAAAGTCTTCAGTTTTTCAGAGCTTGGTTTCCAAGAATTTCAAACATCGAATTATTTAAGTTCAATTCTTGCTGAAAATGGTTTTGAAATAGAATATGAAGTTTCTGGTGTACCAACTGCATGGTTTGCAACATGGTCAAATGGAACTAATGGACCAACAATCGCACTTGGAAGTGATATAGATGGCATACCTAAAGCATCTCAATATCCAGGTGTTGCATACCACAAACCAATAATTGAAGGAGCTCCAGGACATGGAGAGGGTCATAACTCTGGCTTACCTGTTGTAATTACTGCAGCCCTTTCAGTTAAAAAAATAATGTTAGATAATAATATTGAAGGGAAACTTGTTATATGGCCTGGTGTTGCTGAAGAACAAATTGGAACAAAAGCATGGTATGTAAGAGATGGTTATTTTGATAATATTGATATGTGTATTTTTACTCATGTAAGTAGTAACCTTGGAGTTTCTTGGGGACCAGCTACTGGAACTGGTTTAATTTCTGTTGAATATACTTTTGATGGAGAAACTGCTCACTCTGCTGGGGCACCATGGAGAGGTAGAAGTGCACTTGATGCTGCTGAATTAATGAATATAGCATGGAACTATAAAAGAGAACATTTACATCCTCTAAAAAGATCCCATTCTATTTTCACAGATGCAGGTGATCAACCAAATGTAGTGCCTTCAAAAGCATCAATATGGTTTTACTTTAGAGATGTAACATATGAAGGAATCATGGACATGTATGAAACTGCTAATAAAATGGCTGAAGGAGCATCACTGATGACAAACACATCATTCAAGTCAAGAATACTTGGAACTGCATGGCCTAGGCATTTTAATAGACCTATTGCAGAGGAAATGTATAGAAACATTGAAGATGTAGGATTGCCTTCATGGTCTGACAAAGATCAGCAACTGGCAGTTGCAGTTCAAAAAGTAGTTAATTCAGATAATTTAGAAGGACTTGCAAATGAGCTAAGACCAATAGGAGCTCCACTTCCTTATAAAATTAGTGGTGGTTCAGATGATATTGGAGATATCTCTTGGAAGGTGCCAACTGTAACTTTACGTTTTCCTTCAAATATTCCTGGACTTCAGGGACATCACTGGTCAAATTCAATTTCAATGGCTACACCAATAGCTCATAAAGGAGCAAATGCAGGAGCTAAAGTTCTAGCTATGACAGTAATTGATTTTTTACTTAAGCCTGATAAGTTAGATGAAGCTAAAGATTACTTTGAAAATATTCAGAAAAAAGAAACTACATACAGACCAATGATATCTAAAGATGATCCACCAGCAATTTACTTAAATACAGATATTATGAATCAATATAAGGATCAGTTAAAAGAATTTTATTTTGATGAGACTAAATATGACAACTACTTAGAACAACTAGGTATTGATTATCCTGTAATTAAAAAGGATAATTAAATAGCATAAGACATAGAGTTTTTTAAATATATAGTTGACTTAATAATATAATAAGGATCTGGGTAATTGTGCTTTAACTTTAAACTGATAACTTTTTATATTGATTAACTTTCATAGCTGATATATATCTAGTATATTGATTTTAATTAACAAAAAAATATAAATATGAGACTAACATTAAGTTCAGTTTTTCTTGTTTTTTCATTGTTATCGTTTAGTCAAAGTCCAGTTAATGGGGTAGTGACTGATGAAAATGGTGTTCCTCTTCCGGGAGCAAATGTTATCATTGAAAACTCTAACACAGGAGTTTCGACTGATTTCGATGGGAATTTTGAAATTACTGCAAATCAGGGACAAGTCCTTGCATTTAGTTATATAGGTTATACAACTCAATACGTAACTGTAGCGAGCCAAGCTGGAATAAATATTTCTTTACAGCTTGACAATGAGCTTGAAGAGGTGGTTGTTACTGCTTTAGGTTTTGCAGCAGTTCGAGATCAGCAAGGATCAACTTCCTCTGTAATTAATTCAGCTGATGTAATTAGATCTGCTGAGCCAACGGTAGTAAATGCATTGAGTGGTAAAGCTTCAGGTGTAAGAATTACTCGTTCTAATGGAGATCCAGGTGCTGGAAGTACTATTAGAATTCGTGGTGCTAACACTATAGATGGATCAATACAACCATTAATAATTGTTGATGGTGTACCAATGGACAATTCAACATCATATTCTGGGGGTAATGGCATTACTGGTAGTAATGGTGGTGTTTCTCAAGGGTCACGTTTAAATGATATAAATCCAAGTGATATAGAATCTGTAAACGTATTAAAAGGTGCATCAGCTGCTTCATTATATGGAAGTGCTGCTGCTAATGGAGTTGTAGTAATTACAACCAAAAAGGGTAAAAGAGGAAAAGCAAGAGTTTCATTTAAAACTAGTTATTCATTTGATGAAATATCTGAAAGAATCGCTATGCAAGATACTTGGGGTCAAGGAAGATCTGGAGTATATGGAGAGACTAGAGCAGAATCATGGGGTGATTATATAGCTGATAGACCAGGTGGTCCAGATGGATATAAATCTGGAGCGTATTTCATAGCAGAAAATGGTAGAAAATATCAATTGGTTGATACAAAAAACTCTAAAGAAACATTTGTAGATGAAAACTTTAATTCAGTTTTTGGAACAGGTAATGCTTTGCAAAACGACTTAACTATAAGCGGAGGAAATGAGAATAGTAATTATTTCTTTAGTTTAGGTCATCTTGAACAAGATGGTATAATCAAGAACTCAAGTTATGAAAGGACTAATGCTAGATTAAATTATGAGGCAAAAATAAATGATAAGATTACGTTGTCAACTAGAATGGCATATACTTACACTGACTCTAATAGAATTCAGCAAAGTTCAAACGTATCTGGATTAATGTTAGGTCTTTTAAGAACTCCTGCAGATTTTGATGGAAGAGATTATAAAGGATCATATTTTAGTTCAGGTGGAACAGAGTATATTAATAGAGGTAGATCATATAGAAAATCTATTGGACAAAGTTCTAATCAATCTTATACGAGTCCTCTTTGGACAGTAAATGAACAAGAGTCTAGTACAAGAGTTAATAGAGTTTCTATTACTCCTCAATTAACAATTAAGCCAACAAATTGGTTTTCAATAATTACTAGAGGAAATTTAGATGTAGCAGATGATAAAAGAACTTACTTCTTCCCAGTTGGAGATGCAAGTTCTAGAGCTAATGGTCAATATCAAGAAGACGCATTGGATATAAGAAATTCTGCATTAGATGTTATAGGAAAGGCTAATTTTGAATTATCAGATGATGTTAACTTAACAGCAACTGTTGGTTGGAGTTATAATGACAGAAAATATTCTAGAATATCTGGTAACATAACAGGATTCTTAGTTAACTCAGCTAAAAGAACTACAGCCCTTAATACATCTTCAGAAGCTTCATCTTTTAGTGGTGCAAAAGCATTTAGAAGATCAAATAGAGGTTATGGAATTTTAAATTTTGATATAGATGATCAATTATTCTTAAATATATCTGGAACTCAAGAAGCTTCATCTACAATAAAAGGGACATTCTTTTATCCCTCAGCAGATGCAGCATGGGTAATAACAGAAGATATAGTTCAATCAGATATTATGTCTTTTGCTAAGCTTAGAGCTTCATGGGGTCAGGTAGGTGTTCAACCTTCCGCTCATAAATTTGAAACGCTAGCAGAGGGTGGATTTGGTTATTCAACTTATAGTGATCCTCTTGATAGTAACTTATTTGGTGGTGGTTTTAGGTTAGATAATAACCTTGGTAACCCAAATCTAGAACCTGAAATAAAGACTGAATGGGAAATTGGTGGTGATTTCAGATTTTTTGATGACAAGGTATCTCTAGGAGTAACATATTATGATAACATAATTGAAGGAATATTATTAGACGTTTCTTTATCTCCATCAACTGGTTTCTCTACACAATATGGGAATTATGGTGAGATGACTAATAAAGGGATGGAAATTGATTTAGGAGTAGATTTAATTGATACCAATGATTTTGGTTTATCAACATCTGTTAATTGGTCTACAAATGAGAATGAAGTAACTGATCTATATGGAACGGAGTCTATAAACTTATCTCCTGGAGCATCTGTTAGTTCAAGAGCAGTAGTCGGATATCCTTTAGGTGTTCTATACGGAACTGGTTCTAAAACAAATGCTGATGGAAGTTTTGATCTTAACTCAAATGGATTTCCACAAATAACTTCAAGTCCTATGGTACTTGGAGATCCTAATCCAGACTGGAGAGGTGGTATATCATTAAATATGAGATATAAGAAATTCAGACTTAATGCTGTTCTAGAACATTCACAAGGTGGTTCATTTTCTCCAAGAACATTATGGGTATTAAGAAGATTTGGTACAACTCAAGAAACAGCTAATAGGCTTACTTTAGATCAATCTCTCGTTAATTACAAAGGAACTACAGTTCCTGCTGGAACAACAGTTAGAGGTAATGTTAAAGACTTTGGTGGTGGACCAGTTCTGCTTGATGAAAATTGGTATAGAACAGGTATTGGAGGAGGTTTTGGTGATAACCAAGCATATAACTTCTCTATAGCTGATGCTACATGGACCAAATTAAGAGATCTATCTCTAAGTTATGTTTTAGACACGCCTGTAATTAAGAATATAGGATTAAATGATGTTATACTAACTTTTACTGGTAGAGACTTAATAAACATCAACAATGTTGATGGGATTGATCCTGAGATTAATACAAAAGGTGTAAGTGTAGCTCAAGGTGTTGAGTATTTCACAAACCCTCAGACGAAAGGTTTCCTTTTCAGTTTAACAATAAATTATTAATAAAATGAAAAAAATATTCACAAAATCGATTTTAGCTCTTCTAATTATTTTCTCATCTTCT
>Ga0115003_10002105_pt1 | contig 16824 bp, 15 predicted proteins | sample ArcticOcean_MG_C_7_FD_88736 | JGI IMG/M metagenome (GOLD analysis project Ga0115003, IMG submission 88736) | Marine microbial communities from western Arctic Ocean - ArcticOcean_MG_CB11_88 | ecosystem: Environmental > Aquatic > Marine > Oceanic | place: Arctic Ocean: Canada Basin | collected... | reverse complement strand
GTTCCTGGTTCCTGGTTCCTGGTTCCTGGTTCCTGGTTCATCCGCAAAATTCTCATCTGAATTCGAACATCGCTAGAGTCTCATTTGACGCAAGGAGACGACATGGACGTCGGAATTCAAACCGTGTTCGCCAGCCACGGCTGGGACAATATGAGCGACGGGCAGGTCTACCGGGAAGAGACAGCCCTGGCACTGCTCGCCGACGAGCTCGGCTTCGATGTCGTGTGGGCAGCCGAACACCACTTCTACGACTATTCGTTCTGCCCCGACAACACCCAGTGGTTGTCCTCGATCGTCTCACAGACCAAAAATGTGGACGTGGGCACCGCTGCCGTGATCATGCCGTGGAACGAACCCCTGCAGGTCGCCGAGAAGATCGCAATGCTCGATCACATCGCCGACGGCCGGCTGCGTTTTGGCATGGGTCGCGGTCTGAGTCGCCGCGAGTACGACCACTTCCGCGGCATCGAGATGGACGAGTCGCGCGGCCGCTTCGACGAGGGTTCAATGATGGTGCAAGCCGCGCTTGAAACCGGCTACATCGAAGGCGACGGCCCCTTTTACCCCCAGAAACGCACACCGATCCGGCCGGCCCCCGAGCGATCATTCGCTGGGCGCACCTACGCCGTTGCATCATCAGATGACTCAGTCGAGGCCGCCGCCCGCCTCGGCGCTTCCATGGTCATGTTTGCCGACCGCTCCTGGTCCGCACGCATGCCGTCGATCAACAAGTGGCGAGAGTTGCACCGCGAATTCCACAACACCGAACCTCCCGCACCGCTGATCTGCGACTTCGTCTACTGCCACGAAGACCCCGACGTGGCCGCAGAACGCGGTCCGGCCTACATCGCGCCCTATCTCGAGAGCGTGCTCGAACACTACGAAATTATGGGTGACCACTTCCAGGGCCTGAGCGGCTACGAGGCGTACGCCGGCGCCGCAGGGGCACTTCGTCGCATGGGCGAATCTGGCTTCCTCGAGGGCTTCCTTAGCGCAACTGCCCATGGAACACCCGAACAGGTCCTCGAGTCATATCGAGCTCGATGGGAACTAATCGGCCCCTTCGAAGCTGCCCCGGCATTTCGTTTCGGGGGCATTCCATTCGACGAGGCCGAAGCCAGCATGCGTCTATTCGCCGCCGAGGTCCTACCCGAACTCCAATCCTGGAAGTAACCGGGTAAATCGCCCAGAAGCCCACCCAGCATTGAACCTCTCGGCACCAATGGCGTCCTGGTACTCAGTTCGCCGCAATAACGAACCGGGTGCCAAAGGCCGTTACCTCGGCGCCAAATGGGCCGTGCAGGTCAGAAGCCAGACCACGCGCTGCCAGAAGCTGAGCAGAATAAGCAGGGGCATCGGCGGACAGCACTAACGCCACCATGCCCTGCCCCTTGTCCCGCAAATGCGATGCGACCGCAGCCGCAAAGGGGCGACTCTCATCCAGCGGTGAAACCAGCTCGATCGCTGCACCCCAAGCAGCGGTAGCGCTGGCAACTAGCACCCCACGCTCAGCGTCAGGCTCAGCATGGGTCACGTCCAGACCAAGACCATGGCTATAGGCCTTGGCCGCAACAGACGCATCGTCGGTCGCCATGATCACTCGCACGATTCCCGACAGTCGGGGTGCTTCGGCAGTTGGCTCGTCGGGTTGACTCACAGATCCCGTTGGATAGACCCGCATGAGCACACCATGGGTCGAGCTCGGATGCAGGTCGCGACCAGTTGCACCAGTCATCAATGGCAACACGTTCATCCCGCGCAGTGCAAGCTCGTCAGCCTCGGCATTGGGATCGTCGGCCTCGAGCATGAGCGCATAGAGGCCAGTTCCCCGACGGTCCAGGAATCGGTTCAACGCCAGGCTCAAGGGCGCGTCTGGATCGCTCGGAGCCATCAGTTCCACATTGCTGCCCCCCAACGGTTGGCACATGCCGACATGGGCACCAAGTTCGGGCACTGTGCGGTCAGACATGTCGTTGACATGCATGCCAAAGACCGTGCGGAACGTCTCAACCGCAACGAGGTACTCGGCTGCAGTCATAGCGATGGCGATTCGAGGAAGCCCATTGATCATGCCCCAGCCTGGCCGCTGCGGGTCGGTCAAAGCAATCACAAGGCCTTCAGGTAACAAGAACGACTGGATCGCCCACATGTACCTCGCCCGGAACCGAGGTACTTGCGAATGCTCCGAGATCAGTGTCGTGCTCACGCACAATGGTCTTGAGCACCCGCAGATCACGGGCAACACTGGCTTGGGCAACCGTGGTCATGACGCACCGCAACGTCGGCCAGATCTCCGACACTTCGACCGCGCCGATCCGCAATCGGTGTCCCATCCACGCATCCTCGACAAAGCCGGTCACGCCGTCGTCGGTTCGAATCAGCATGTTCGGGCGGAAGCGACGCACATCAATGTCTGCACCCTCACCGATCAGCGAACCCAGATGGTCGAGCGTGCCAGTGCCCAACACGTGCAGGTGCGCCGAATCGAAGAACGTTCCGGTCGCCAAGCCATAGCGATCTGCTCCGGCAGGAAGTTGGCGTGGCTTCCCCTCAAGAACCTCCGCGGCAGGAATGCCAGCAAAGATCGTGTCGGCATCGAGTTCGCCAAAGGCCTCAGCGCTCGACCCGGCCCGCTCGACGATCACGTCTCGTCCAAGCCGTTCGGACAAGCGGGCCGAAGCAGTATCGTCCGTTGCTTCAAAGGTCTCGCCGTCCGGAGCTGTAATCAGCGGGCTGCGGCCACCAGGATCGGCGCACTCGCCAAATGCTGCAGACCACCCAAGCAGTTCCTTGGTGCGCTTTGCGGTCAGCACTCGGCCCTGCGGCTCGCGCACAGCAAACGCCCGATCACCAACGAGGCCCATGGCCCCGACCTGCGCTGAGCTCAGCCGCTCGCCCTGCATCGACTTGACCGGATACCGAAACAGCGCCTCGACCTTGCCAACCAAAAACTCACCCATTACCCCAACGTACACCGACCTGCAGGCGCCATATTTCACTGCGTATCTCAGAGCCCCCCGCAGAAGAAGCATCAACCAAGGTCACCCAACTCGGTCACCCAACTCGGTTGGAACATCAGCACGTCCCGAGGGCGACGCCTTTGCCGCCCCACTTACGACAGCGCCCGACCCAACCCATTGCGCAAAACGCAGAACTGTTCTAGATTGACAAACAATGAAACGACATGAAACGTGTTTCAGCGTATTGATTGCTGTTTCACTGTTCGCGTCCGCTTGTAACGAAGGAGGCGATACCGCAGCACTGTTCACTCCATCTCCTCTCGTCGAGACGGCAACGCAGCGAACAGTGGAGACACCTCTACCTCCAACCGCTTCGGCAAGCAGTGATGACCTCATCGAGGCAGCAGTTGCCCAGCTCAACAGCGAGATAGCCGCAGGCGAAGGTCCGTCTGAGACCTTCGCCTATGATCTGCTCAGCACCACGATCGATGACGCAGGTTTCGTCACCCTCACCATCTGCGCCTGGACCGGCGACACCGTGTTCGACACCGTCCGAGATTCCCTCTACCGAACAGCGATCGCCGCCAACGGTTCAATCACCGCCACCCACGTGACCACCCCCGTCGCCACCGGCGACTGTGTCAACACCCAACTCATCGAATCCGCCTTCGACTTCATCAACGAGTTCGACAAGTACTGGGCTGATGTCTCAGCAGACCCAACCTCGTTCACACGCGATCCACGGACAAGTCAGCTGCTCACAGACAGCTACGAAACTCGCGCCGGTGAACTCACGGCGAGGTTCGTCAACGACAATCTCTATTTTGAGCCGTCCTTTATCGCCAAGGACTTGCGGACCGATTCAGCAGCCAACGTGCTCTTCCGCCTTTACAGGTTCGAAGAGCTCCAGATACTCGAAATCGTCGCATGCCGGCCAATGAACCCCGTCCACGGGGCCTATCGGGACAGCACCCTGATCGATGCCGGAAGGAGCGAGTCCAGCCCAGGCCTGCACGCCATCCACGCGTATCAGCTCGTGCTGGACTCGGACGCGCTTGGGAGATGGCGCCTGACGGGGACGGACGGGCTGAACTGGGCGGACTGCTTTGAAACAGGTAATTGGCCCAGGGCAGCGAATGCCTGGCGGTCACGAGAAACACCTCTGGTCGTGCTGCAATGAGGGTTGCGCTATCGATCCTCGCAACAGCGACACTTCTGCAGTTCGTGTCGATATCGCCCGTCCAAGCGTTGGAGACCAGCGAAATCAGCGCAAACCAGCCTGAGGCCGCTACAAGCCAGGAAGACCAATCTGTACCGGACGGAGACTCAAGCAATGAAGGCTTCACGGCGGACAAGCGGACCGGTCAGCTCTCTGGCGGTGACGGCGATGCAACGGTTACACGCACAGCCGTCCTGTTCTTACCTGACCCGGGCCTAGATCCGCAGCACGAGGCAGACGTCTCGCTTGGCGGAGGCACAGTCGAAGCAAGCGCCGACTCAAACAGCCCCCTGCCCGGGGACAATTGCGCTAGATACTCATTGCCTGAGTTCAACTGGTCGGCGTTCTACTCGTCGGAGTTCTACTCGTCGGAGTTCTACTCACCCGAGTTCAACTGGTCAGAGTTCAACTGGTCAGAGTTCGACTGGTCGGGGTTCAGCGCAGAAGAGGACTTCTTTTACAGCCCGGTGTGTATCAGGTGGCGCGCGTGCGGCGGAGAACGAGTTGACGATGTCGTCTCCGGTCATATTGCAGGGCGGGAAGCAACCGGCAAGTATCAGGAATACCTAGGCGAGATGGTCGGCTATCTGTCGTCGGAAGCCACGCTTCCCGGTGGCCCGCTCGACATCAACAGCGTGAACGATCTACTGCTCACCCAGGGCCTGGGCGAACGGCCCGGCGATGACCTCATCCCCGTCTTCTATTGGTGTGCCAACTACGACGCATTCGGCGTGTTCGACCCGGTCGACATCACGTCAGTCCGGTTCAGTTGGGACTTGAGCTATGAGGAGGTCTATGACATCCCTGGTGTGCGTTCGGACCTCTACATCCAACTCACCAGCCAGCTCGAGCTCTACAACCCCGAGCCTGGCGCCGTGCCGCCCATCGACGGGGGCTACACATTTGTGCAATGGCCGACCTGGTTCTTCCTCGAGAACCCGCTCGAACAAGAGCACATTTTCACTACCAACGACATCGACACGTTCCGCATCGACCTTCGGGCCACGCTGCTGCGAGTCGACTGGACATTCGGCGACAGCCTCGTGGCCTCATGCACTGTGAGCGACATGAAAAAGTACAACGCCGACAACGACGATCCCATCGAAGACCTGCCACCGTGCCATCACATCTTTGACCAGGTCGTTACCGAAGATTTAACGACGACCGTCTTCTACCAGATCCACGAGAAGGTCCGTAGCCGCCCGAGCGCGTCGCTCGACCACTACCCCAACATTGCATGGTCTGATTACCTGGGGCGTCTGACAATCATCGAATTGTCAACGACGGTTAGCGACTACGAGATTCATCAAATCGCCTCCGTCAACGTCCCCAACCAATGACCTGATCAATTGCCGCCGGGCACAAGGTCACATGCGATTAGCCGGCTTCGTTACCTACGTTGGGAGCCGGCGTGCGGCGGCCGAACATTCCTCGACCTTCCATCCGGAAAACCACTACGTCGTCTTGGTTGATCAGATGCGACAGGAAAAATGCCGTGCCGCGCACAGGGTCGCTCCCTGAGGGCTGCGTGCGCATTATCTCAACCGTTCCCCGCAACACATCGCCGGGTCGCACCGGAGCGAGCCAACGTAAATTCTCAACCCCGGGCGAACCAATCGAGTCGGTGTAATTCAAGAACTGTCGGGCATAGAGCCCCATATACACGGAACCTGTATGCCAACCAGAAGCGATCAGCCCGCCGAAACTACTTTCCGCAGCAGCGTCCGGGTCAACATGGAACGGCTGCGGGTCGAAACGACCTGCGAACTCAAGGATCTCGTCGAGCGTAAACTCATACTCCCCCAGCTCATAGACACCCGGCACCAGATCTTCCCAGTAAAGAAAGTCGCTATCGCTCAACCGTTTGTGCCCCTCGGCGATCACATTCATACCTCATGCTCGCACACGAGCCTCCGGCAACGACCATCTCCCCGGCCGAGTCGAAACTACGTGCGTTAACGGCCGCAGCCCACCTCACGACAACCACGCCACTGCCGCAGGCGCCCGTCCTCCATCGTGCGCACACGACTTTTTGAACTAATTACCGCTCTCGAGTTTACTCGAACACCTGTTCGTCTTAAGGCGGAAGTTCTTGGTTGTTACTCCGTCTGGGTTGAGGTCACCTCGTGACTCCCGCTGCTATCTTCGACGGCTTGCACCAGTGGCCGATACACGTTTGTGGGATTTGTTCTTTCGAGCTTCCCACGTGATTTCCTATGCCTGCTGCTGTTGCACGACCTAAAAAACGCGACCACGCCGCCAGTAACCGACTCACCGTCGGCTGTCCCTCGTTCCGAGGCGCAGGCGATCGAACTGATCGACGCAGTCAAACACGTCCGCCGACTGGCAACAGTTGCCACGGTTGACGCAATCACCCAAATCCATCTGTCTCGCGTGTTCTATGACCAGAATCATGTCGACGCTCGCATCATGTTCCAGCATGTGGCTGGCGTGTCAGGGGCTGAATCGCATCGCCTTGACAAGACCCGGCGCATCATCGCCGATTGCGAGAAGTCCAACAGCAAATGGCACGACGGCCGCATCAGTCGCTGCCAGATAGATCATGTGAGACCTGCAGCCCGGGGCGGGCCCAGCAACCAATTGAACGGCCTCCCCGCATGCCATAGACACAACCGCTTGAGAGAACGCGGCTACACCGTCGCCCGCCAATCAGACGGCAACATCCTCATCGCCACGCCGAACGGCGACCCCGTCCGCTAACCCAACGCGAACGCTCTTGAGAGCGCCAGTTGCGCCAGATCAAAGTTGCTCGTCGTCTTCATCGGTCGAAGCCGGCAGTGTGTCGAGCGCTCGACCTGTTAGCCATTGCGCCGCTCCCACGGCTCCGGCACCGCCCAGGACCGATGCAGCCCCTAATGCGTAGCCCGCCACTTGGAAGTCAGACCTCATCTCAGTCAGATCCATTTCGCCGACCACCGGAGCGAGCACCGGATCCAATAAACCCGACGCTGCTAGGGCGAGAACATCGGCTTCGAAACCAACCGTGTTAATCACCCGCACAGCCAAGGATTCACTTACGGCCATCCCGCCAATGGACCCCACAATTCCTGCACCAACCAATCCACCCGTTGCCCCGAGCGTTGCGTTCTCAGCCAGATCCTGGGCAAGAGGATCACCCGTCAGAAGATTCTCGCCAACCGTAAGCCCAGCTCCGACTGCGGCACCACCCACAGCCGCAGCGGCCGACGAAACCAGTGCAGCGGTCAGCCCGCTGCCGAGACCGCCCGTGCCCGCAAAAAGGGCCGCACCTGCAACTACAGCAGCAGCCAGAATTAGCGTGTCACCATGGTCTTGCATCCAGGTCTGGTCGTACCAGTCGGCTTCGAGCACTTGCTCCACCGCCGAGACCTCGGCAGCGCTCAAGCCATACTCCGAGCTACTAGCCAGAACCAGCATGAAATCGACCTCGCTGAGTTTGCCGTCAGCCCACCCCAGGCCGCCACCCTGGCTGGCGACATCAATCTGGACAACCACATTGCGCAGCGTCAGGTTGGTCTGCTGCTTGAGAACAAACAGGTTGATGTCAGCCGACGAAATTTTGTTGTCGACAGGCCGATCTCGGCCAAAGGAATCGAGGCCCACGACACTGCCACTACTCGCTGCCGAATCAAGCCTGTTGAGTAGTTGTGGTGCCCGTAAGAGAGCCGAGGCAGCAACGGCCACTTCGTTGTCGAACATCTCAGAGTTGTTGACCACGAAGCGCAGATCCGCCAACGAGACAAGGTTGTCGGCGACCCCGCCGGTGGCGGTGTCGAGGACGGGGAAGTGCTCTACCAGGCCGGTGAATGCGTTGTACTCGGCCAGAGTCATGGCAAAAGCCTGGGCTTCGGCCGCACGGACGGCGCCGTCGACCAGCGCTACGTCTTCGTCAGCAGCAAACGCTTCGATCTCGCCAAGATCTAGCCCGGCTTTGGCCGCCATGTTCACTGCAACAACGGCATCCTCGATCTGCCACCCATTCGAGATAAGCCCGCTGGCGGACTCAGCTAGCTCATCAAGCTGAACAGCCGCCGCAGCCCGGTCCAGTCCAAACTCGCGGGCAACCAGGTCGACTTGCTCGACTCGAACCTGTTCTTCGAATGCAGCCGGGAAGGCCAAGATCGCTGGCGTCCCTTGGTCGAGTTTACGGGCGAGCCGTTCGAGCGTGGCCGAGTGCCCGACACCAACGAGCACCCCAAATAGCTCTGCGCGTTGCCGCCGAAGCTCATCAACCTCGGGGAACGGTGCTGTCTGCATGGCAGCGGTGAGTCGGTCGATCTTGCCCATCTCGAAGACCCCGGCTGCAATGTCATAGTCAAGACCATGCTCGTGAGCGAACTCGACGACTGCTGGTAGTACGCCAAATACGACCGACGCAAACAGTGTCGATGCCAGGGTCCGGTTTCGGTCAGCAATAAAGGCAGCCACCAATCTGTCGAGCTGGACCTCCGACGTTGCATGAGCAGCCAACGCTGCTCGTAAGTCACCCTTCGCTGCATCGACCCGAGCATCATTACCCGGTATCGATCCACTGATCTGGGCCTGGTTCAGGTGAACCACCGTGGCCATTGCAAGCGTCACGTCCTCGAAATTCCGGCCACCAACATGAAGTGACCGATCAACAGCCAAGAGCACCGACATAACGTGCGCCGCTTGCTTGTCGGTGCCGGTCTGGGGCCGAACCAATTCCCGCAGCACCCGCAGTCGGCGGTCCAATTCAGGATCGTTCTCACTACCACTAAACGCATGGACACTGCTGACTGCACTTGCGATCGACCGAGGCGAGTCCAGTCCAATAGTGAATGACGCCAGGGCCTCAGCCGCAATGCGAATAGCAGCTGCCATTACTGCACCATCACTTCCAATCTCGTCGAGCATGGCGACTACGCCAGAGGGAATATCAGACAACAGTTCGGCGTCGACTACGACAAGCCGGATCTCCTCGCTGCGGGTAACCCAGCCCCCGAGCCGCTCGGCTAGCACTCGGGATGCGTCAACGTCCATACCGAGAAGTCCATTTGACATGTTTTCATGCTATTTCATAGCCAATGAGACTTCAAGCTTTGGACGCTGCCACACCACCCGTCTCGTTCCTAGACTGCAGGCATACATGAGCAACCACGACCATCAAGAGACGCCGCAGCCAACGGTGTGTTATCGGCATCGCACGAAAGCATCAGGCGTACGATGCCAACGCTGCGAGCAGTTCATTTGCGCGGAATGCATGCATCAGGCCTCGGTGGGCGTGCACTGCCCCGAGTGCACCTCGAACAACAAACAAACGGTCTACACCCGCGCCACCTTGCCCGCTAACCGAGGGCTCGTTACCCAGGTTCTGATTGGGCTAAACATTGCCGTCTTCCTGCTGCAGCTTGTGCTGTGGGACGCGACAATCTCAACAGCTGGCACAGCAGCCGAAGAACTCGCGGTAAACGGCCCGCGAATCGACGCGCTGGGTCAGTGGTGGCGCATCATCACAGGCGGCTTTGGGCACTTTGGCATTATCCATCTCGGCATGAACATGTACAGCCTCTACATCCTGGGTCCAATCATCGAACGGCGACTCGGGTCAGTGAGCTTCTCCTTGGCCTACGTCGCAGCCCTGGTCGGCGGTTCGCTCGGCGCCCTGGTGCTCGACGTGTTGTCCTTCACCATGGGAGCTTCGGGTGCCATCTTTGGCCTACTCGGCTTGCTCGTCATGATGTTCCGAAGCCAGGGAATCAGCATTGCCCAATCCGGCCTTGGGCCCGTCCTGCTCCTCAACCTCTTCATAAGTTTGAGCGGTTTCGTGAGCCTGGGGGGCCATGGCGGAGGCTTCATTGTTGGCCTCATTCTTGGCGCCTTGCACTTCGGTATCAATGCTCACTCTAAGCCATTATTCGGGCGCGACCGAGTGAAGCGAGACATCGCTACCGCAGCGCTCATCGTCGTGCTCTTCGTCGGTTGCCTATGGGCTTCGAGTCGTTGGATGCAAGCCGCTGGGTTCTGATAGAGCCGCAGCATCACGAAGACAGCCCTGCGGAAAGAAGATGAACCAGCCCTGATGACTTAGGGTCAAGATATGACCGACGCAATCCGCATCGACCCTGAAACGGGCCTAAAGATTTTCACCACTCGGGCCGCGAAAGCCAGCGAGAAGATCACCGGCACGGGCTACGCAGTGCTCGAAGATAAGGCACTGATCACGCTGCCAGAACAACCCTCTGGGGCAGTGTTCAACGCCGAAGAACAGGCGAAGTACCGGGAGTTCAAAGAAGCCCGAGCCGGTGCTGCTGACTACATGGCACTCGAAGGCGAGTTCGCTTCTTATCTCGAAGACGTTTACTCCGAAGAACCCATCCCTCGCGATGCGCTCACCGACGAATGCGAGATCCTGGTTATCGGCGCTGGCTTCGCTGGCCTGCTGCTTTGGTACCGCCTCCGTCAGGCTGGCTTCCATGATGTCCGCTTCTGCGAAAAGGGCGGCGACGTCGGCGGCACCTGGTATTGGAACCGTTATCCAGGCATTGCATGCGATGTCGAGAGCTACAGCTACCTACCACTACTCGAAGAGATGAACTACATCCCGACTATGAAGTTCGCATCCGGGTTCGAGATTCTCGAGTACTGCCAATCAATGGCGACCGAGTTTGGTTTCTACGACAAATGCCTGTTTCACACCACGGTCGACACCACCGAATGGGACGAGACCGCCCAACGCTGGTCAGTCATCACCGACCGCGGTGACGTCATGCGAGCCAAACACGTCGTGCTGGCAAATGGCATCCTGACCAACCCAAAACTCGCCAGGATAAAAGGCATGGAGTCCTTCGCCGGCGATGCGTTTCACACATCGCGCTGGGATTACAACGTCGACTTAGCCGGGAAACGTGTCGGTGTCATCGGCACCGGCGCAACCGCAGTACAGGCCGTACCCGAACTAGCCAAGATCGTGGGCGAACTCTTCGTGTTTCAACGCACACCGAGCTCAATCGACGTTCGAGACCAGCAAGCAACAAGCCAGGAACAGGTCGACGAATGGTCAAACGAACCTGGCTGGGCAATGGCTCGTCGAAAGCGTTTCTCAAAAATTTCGGCCGGCCGCGCCGCAATTAAGGCCGACGACGACTACCTCGCCGGGCGAGCTAACGACTTCAAGAAGGAACGCAAACAGCACGCCCGTCAGCTCACGCAAGAAGAAATGGTGCAGAAGCAACTCGACTCAAACTTCCGCATCATGGAACAAATTCGCGCCCGAGTGGACGCCATTGTTCATGACCCTAAGACCGCCGAAGCGCTGAAGCCGTACTACCCCTATGGCTGCAAGCGACCTACCTTCCACGACGAGTACCTACCAGCGTTCAACCTGCCACATGTGCACCTCGTCGACACCGCACCCGTTGGTGTGCAAGAAATCAATCAACGCGGCGTCGTCCACGACGGCACCGAATATCCCGTCGACGTGCTGATTTACGCGACTGGTTTCAACTGGATGGCAACCTCGACATTCAACATGATCAAGGGGCGCGGCGGCGTCAGCCTGAGCGAAAAGTGGCAAACCCAGGGTTGCAAAACATTCCTGGGACTACACAGCAACGGCTTCCCAAACCTGTTCATCGTCAGCGGCCCCCAAGGCGGCGGCGGAAGCTTCAACTTCATCGATGCAATCGAACAGCACGCTGACTACATCGTGTGGATGTTGACCGCCATGCGGGATCGCGATCATGCCGTAGTCGACATCACCCCCGACGCCGAGGAGCGTTACGCCGAGCACTGCGCGCAGGCTGACATCGCAACCGCGCCACTTCGAGACTGTATTTCTTATTACAACGGCGAAGGCAACGCCCCCGCTGGCAGTCTGGCGTATTACGGCGGCGGCAATTGGCACAAATGGCGGATTGCCGCCCAAGAATCGCTCGAACCATACGTTTTTGAATCTGCATCGACCCTCTGATTCAGCTGCTGCCCGCAGCCTCGCGGTTCGGTTCCCGTTAGAATTAGGTCAATAGGCCTTTGGGCCACGATTGAGTTGCCGACAGTGAGACGCAATGGACAGTTCAAATTCAGGCTTTGTCTCGCGGACGTGCAGAGTGGCCGCCTGCCTAGGCGCTGTAATGCTCCTACTCCCACTCCTGGGCGCGTTTGCTAACCCCGCCCAGGCGCAAAATAGCAATCCAAACGAAGTCGTCATTTTTGTGCTCGACCTGTCGGGCTCAATGAACGAGCCGTTCGACGATGAGCGCACAAAGCTCGACGTTGCCAAAGCTGCCTTCATCGAGGCTTTCGCCAATGTGAACCCCGACGCCCGAGTCGGGCTTCGCACCTATGGCGATCGAATCCCCCCGGCTGCCCCTGCTGACCGCGAAGTCAGCTGAGCCACAGATACCCAAGTCGCTACCAGCGTTGCTCCCCTGCAACGTGAGTATCTCATTGCTCAGGTCCAGGGCTTCACCGCACTGGGTGATACCCCGACCGCCCTCGCAATCCTGGCGGCCAGCACCGACATACCTGCTGGCTCGACCGGCACCATCGTGTTGTTCTCCGACGGGCGCGATGAGTGCTTTGACGCAGACCTCGACGGCAACCCGGCGACTGGCCCAAGTTACGGCCAGGACCCGTGCGAGGTCGCCAAGTCAATTACCAGTGGCAATGCTGCAGTCGATCGGGTCGTCACTGTCGGGTTTCGGGCCAACAGCGCGGCCGAAACCGAGCTGCGCTGCATCGCAGAATCTACGGGTGGGACCTACACCGCTATTGAAACCCCCCAAGATGCCCGCGACGCACTCCCCCAACTCCTCGTGCAACTGAGCGCCCCTCGCGAAGCGCAGCGCCTTGTAGGTCGCCAAATTCAAGGTGCAACATCAACCGAAGATGCACCCGACTTTGTTCGCCTCGACGAGATCGGCGCCGACAAGGTGCTGTACACCGATTCAATCGATATGAACTCTGTGCGCATTTACCGCATGCCAGAGTACGGCCCAAATGGTGGCACGTTCACGGCCACGGTCTTCGGACTACCCCCTGAGCTCGGCATCACCCTCGACATGCGCATCTTTGTACCCAAGTTCGATCAGGACTTCTTCAAAGGTAAGCACGGCGAGCTCAACGCAGGATTGCCCGAGCGACCAACAGCTTCCATCCGGTGCACCGACTGCCAGATAACAGGTGGACCCCACGAGGCGTTCTTTGTGGTCACGTTGGACTCCGACTCCGGTCTTTCAGGAACCTACGAACTCGAGATCTTGACTGAAGGCCCAGGTTTTGGCGGCTCGACAACAAGCTGCTTGGCACCTCAAGAGTGTTTCTACCCCCAAGAAATTGTCAATCTGACAGCGCAATTCAACTCCACACAGTCTGAGCTCGACACCGGCATTGGCGAACTTGCATCCCCTGACAGCGTCACCGAACGCGACCGGCTTCGCGTCAATACAAACGCTGAACAGGATGCCATCAGTGCCGCAAACATTCGTGCCCAAGAACTCGAAGAACGCATTTTGCTTGCCCCAACCAAATCGAACTCCTTGCTACTCCCCTTGCTCTTGCTGCTCGCCGGCATTGGCCTGGCTTTGGCACCGGTGCAGAAGCTCCGGCGTACTGTCAAACAAGACCAGGACACTAAACAAGACCAAGAGGCTAAACAAGACCAGGAGGCTAAACAAGACCAGGACGCCGATCTCGAGCCATCACCCACCTCCGCACCGGCCGAGGCGGACGCCACTGTTCAACAAGCCCACTCGACCGTCGAACCCGTGCCAAGCCCCGCTTCTGGCTGGCACGAAGACCCTGCAATCGTTGGGCAGTTTCGATGGTGGGATGGCTCGACTTGGACAGGCTTCACCGCCAGCACAGACCAGGAGCCACCACCATCATGACATTGCGCCGCAACCTCGTCATGAGCGTCATGGCATTGCTCATTCTCGTTGTCAGCGCCGTCGGGTCGTTCGGCCCCGACGCGCATGCCCAGGGCCAGACTATTGGTACTGCTGACTTTCGTAACGCACCCCAGCTCACCCCAGGCAGCTACCTCGACAGAATCGTCACCGGCGACAGTGCCTGGTATTCCGTTATCTACACGAATGGCACCCCGTACGAGTTCGAGGTCGACTTCCAAGGAGCCAACCCAGGAACTGGATTCGACCTAACCCTGAGCTTCGTAGCCCCTACTCTTACGACTGTCGATGGGCCGGCCGCAGTCGTCAGCGGCAACGGTGTCGACTACCCCGCTGGCCATACCAACGTGTGGTTCCTCAAGGTCTCGCTCGAGACCTCAAACCAGAACGGGGTCGAGTACCCGATCATCGTCAGTGTCGCCGGCGTACAAAGCGCGAGCCTCGAAGCGTGTAGCGATATCGACGACTGTGTCCTTGATGACGACTACGCCGCAATCAATGTTGCATTGGCCGAAGCAACCGCCGGTTTGGAAATCGCCCGATCGCAAGAGAAGGCGGCAGCGGTCGAGGCCGAAATCGAGAACCTACGCTGATTTGCCGAGAGCGCCGGCACGTTGGCGCCCGCAGCCCAATCACGGTTAGTCCAAGCCGAAGCCATCATGGCCCAGATGTGCGCACCGCTTACCCTGTGCGATGAGTTCCCTGATCCAGGGAGCAAGACGCCAGTGATCGGCTGGATATTTGGCTTGGGTGCACTCGCATTCGGTGGGTTCCGGGTTTTCAAGAAACTCACGACCGAGCCGACCGAGCCGACCGAGCCGATCAGCCCCTAAAGGCCCGTAAACCGCAGGCAAGATAGCTGTCTTCACCGCTGCATTCATGAGGCGTGCGCCGTCCATTTGGGTTTTGAGACCCACACCCTTTGCGGTGCTCGCAACAGCCTGCGAAACAGAACCCAACGCTTTCTCCTGATCTCGATATGGGCCGATGGAGCGACCGGACTAAACTCGACGGCGTGACTGCATCGGTAGGGGCCAAACGTGCGGTGGCAATTACCGCTCTGATCAGTGTTACTCCCGTCATCTCGCACTCGATCGGCCGCTCGTTGTATGGCCTACTGCTTACCGGTATCCGCGACGATTTTGGATTAAGTAACGCCCAAGCGGGTTACCCAATCTCGGCGATCTTCATGCTGTACGTGGTTGGCGTGGTGATGGTCGTATTTGTGTCGCCTCGGCTCGAACCCATCACGATCATGCGCACCGCCGTAGCTGTCAGCGTCATTGGGCTTGTCATAACGTCGACAGCACAGGGGTTGGCATCGCTGACGTTAGGCATCGCTCTTGTTGGTGGCGCAGGCGCTGGGATCTGGATGACAGCGCCGGTCCTTGTCACCGAATACGTAAGCGAACGCCGACGCGGCATGGTGATCGGCGCGCTCACGTCAACAATGGGCGTTTCCAATATCGCGTTCGGCATCGCTACCAGCGGGTGGCGTCGCGCCGTCGACGACGATGGTCTCTGGCGCCCCGTCTGGTGGCTCGCACTCGGGTTTGCTGCCATCGTGCTCGTGGGTCTATTCACCTTCGCAACTTTTTCTCCAACCGAGCGGATAGCAACCAGCGGCGTTGACTTCAGCATTATTCGGCTCATTCCGCGCTGGCGCGAAGTCACCATCGCATATGCCATGTTCGGCGGCATGTCAGCCGGGTTCCTGACCTTCATTGTGGCTGCGCTCGAAGAGCACGGTGGCATTGCCGAGTCAACGAGCCCACTCATCTTTTCAATGATGGGAGTCGCCGGAATGATCGCGGCCCCACTCGCTGGGGCCGCCTCTGATCGGATCGGGCGGCTCGTGGTTCTGAGGTACACGCTGGGGTTGCTGTTCATTGCCAACATGTGCGTCGTCACCGGTGGCCAAGCGGCCACAATTACCGGCGCACTGTTGTATAGCGCTGGCGCATCTACCGTGCCTGCCATCATTGCTGCCCACGTACGCGACAGCTTGGACAACCGCTCCTTCAGTCAAGCGCTCGCCACCATGACGATCTTGTTCTCGATCATGGCGGCCGCTACGCCAGCTATTGTTGGAGCGCTGGCAGATGTGTCATTCGCATGGTCATATTTGACCTTGGCCATATTTCCAGTCATAGCGTTGGCCTTCCTCCGGCGCTCAGAAACTGGTACACAGAGCCCATGAGCGTCGTCAAAATCAATGCCCTCGAAATCCCACCGCAAGCTGGTAAGGAAATCGTTGGGCGGTTCACCGCCCGCATGAACAGCCTGGCAGACGTTGCCGGCTTCGAGGGATTCGAACTGTTGCGGCCAACCGGTGAGACGGAGACACGCTGGTTCGTGTACACCCGATGGGCCGACCAGGCCAGTTACGAAGCCTGGCGCGACGGCGACGGCGCCAACGCCAGCCACGCCCAGAAGGGCGAGACTGACCAGGGCGAGACTGACCAAGCCCGTAAGCCTGTCAGCATGGGGGCCACTTTGCTCGAGTTCGAGATCGCAGTCAGTACTGGCCCTTCGGGCGTCTGACAGTTCAGCCAGGACCACAGAAGCCGCACGACCTGGCATGGCCCAAATAGCTCAGATAAGATTTGTTATGTTCAAACATTCGCTGCTTGCTCTGCTGGTCGCACTAGCGCTTATCGCAACTTCCTGCGGGTCATCAGAGCCCACGGTGTCATCAGAGCCCACGGTGTCATCAGAGCCCACGGTGTCATCAGAGCCCACGGTGTCATCAGAGCCCACGGTGTCATCAGAGCCC